>ERZ887849.606-NODE-606-length-37871-cov-49.529062_pt1 | contig 37871 bp, 28 predicted proteins | sample MGYA00521267_ERZ887849 | MGnify/ENA primary metagenome ERZ887849 (study PRJEB32303, sample SAMEA104408601) | aquatic metagenome | biome: Brackish water; feature: Pelagic; material: water | place: Baltic Sea | collected 2014-06-06T16:11:00 | depth 2,863 m ... | reverse complement strand
TCCTTAGAAGGGAGGTGCTCTATCCAGCTGAGCTATGCGACCATAATGTCAAATTAGTCACGCTTCTAGCGTGACGACCTCTGTGTCGGGGTGGCAGGATTCGAACCTGCGGCCTCCACGTCCCAAACGTGGCGCGATAACCGGGCTACGCTACACCCCGAATTGATTATCTAAATATCTTTTTGCACCTCTTTTTTTGATTTTACGCTCCAAAAGTAATGCTTCACTTCTTGAATGAACTTTTATACTATGTATCAACGTCCAAGGCGAACCTCTTTTTTTTGATTTAACATAACCTTCGTTATGCCTCACTAATCTTCTTTCGATATCTGCAGTTTGACCTACATAATACCTCCGTATCGTTTCACTATAAAGAATATAAACATACATCACTATTCTTTTAATGTGGTCGGGGTGGTCACGCCTCTAGCGTGACGACCTCTGTGTCGGGGTGGCAGGATTCGAACCTGCGGCCTCCACGTCCCAAACGTGGCGCGATAACCGGGCTACGCTACACCCCGAATTGATTATCTAAATATCTTAACAACAGATATTAAATTACTTATTAAAAATGATTCCATTAAATGAAATCTCTTTTTGGGTGGTCACGCTTATAGCGTGACGGCCTCCACGTCCCAAACGTGGCGCGATAACAACGCCGCTGGCTTTGCAAACCGGGCTACGTCCTGTCACGCATTTCAGAGTGATACACCCCGAATTGATTATCTAAATATCTTAACAATAGATATTAAATTACTTATAAAAATGATTCCATTAAATGAAATCTCTTTTTGGGTGGTCACGCTTCTAGCGTGACGACCTACACGTCCCAAACGTGGCGCGATAACAACGCCGTTGGCTTTGCAAACCGGGCTACGTCCTGTCACGCATTTCTGAGTGATACACCAGAATTGATTAACTGTTGTTAATTTATTTTTTGCGGAGAGACAGGGACTCGAACCCTGGCGACAGTTACCCGTCGACAGATTAGCAATCTGCTCCATTACCACTCTGGCACCTCTCCTATTAAATGAACTCACGCAAAAATAAAATTGCGGTTGCAAATGTAACTTTTCATTATCTAGAACGCAAACTATTTTTTTAATTTTTTCCATGCATTTTTAATTTAATCCGGATATTCAATACGTAAGTGAAACATATTGGCCAATTTTTGCTTCAAGACCTTCTTGATTGACTGAATTTCTTTCAATGTAATATCAGCATTCAAAAATTGATCTGAATCCATTTGTTTGGAAATAATTGCATCTACAAAATCATTTATCTTGGTTGAATTGGGCTCCTTTAAACTTTTAGAAGCTGCTTCAACACTATCACACATCATTAGTATAGCCGTTTCTTTATTAAACGGCTTTGGACCATTATAGCTAAAATCATTCGCTTCAAAATCTAAATTCAATTCTACCTGTTTGTTATAAAAGTAATATACTGTGCTTGTTCCGTGATGGGTTCTAATAAAATCAATGACACGATCGGGTAAATTATTTTTCTTAGCCAGTTCAATACCATCAATAACATGATTGATAATAATCTTTGCACTTTCTTTTGGAGATAACTCGTCATGAGCATTGATTCCTGTCAATTGATTTTCGGAGAAATAGGTGGGATTTTTCATTTTACCAATATCATGATATAAGGCTCCTACCCTCACAAGCATTGTATTGGCTCCTATTTCATTGGCAGCAGCTTCGGCTAAGTTTGCTACATTTAGAGAATGATGAAAGGTCCCTGGTGCTTTATCAGACAATTCTTTCAATAGCTTCGAATTGGTGTCCGACAATTCTAATAAGGACACATCCGAATCAAGTCCGAAGAGTTTTTCATATACATATATGAGTGGCTGTACAAACAACGTTGCTAACCCACACAAGACAAATAACAAAAAGGTTTCCCAATTTAAGGTGTCAATACTACCTTCGTGAATAACAAAAAACGCAAAATAAGAAACGATGTAAATTAATGTGATTTGACCCACAGAAATGAATAAATTCGCCCGTTTATAAAGTTCTGAAACAGTAAGTATCGTTACAATTCCGGCAATGATTTGCAAAAACATATACTCATAATTATTAGCGACCACAAACCCTAATAAAAGTACCGTAAGTACGTGCGTAAACAAGCCTAATCGAGCATCAAAAAATGCTTTTAATATTAAAGGTAAAACACATAGGGGAACAATGTAAATATAAGATGAATTGAAATTGACAACCAAGGTGGTTAGAAACACCATTAATACGATATTGAAAAAAATAAAAGTCACTTTAGTATTATTTGAAAACACCTCCATTCTGTATTTTTTCATAAACAACAACAACATCAATAAAGCCAATGACACCAAAACAGTATAAGCAGTCACAACTAGCGTATAATTTGAATCGGTCCAAACCTGTGATTCGTACTCTGAAACCAATGAATTTAGAACCGCATATTTATCTCCTTGAACCACTTCTCCTTTGGAAATAATAAGTGTTTGCTTATCGACACGCCCCCGAACTAGTTTCATCTGACTCAAGCGTTCATCAAGTGAAACCTGTGTAATCGTTTTATTTAATTGCGTATTGGGTTTTACGACATCAAAAAAAAGTGCTAAATACCGTTGCCTGTAGGCTTCTAATCCCAAAGCATTTACTCTAGACTCTACAAATGTTTTTAAATTCGTTTGAAGGAAAAAACGATCAAAACGCTTAACTCCACTTTGTGTTTTATCAACCAGAACAGAAATCTGCTGATTGGAATCATAATCATATAAATCTTGAAGCACTCCTCCTTCATATAATTCATCAATGAGCAGCATCCCTTTGTCGTAAAGGTCAATTTTTAATTGGTTATTTGGTAGCTCAAAAAACAACCTATCAAATGTTGAAGAGTACTCGGTTTTAACCGTAGCGATCACTGTGGTATCCACATCAAAAAAAACAGGAGACTGCAAAGTTATTTGCTGTTTTTCTAAATCAATTTCTTCGGCGGTTTTTTTGATAGCAAAATCAAAAGGCGCGTAAAGATTTTCAGATTGCCAAGGTTTTCCCTTTTCAAAACTATATCTAAAAGTTCCACTTTTTGGAAACAAATAGACAATCACAAAAGTGGTTAACACAAAAAGAAAAAACTTATATATTAAGGCATGGTTTTTATGAAAAAGGTTCATTATATCCTTCATGTGTATTTAATATTTGTTTTTATGAATATTATGACTTTTGATTTGATAAGTTCATGTGAAATTGGGGAGTTAAAAAAATTATACACCTCAATAAACTAATAGATTATGTAATTGTCAACACCCAAAAGTAATAAAAAGAAGTATATTTTCTCTCCATATTAAAACATTCCTACTTTATATATCCTAAATTTTAGTTATTTTCGCATGAAGCATCTCTAAATTCTAAACTATGAGTAAAGACGTTGTAATTGTATCCGCTGCAAGAACTCCTATTGGGAGTTTTTTAGGAGGACTGTCTTCTGTTCCTGCACCCAAATTAGGAGCCATCGCTATTAAAGGTGCACTAGAAAAAATTAATTTAAACCCCGAAATTGTAGATGAAGTTCTAATGGGTAATGTTGTTCAAGCTGGTGTAGGACAAGCTCCAGCTAGACAGGCTGCTATTTATGCAGGCATTCCTGATACGGTACCCTGTACTACGGTCAATAAAGTTTGTGCTTCTGGAATGAAAACTATTATGCAAGCCGCACAATCAATTGCTTTGGGAGATGCTGATATTATTGTAGCTGGCGGAATGGAAAATATGAGCTTAATTCCTCATTATCATCATGCGCGTTCAGCGCAAAAATTTGGATCCATTTCTTTTGATGATGGATTACAAAAAGACGGTTTAGTAGATGCCTATGCAAATCAAGCCATGGGAATTTTTGCAGAAAGTTGTGCTGCAGAATATAAGTTTACACGTGAAGATCAAGATGCTTTTGCAATTCAGTCCTACAAAAGATCCGCAGAGGCATGGAATGCAGGCAAATTCGATTCGGAAGTGGTTCCTGTAGCCGTCCCACAACGTAGAGGCGAACCGATTGTAGTAGATAAAGATGAGGAATTTACGAATGTTCGTTTAGAAAAAATACCAAACTTACGAGCTGCTTTCACAAAAGACGGAACGGTGACAGCTGCAAACGCATCAACCATAAATGATGGTGCGGCGGCATTGATACTTATGAGTAGAGACAAAGCTGAGGAATTAAAATTAACTCCATTAGCAACTATAAAAGGGTATGCAGATGCTGCAAGAGAACCCGAATGGTTTACTGTAGCTCCCTCAAAAGCACTGCCTAAAGCATTGGCAAAAGCAGGAGTAGATATTTCGGAAGTAGATTTCTTTGAATTCAATGAAGCATTTTCTGTAGTGGGCTTAGCAAACATAAAATTATTGGGGCTAAACGATTCAAATGTGAATGTCAATGGCGGTGCGGTTTCTTTAGGCCACCCACTAGGCTGTTCAGGTGCTCGAATTGTAGTAACCTTACTGAGCGTACTCGAACAAAATAACGGAAAAATTGGAGCTGCAGCGATCTGTAATGGCGGTGGCGGTGCTTCGGCAATTATCCTAGAACGAACTATATAAAATATGCAATACGGCCTTTGCTATTTGAGTGTTGTTGCCTTAAGATCGGAAGCTTCTGATACGAGCGAATTAATTTCGCAAGTACTTTATGGCGATTATTTTAAAGTTTTAGAACACCGAAAATCATGGAGTCGTATCCGATTGGGGTTTGATAAATATGAAGGTTGGATCGATAACAAACAGTTTCAATTTATCGACGAATTGGAATATAAAGAACTTCACAAGTCGGACCCTCTAATGACCACTGATTTGGTTGATTTTATTACCAATCAACACCAACAATTACACCCTATATTATTAGGGTCGTCACTTAACGGTCTTAACTATTTAAAGCACACATTTGATGGGGAAAAATCAGTTGGATCTAAGGATAAATCTAAACTTGTAGAAACTGCTATTTTATTCCTCAACACGCCTTATTTATGGGGAGGTAAAACCCCTTTTGGAATTGACTGTTCTGGATTTGTTCAGATGGTTTATAAACTAAATGGTTTCAAAATTTTAAGAGATGCTTCTCAGCAAGCCTCTCAAGGGGATGCTCTTAGTTTTATAGAAGAAAGTGAACCCGGTGATTTAGCATTTTTTGACAACAATGAGGGGGATATTATTCATGTGGGTGTTATTATGAAAGACCACCATATCATTCATGCACACGGAAAGGTTCGTATAGATCGTCTGGATCAAAGCGGTATTTATAATATCGATACCAAAACACATTCTCACAAACTAAGAGTTATCAAAAAAATTATCTCATAAAAAAAGCCATTCAAATTGAATGACTTTTAAAGTAATAAAACTAAATGCTTTTATTTTGGTTCTAAGGCATCTGCAAGTACTTTGTATTCATTATATTTTACATCATCGCCTATGTTACTATATGTTATGGAAATACTCCTAGTTAAATTATAATCATTAGGTGCTAATTCTAAAGCTTTTAAAAGGTGAGAAAGCAATTCTAAATATAATAATTTTCTCTTTGATTTAAATTCTTCATACTTGAGGTCATCAGCTTTAGAAGTGCCAAGCTTATTCATATCCTCGTAGTAATTAATAGCCTGTTGTTCAATAACACTTGCTAAATTTATATGTGCAGTTTTATATTCAGGCTTCAATTCTATCGCTTTTAAGTAATACTTTTTGGATTTTTCATAATTGTTAATCTCAGAATTAACAACACCTAAATTAAAATATAATTCAGGGTTTAAAGGATTTTTGTCAACGGCTAATTTATACAACTCTTCGGATTTGTTGACATCCCCCAACTTGTAGTGTACATTGGCTTCAGTCAATAATAAATCTAAATCATCGGGAGATTCTGCTCTCGCAACAGCCATGGCTTGAAGTGCTTTTTCATTCTCGCCATTTTGAACATAAATAAGTGCGATATTTTTAATTATTTCTGGAAACTTAGACTTGGTCGTTTCATCTCTGGGGTTGATGTGTGATTTAGATTTAACCGAAAGGTCTCTTAAAACCTTACTTCCAAAAAATTCTTCAACTTGTGTTTCTTTGTTTGTCGCAAGATAATTTTGTTCAACCCCGGTGTACCCCAGGCTTCTCAACTCTTCATACATCGCTAGAGAGCGGTCATACAATTTAGCATTTACAGCAGTGGAAGCGGCATAAAACAAATAAACCGTATCGTTTGGGACTAACTTATAGGCAGATTCAAAATAATCTGAAGAGGTTTTGTAATCCTCTGATTGCAAAAGAGAAGTCCCTTTATTAACCAGGTGTGCTTTTAAGTTTTGGATTTGATTTTTTACTCCTTGCTCCTGTGCTGGTGCAGTTGCCAATTTTAACGCCTCCATAGATTTTTTGATGGTATTAAAATCTGGCTCCCCGTTATTAAGGTAAAAAACACTTCTTAGTAGGTAATATTGACTTTTATATTTATCGTCCATAGAACCTAAAAGGGCTTCAGCAGCATCAAGTGCCACAGCTGCTTTTTCAAAATTCCCCTTATCTAGCTCATTATCTGCTGTTTTTAATTCTTTTTTTTGAGCAACAACAGAAAATCCTAGGGTTAGTGCGATCGCTAAAACAAAATATTTTTTCATCGTATTTAAGTTTATATAATTAGTGTTATTCGTTATTCTTCTTCTTGAGAATTAATTATTCCACCATCTGTTTCAGCAGCCTTGGTCTCTTCAACACCTTCTTCTGCTATACCTTCAATTGCTTCGATGTCTTCTTCGTCTTCACGCATTACTTTTGCAACGGCAGCGATAGAATCATTTCCTTTAAGGTTAATCAAACGAACTCCTTGTGTTGCACGTCCCATTACTCTTAAATCTTCTACAGCCAATCGAATTGCTACGCCTGATTTATTAATAATCATTAAATCATCTTCATCGGTTACATTTTTAATGGACACTAAATTTCCAGTTTTTTCTGTAATTGAAATGGTTTTAACACCCTTTCCACCTCGATTTGTGATTCTATAATCTTCCAAACTTGATCGTTTACCATAGCCGTTTTCAGATACAACTAATATATTACTTTCCATATCATCCACAGCAATCATTCCGATAACCTCATCCGATTCATGTGCGAGTGTAATTCCTCGAACTCCTGAAGCACCACGACCCATTGGACGAGTTTTAGCTTCTTCAAATCGAATGGCCTTCCCAGATTTCAATGCCAACATAACTTGACTTTCGCCTGTGGTTAGTTTTGCTTCTAGTAATTCATCTTCTTCTTTAATTGTGATGGCATTAATTCCATTGGTTCTTGGTCTAGAATATTGTTCTAAAGATGTTTTCTTAACCTGTCCTTTTTTGGTGGACATGATTACATAATGAGAATTGATGTATTCTTCATCTTTTAAATCTTGAGTACAAATAAACGCTTTGACTTTATCGTCTTGTTCTATGTTAATTAAGTTTTGAATCGCACGTCCTTTAGAAGTTTTAGCTCCTTCAGGTATTTCATAAACTCGCATCCAGAAACATTTTCCTTTTTGAGTGAAAAATAACATATACTGGTGGTTTGTTCCTACAAATAAGTGTTCTAAGAAGTCTTCATTACGAGTCGTAGATGCTTTTTGCCCTACTCCTCCTCTATTTTGAGTTCTATATTCTGTAAGTGACGTACGTTTGATGTAGCCTGCATGCGAAATTGTGATCACAACTTGCTCGTTAGGAATCATATCTTCTATAGACAAATCACCTCCTGCATATTCGATCATCGAACGACGCTCATCACCATACTTATCTTTTACAACTGCAAGTTCTTCTTTGATGATTAGCATACGACGTTCTTTTTTATCAAGAATGTCTTTTAATTCCTCAATTGTTTTTATGATAGCATCGTACTCACCACGTAATTTATCTTGTTCTAAACCTGTTAATTGTCTTAAACGCATTTCTACAATCGCTTTGGATTGTATCTCACTTAATTTAAAACGTTCGATTAATTTTTCACGGGCTTGATCGGCATTAGAAGAACCTCTAATAATGGCAATAACCTCATCGATATTATCTGATGCTATGATCAGTCCTTCTAATATATGAGCACGTTCTTCAGCTTTTCTAAGTTCGTAGGTTGTTCGACGAACAACTACCTCATGACGGTGCTCTACAAAGTGATGAATCATATCTTTTAAATTCAACATCTCTGGGCGTCCATTTACCAACGCAATATTATTCACACTAAAAGAAGACTGAAGTGCTGTGTATTTATAAAGTTTATTTAAAACAATGTTAGGAATGGCATCTCTTTTAAGAACATACACAATACGCATTCCGTTTCGATCCGATTCATCACGAATTGTCGAAATCCCTTCCATTTTTTTATCATTCACCAAATCCGCAGTTTTCTTAATCATGTCTGCTTTATTGACTTGATATGGAATTTCAGTAATAATGATGCACTCACGTCCATTAACTTCCTCGATGTTTGCCTTTCCACGTATCACCACACGACCACGGCCCGTTTTAAAGGCTTCTCTTACACCATCATAGCCATAAATAATTCCTCCTGTTGGAAAATCAGGTGCTTTGACATGTGTAATTAACTCGTCAATCTCAATGTCTGTATTATCTATATATGCCGTAATTCCATCCACCACTTCCGACAAGTTATGCGGCGGCATATTGGTTGCCATACCCACAGCGATTCCTGAAGCACCGTTTACCAATAAACCTGGGATTCGAGTTGGTAACACAGTAGGCTCTTGAAGGGTATCGTCAAAATTTAACTTATGATCAACTGTTTCCTTATCGATATCTGCAAGCATATCTTCCGATATTTTTCGCATTCTAGCTTCTGTATAACGCATTGCTGCCGGACTGTCACCATCAATCGACCCAAAATTTCCTTGTCCATCAACCAACATATAACGTAAACTCCATTCTTGAGCCATACGAACCATGGCATCATAAACAGAGGTATCTCCGTGAGGGTGATACTTACCTAAAACTTCCCCAACAATTCTTGCCGATTTTTTGTGTGCCGTATTGGATCGAACACCAAGTTCATGCATTCCAAACAATACCCGGCGATGCACAGGTTTTAAACCATCCCTAACATCAGGAAGTGCTCTTGACACTATTACAGACATCGAATAATCGATGTAAGCTGACTTCATTTCATCTTCAATATTAATGGGAATTAACTTTTCACCTTCTATCATTTTTCGCTATATTTTTGTTTATTAAATAACCTAGCTAATATAATACTTTTCAAACTATTACTAAGTGAGTTTTAGCGACTTTTTTCTATCAAATTTATCAACAATTTTAAGGTGCAAAATGGTTAATAAATAGAGGTTTAAAAATTTTGATTTTAATTAGTTTTTACTATCATTTGTATAAATTAAAAATAAAAAGGTATAGTTTTTGATTTAATGCCTTTGAATTTGTAATTTTAACCAAAGAATATTTATGGATGATAATTTTTCCCCCAGAGTTAAAGATGTAATTTCTTTTAGTAAAGAAGAAGCATTACGTTTAGGTCATGATTTTATTGGAACTGAGCACCTCATGCTTGGGCTTTTAAGAGATGGCAATGGCAAGGCAATCGATATTTTAAACGCTTTAGACGTTGATCTAAGTCATTTGCGTCGTAAAGTTGAAATCCTGAGCCCTTCCAACCCCAATATTATAATTACCTCAGACGAGAAAAAAAATCTGCACTTGACACGTCAAGCGGAACGCGCTTTAAAAACAACGTTTTTAGAGGCTAAACTTTTTCAAAGTAAATCTATAAATACAGCACATTTACTTTTATGTGTTCTGAGAAATGAAAACGACCCTACAACAAAACTATTAAACAAGCTAAAAGTGGACTACGATAGTGTTAAAGAGCAATTTAAATTTATGATTACGAACGATGATGACTACACAGAAACTCCAAAAGCAACCTCTTTTCCAAGTGAAGGCATGTCTAAAGACGAAAACAAAAACCCTTCTTTAAGTCAAAGCAGTGGGCAAAAAGGAAACAAGAAATCTAAAACTCCTGTTCTAGACAACTTTGGCAGAGATCTTACTGCCATGGCAGAGCAAGGGAAGTTAGACCCTGTTGTAGGACGTGAAAAAGAAATTCAGCGTGTCTCTCAAATTTTAAGTCGTCGCAAAAAAAATAATCCATTATTGATTGGTGAGCCTGGTGTAGGTAAATCTGCCATTGCCGAGGGCTTGGCCATTCGAATCATAAAACGAAATGTCTCTCGAATTTTATTCAATAAACGTGTGGTTACTTTAGATTTGGCCAGCATTGTAGCCGGGACTAAATACCGAGGTCAGTTTGAAGAACGCATGAAAGCGGTAATGAATGAATTGGAAAAAAATGACGACATCATTTTATTTATCGATGAAATACACACCATTGTAGGTGCCGGTGGTGCCACAGGAAGCTTGGATGCTTCTAATATGTTCAAACCCGCATTAGCACGTGGCGAACTGCAATGTGTTGGAGCCACTACCCTTGATGAATACAGACAACATATTGAAAAAGATGGTGCTCTTGAACGTCGTTTTCAAAAGGTAGTCGTAGAACCAACATCGGTTTCTGAAACGATCGAAATATTAAACAACATTAAAAACAAATATGAAGATCATCACAATGTAGAATACACTGAGGAAGCTATTGAAGCATGTGTTAAATTGACCAATCGTTACATGACCGATCGTTTTTTACCAGACAAAGCTATTGATGCCTTGGACGAAGCAGGGTCTAGAGTTCATATCACAAATATTGATGTTCCCGAGCAAATTGTGGAATTAGAATCTCAACTTGAAAAAGTAAAAGCAACTAAAAATTCTGTCGTTAAAAAACAGAAATATGAAGAAGCTGCCAAACTAAGAGATGACGAAAAACGTTTGGAGAAAAGTGTTAAAGAAGCACAAGAAAAATGGGAGGCTGAATCTAAATTAAATCGCATTGTAGTAAATGAAGTGAATGTTGCTGAAGTCGTTTCTATGATGACCAGTATTCCTGTAAACCGTATTGCTCAAAAGGAAAGTAATAAATTATCAAAACTCCCAGAGCTTATAAACGGAAAAGTAATTGGGCAAGACGAAGCAGTTTCAAAGGTGGTGAAAGCGATTCAGAGAAACCGTGCTGGACTTAAAGATCCTAATAAGCCCATTGGTTCATTTATATTTTTAGGACAAACTGGCGTTGGTAAAACACAGCTTGCTAAGGTGCTAGCTAAAGAATTATTTGACAGTCAAGATGCCTTGATACGAATTGATATGAGTGAATATATGGAAAAATTCGCCATTTCAAGATTGGTTGGAGCACCTCCTGGATATGTAGGATATGAAGAAGGCGGACAACTCACCGAAAAAATCCGTCGTAAACCCTATGCAGTCGTTTTACTAGATGAAATTGAAAAAGCACATCCAGATGTATTTAATATGCTCCTTCAAGTGCTTGACGATGGATTTCTAACGGATAGTTTGGGCCGAAGAATTGACTTTAGCAATACAATCATTATAATGACTTCAAATATTGGAGCTCGAAAGTTGAAAGATTTTGGTTCTGGAGTTGGGTTTGGAACCGCCGCTCAAAAATCTCAAGAAAGTTCCAATGCACGTTCTGTTATTGAAAATGCACTCAAAAAAGCTTTTGCTCCTGAATTCCTAAACAGAATTGATGATGTGGTTGTTTTCAATAACTTAGAGCAAGAAGATATCAATCTAATTATTGACATCGAACTTGAAAAACTATTAAAGCGTATTTCAGAACTCGGATATACCCTAAAACTAAGCAAGAAAGCAAAAAGTTTTATTGCCGAAAAAGGATTTGACAAACAATACGGCGCACGACCCTTAAAACGTGCCATTCAAAAATATGTTGAAGATGCACTTGCGGAGGAAATCATTAAATCCAATGCTCATGAGGGAGACACCATCAGTCTTGATGTTGGTAAGGATGAAACTAAGCTAGACATCAAAATAACGTCGCCCAAAACAGCGAAAAAATCCTAACAAACGTTTATACTAGACCCCCGTGCCCGCCGTAGGTGGGCCTAGGTGGGCCGTAGGCAGGTGGGTTTTTAATTTAGTCAAATAACAGCTCGTTTTCCAATTCGAGTGTTTGAATAAACTTAATGGCTTTTTCTATATCGTTATGAAGCACTCGATCTTCAATCACTTTTGGGATTTCAGATCTAAAACTAGACAGTATGGCCGTTAGAAATGGAGATGTTTTTTGATTTCTAAAAAATAATGCCTGCGAAGCATTGAGTAATTCAATTGCTAAAATTCGTTCTACATTTTCTAACACTCTATAGGTTTGAGTAGCTGCATTAGCCCCCATACTAACGTGATCTTCTTGTCCGTTAGAAGATACTATAGAATCAACACTGGCAGGTGTTGCCAATTGTTTATTGGCACTTACAATACTTGCGGCTGTATATTGTGGAATCATAAACCCTGAGTTTAATCCCGATTTTTCAACCAAAAAAGAGGGCAACTCTCGCAAACCAGAAACCAATTGATAGGTTCTTCGTTCAGAAATATTTCCCAATTCTGCCATGGCTATTTTTAAAAAATCAAACCCAAACGCTAAAGGTTGACCATGAAAATTTCCGCCAGAAATAATTTTATCATCTTTAGTGAAGATATTAGGATTATCAGTCACTGCATTTATTTCGGTTATAAACGTATTTCTCACAAACATCAAGGTATCTTTTGTGGCCCCATGAACTTGTGGCATACATCGAAACGAATAGGGATCCTGAACATGTTTTTTTGGTTGCTTCATTAACTCGCTACCTTCTAAAAAACCTAAAATTCGATTGGCTGTTTTAATCTGTCCATTGTGAGGACGTACCAAATGTACCAAGGGGTCAAATGGTTCAATTCGTCCATTATAAGCGTCTAATGATAGTGCACCGACAAGGTCTGCAATGTATGATAGTTTAAACGATTTTAATAACGAATGTACGCCGTAGGCAGTCATAAATTGTGTGCCGTTTAACAACGCCAAACCTTCTTTTGATTGCAGTGTGATTGGCGTCCAATCAAAGCGATTTAAAACCTCAGAAGCAGGGGTCTGAACTCCTTTATACCATACCTTCCCTTCGCCAATAAGTGGCAATGCCAAATGTGCCAGAGGAGCAAGATCACCTGAAGCTCCCAAAGATCCTTGGGTGTATATAACAGGTAAAATATCGTTGTTATAAAAATCAATCAAACGTTTCACGGTCTCTAAATGAATACCACTATGTCCATAACTCAAGGATTTAATCTTTAACAAAAGCATCAGTTTTATGATGGGTTTTGGAACAAGCTCGCCAGTGCCACATGCATGAGAACGTACTAAATTTTCTTGTAATTTTGTAAGGTTTTCAGAGTGAATACGCACATCACATAACGCTCCAAATCCAGTATTGATTCCATAAATAGGGTCAGAAGATGCCTCGATTTTTTGATCTAAATAATCGCGACAGTTTTGAATTTTTTGGATCAATTCATCCGAAAGTTCAATGGATGAACCTTCTAATGTAAGGGTTTTTAGTCTTGATAAGCTTAAGGGTTTTGAACTTATAATATGCATTTATTCGTATTTGTCAGTATCAAATTTGAACAATCCTTAATAAATATGCAAATAATTGGTAATTTTTTAATTATTTAAGAGGATTCACTTCGTTTATAAAATCAATTTAATCTTATAAAGAACTGGGGATTTAGAAACTTACAAAAATTTGCTTAATTGTAATTCATTAATTCCTTCGTGAGAAGCGTGCGCAATTGCTTTACCATTTTTGATAACAATCACTTGTGGAGATTGGTGTTGCACTTCAAACTGTTGAGCAATAGCGTTAGAAATTTCACGATAGCTCAATAGATCTAAATAATACGCTCCAAATTCATTTGATGAATATCCGAAATGTGCTATAAAATCTGCGAGCACAAAACGACTGATGCTACAACGTGTCGAATGCTTAAATATTAATTGAGGAGTTTTAAAAGAGGAACTTATAATGACTTCTAATTGATCTGCAGATTCAAGTTGTTGACCCGGCCAGTTTGACTCTTGTGTTTCAGAGTTGAATAGTGAATTGAAAATCCCCATAGTATGAAATAAAATTTTTACAGCAAACTGACTAAAAGTCAGCTGATTAGGTTTAATAATGTCATTTTGACATTGTAAAAAAAATGGTAAGGTTATTGAAAATCAACTAACAAAAAAACCCATTATGAACTTTGACAATTATACGATAAAAACACAAGAAGCCCTACAACATGCACAACAAATTGCGCAAAGCTACGGGCATCAACAAATTGAAAACGAACATCTATTCAAAGCGATTTACGAAGTAGATCAAAACGTATTGCCGTTTCTTTTCAAAAAAATAAATCTAAACAAAGATCTCTTATTACAAATTTTAGAGAAAGAACTCGAATCTTTTCCTAAAGTTAGTGGAGGTGATATCATGCTTTCACGGGATGCAATGAAATCACTCAACGAAGCCGCTATTCTTGCTAAAAAATCGGGAGGTGAATTTGTAGCAATAGAAGATTTGTTTTTAGCGATTTTTAATTCCAAAAGTAAAATCTCACAGATCCTAAAAGATCAAGGAGTTTCTGAAAAAGACCTTAAAGCTTCAATTGCAAGTTTAAGAAAAGGGGATTCTGTACAATCTAAAAACCAAGAAGATACTTATAATTCGCTGAATAAATATGCCAAAAACCTTAACCAAATGGCTAAAGACAATCGCTTAGATCCTGTTATAGGACGCGATGAAGAAATTAGGCGTATTCTTCAAATCCTCTCCAGACGTACCAAAAACAATCCTATTTTGGTAGGTGAACCTGGGACTGGAAAAACCGCAATTGCTGAAGGATTAGCACACAGAATTATTGCCGGTGATATTCCAGAAAACCTAAAAGACAAAGAGATTTTTGCACTCGACATGGGAGCCTTAATCGCGGGAGCAAAATATAAAGGAGAGTTTGAAGAACGTTTAAAAGCGGTTATCAAAGAAGTAACCGAAAGTGAAGGCGATATTGTACTTTTCATTGATGAGATACATACTTTGGTAGGTGCAGGAGGCGGAGAAGGTGCTATGGATGCAGCTAATATTTTAAAACCTGCTTTGGCTCGTGGCGAACTGCGAGCAATTGGTGCAACAACCCTAGATGAGTACCAAAAGTACTTTGAAAAAGACAAAGCTCTTGAAAGACGATTTCAAAAAGTGGTGGTTAATGAACCTGATACTGAAAGTGCTATTTCAATTCTTCGAGGTATCAAAGAGAAGTATGAGACCCATCATAAAGTACGAATTAAGGACGAGGCTATTATTGGGGCGGTCGAGCTTTCTACCCGCTACATTAGTAATCGTTTTTTACCCGACAAAGCCATTGATTTAATGGATGAAGCTGCCTCAAAACTACGAATGGAAATCAACTCTAAACCCGAAGAATTAGATGTACTGGATCGAAAAGTCATGCAATTAGAAATAGAGATTGAAGCTATTAAACGCGAAAAGGATGAATCAAAACTTAAATCGCTTCGAGCAGACTTGGCAAATATCAAAGAAGACCGTAACAGTTTAGAGGCGAAATGGCGAAGTGAAAAAGAGCTTGTAGAAACAATTCAAACTAGAAAATCTGATATCGAGAATTTTAAAAATGAAGCTGAAAGAGCTGAACGTGATGGCGATTACGGGAAGGTAGCTGAAATTCGTTACGGAAAAATAAAAGACGCTGAAACAGAGTTGCAAAGCCTTCAAAAAGAGTTGGCTAAAAATCAACAAACTGCTTTAATAAAAGAGGAAGTCACTTTTGAAGATATTGCTGAAGTAGTCGCAAAATGGACTGGGATTCCAGTCACAAAAATGATTCAATCTGAGCGTGAAAAACTTTTAAAACTAGAAAAAGTACTCCACAAACGCGTGGTTGGACAAAATGAGGCTGTCACAGCAGTCAGTGATGCCGTTCGCCGAAATAGAACGGGCCTACAAAACCCGCACAAACCGATTGGTACATTTTTATTTTTAGGCACTACGGGGGTGGGAAAAACAGAACTCGCAAAAACATTAGCAGCGTATTTGTTTGATGATGAAGATGCACTCACACGTATTGATATGAGTGAATACCAAGAACGTCATGCTGTGAGTCGTTTGGTAGGAGCACCTCCGGGGTATGTAGGTTATGAAGAAGGAGGTCAATTAACAGAAGCAGTGCGACGAAAACCGTATTCGGTAGTTTTATTGGATGAAATTGAAAAAGCACATCCAGATACATTTAATATATTATTACAAGTTCTGGACGAGGGCCGATTGACAGACAATAAGGGCCGTATTGCGGATTTTAAGAATAGTATTATTATCATGACTTCTAATCTTGGAAGTGAGCTAATTCAAGAAAAATTTGATACGATTCCAGATGTTGATATTGCTTTGGAAGCTGCTAAAGAGGAGGTTTTAGGACTGTTAAAAAAGGTGGTGAGACCCGAGTTTTTAAATCGAATCGATGACACTGTCTTGTTCAGCCCCTTGACAAATAAAGATATTGAGGCGATTGTGAGTTTACAACTAAAAAAGGTGGCTACACTCATTAAAAAACAAGGTATTACTTTTGACACAACCGAAGATGCAATCTACTATTTAGCCAAAAAAGGTTACCAACCTGAGTATGGTGCACGTCCCGTAAAACGCATCATTCAAAAAGAAGTTTTGAACGCTTTAAGCAAAGAGCTTTTGGCAGGTACAATTACAAAAGACAGTATCATTTTACTGGATGTTTTTGAAGATCAGATTGTATTTAGGAATCAAACAGATTTAATTTCAAATACCGTGTAACAAATTACACTTAAAGTCGTCTTATAAGTGTTGGTTGGTTTATTAAAAAGCAATGCAAACTCTATATTTTAGAATTGCATTGCTTTTTTTGTTTATAGACTATAAATAATAACTAGTTGTTTATAAAAAACGTCTCTTAAAGTACTCATAAATTGTAGATGCGTTTTAGCAATCGATTGAAATTTTGCTTAGTTTTGACCACTGATGAAAAAATCTGTTAATATATTAAATAAAAAAGCCCGCTTTACGTATGAACTTTTAGATACGTACACGGCCGGTATTGTATTAACTGGGACTGAAATCAAATCGATTCGGGAGAGTAAGGCTTCCATTACTGAAAGTTTTTGTGAGTTTAATTTAAGAGGTGAACTTTTTGTAATTAATATGACCATTCAAGAATATGGTTTTGGGAATCATTACAACCATGCTCCCAAGGCTCAACGGAAGTTATTACTCAATAAGAAAGAACTCAAAAAGCTTGAAAAAGAGGTGAAAAATACGGGATTAACAATTGTCCCTCTAAAACTTTTCATCAATGAGAAAGGATTTGCAAAACTAAAAATCGCCCTTGCAAAGGGTAAAAAACTTTTTGATAAACGTGAGACCATCAAAGATCGTGATAATAAACGCGATTTAGATCGAGTGAAAAAGAATTTTAAGTAGCCCATTTTACAGGTCTCAAAATTTACAAGTTTTAAAAATGGATTACTTTTTGAAAACCAATAAAGATCAAACGTGTTAAATTATAAACCCACAATCGAAAATATGCGTTATTTGTTTGTATTTTTTTTTTGTTCCTTGTCCGTTTCTGCCCAACTCAAAGGCACTATCACAGAACTTGACAACCAACCCATTCCTTTTGTTAATGTTTACATTGAAAATTCCTATACAGGAACTACCTCAAATGAGCAAGGCCGTTACGAATTAGCAGTGCCAAACCCTGGAAAATACACTATTGTCTTTCAGATTTTAGGGTTTAAAACACAAATCAAAACTATTGAAATTAAAACAGCTCCTTATACTTTAGACATCACTTTATTAGAAGAAAACATCTCCTTAAATGAAGTTGTGATATCATCCAAAGAAAATCCTGCCAATCGAATCATACGTTCTGCGATTGCCGCACGAAAAGCACAATTAGAAAAAATCAATTCCTATTCCGCCGATTTTTATTCCAAAGGAATTATCCGACTCAAAGATGTGCCTAAAAAATTCCTAGGACAAGAAGTAGGCGATTTGGACGGTGTGCTAGACTCGACACGTTCGGGGATTTTGTATTTATCTGAAACCGTTTCAAAACTAAATTATGAAAAACCAGATAAGCTTTCAGAAAAAATTATAGCCTCAAAAGTGAGTGGTGATTCCAATGGGTTTAGTTTCAACAACGCTAGTGATGTCGATTTTAATTTTTATAACAACACTATTAATCTGAATTCTGATATTGTGTCACCAATTGCCGATTATGCGTTTAATTATTACACCTACAAACTGGAGGGAATTTTTTATGATAATGGAGGACGGTTGATTAATAAAATTAAATTGATTCCAAGACGTGAAAACGACCGTGTATTTTCGGGGGTTGTCTATATTGCAGAAGATCAGTGGGGGCTTTATGGGCTCGAACTTAGCGTCACTGGGGAGCAGATTCAATCGCCTGCTGTAGATGTGATTACTTTTAAACAGAACGCTTCCTACGACGACGAAAGTGACTATTGGGTCCTACGCTCCCAAACAATTAGTTTTAAATTTGGGTTTTTAGGGTTTAAAGGGAATGGTAGTTTTGTAGCCAATTATTCCAAGTATAAATTGAATCCAGATTTTGAGAAATCAGTATTTTCGAATGAAATTTTAGCCTTTGAGCCCGAAGCAAACAAAAAAGATTCAACCTATTGGAATACCCTCAGACCTGTCCCATTAACTTCGGAAGAATTTAAAGATTACATTAAAAAAGATAGTATTCAAATTTTATATAAATCAAAAACATACCTCGATTCTCTTGATGCAAGTCAAAATAAATTTAAACTTGGAAACTTAATATCGGGATATTCTTACGAAAACTCTTTTGAAAATAAAGTATTTAGCATCAGCAGTCCATTGAGTGGGTTGAACTTTAATACGGTCCAGGGATACAACTCTAATTTAGATATCAATTATACGAAACGCTATGATGAATATAAAAAATACCTGTCGCTTGAAAATCAGCTAAATTATAGTTTTGAAACCCAAAAACTTAGAGGAACGGTAGGTTTTAAATATAAGTTTAACAATATCAACGACTTGAATGTCGGATTTAGTGCGGGTATAAAAGTACAGCAATTTAACGATCAAGAACCTATATCGAGATTAATGAATGATTTGAGCAGCTTGCTTTTTGAGGAAAATTATATGAAGTTATTTGAAAATCGGTTCATCAAACTAAATTATGGACAGGAGCTTTTTAATGGATTTCGATTTGGGACGGCACTGAGTTTTGAAAACCGCAGAGGACTCTTTAATAACACGGATGATACATTCATTAATTCCGATGACAAATCCTATACGAGTAACAATCCATTAGAGCCTTTAAATTTTGAGTCCACCCCCTTTGAAAATCATAATATTCTTAAATTTAAGTTCAAAGGAGCGTTTCGATTCGGACAAAAATACCTCAGCTACCCAGGAAGTAAAATCAACATAACGAACCCAAAATATCCGAAACTAAATTTTAGTTTCGAAAAAGGATTTGGAGCTACTAATTCCAACTATAATTACGAGCATTTGAGTATTGATCTTTCACAAAATTTTAGTTTGGAAAATAAAGGGGATTTTAAGTACAATGTCTTGAGTGGTACTTTTTTTGGGGGCGAATCTTTGGCTTTTATGGATGCGAAGCACATCAATGGAAATCAAACCCATGTAAGCCTTGATGATTCTTATCTGTCAAGTTTTAAAAATGTTGGGTATTATGATTTTAGCACCTCCGAAAATTATTTAGAATACCACCTAGAACATGATTTTAAAGGGTATATATTAGGTAAAATACCCTTTATAAATAAACTGAATTACAACTTAATTTTAGGAGTTCATGGGTTTACATCAGACAATCAAATACCTTATAACGAATTCAGTGTGGGTGTTAATAATATTGGCTGGAAAAAATACCGTTTTTTAAGAGTTGATTATGTGCGATCCTACCACTCTGGATTTGTGAATGACGGCATTTTATTAGGAATTAGCCTCTAGTTTTTATTTTCTAAAAGAGGTACAAACTTAAAGTTTCCTAATTCGTGTTTTTCAAATTCCTTGGGACCTTTCCGAATATAGAGTGTCATTATTTGGTCTTCATCCCCAACAGGAATAACCAACCGCCCTCCTACTTTTAGTTGAGCGAGCAAGGGTTTAGGAACAAAAGGTGCACCAGCAGTGACAATTATGCTGTCAAAAGGCGCTTCTTCTTTCAGTCCTTTATAACCGTCTCCAAAAATTAAGCGTTTTGCTACATAGCCTATTTTTGGTAAAAATTGACTGGTTTTTTTAAATAATTCCAACTGGCGCTCAATACTATATACATGGGCTCCCAACACACATAATACCGCTGTTTGATATCCACTTCCAGTTCCAATTTCAAGGATTTTATCACCCGATTTAACTTCTAACAATTCCGATTGAAATGCAACGGTATAAGGCTGTGAAATGGTTTGATTGGCTCCAATTGGAAAGGCCTTATCTTGATAGGCATGGTCTAAAAAGCTAGAGTCTATGAATAAATGGCGTGGAATAGAACCAATAGCACCGAGGACTGCTTGATTTTTAATTCCTTTATCAACCAAGGTATTTACCAATTGCTGACGAAGTCCTTTATGCCTGAATGTATCTTTCAATGAAGTTTAATTTCTGAAATAAGAAGGTTGTTATTTATAAAAGTAAAGATAGAATAAACAGGAGAGTATTTCAAATTAATATGAGATTTTAAATTGAAAGACCTTCGTTCTATGACTATAATTCCCAAAAAGCAACCAACCATTCCAGTTGTTCAGTCCTCCAACTACTGCAATCTTAAAAGTTTAATCTTAAGGCAGTATTCTAAAAAGGCATAAACGGAATTAAAAGCCCCAAGAATGAACCACTAGAATCTAATCTTTTGTTAGTTTTTATTGGTTGGACCTCAATTGAAATAATTTTTTTACTAAAATAATCCCTCTTATTTATAAATTAAGTTTTAAACCGTAATATCTGCTATTCACAGAAAATAATCGTTTTTCTTCTCTGAAAAAACTATATCAATTTTGTCTTTTAGTTTTTAATTATTATGACAAATTTTATTTAATATAATAAATTACCACCTTTCCTGTTTTCCAAGCATCCCAACCATTATTTGTATTCGCAGGGACATACCACAAGTTAGTTCTGGAAGTAAGTCCGCCAGTGTAAACAAAGCGTCTATTATTGGTTAATGATCTTGCTTTTATGTCATACGTATCTCCTGAAAACGTAAGATAGGCGTCAAAATCAACAATGTTGGTCACTCCCTACTGGAGTTAGATCAATAGATCCGTAGACAGGAGAGCTCCATCCTAAGGTATACCAAGGTATCGCTATTTTATAAATTGGTTTTCCTTTATAAATTCCCCCAGTTAAAACTTCAACATTATCTCCTGCTATTTGTTGGTCTGGCATAGGTATCCAATTTACCCCATCATACATTAATAAATCTCCGATTACTGCTGGTGTTGTTGTTAAGTCTGTATCAGTCAGATTTAACATTGAGGGGGTAATAGTATTTAACTAATCAAAATCTGCTGTATTTAATGTCACGGGGGCATTGGTTATATTTTTATTTGCATAATATACACTGCTTCCATCAACTACCCATTGCCCTGTGGTGTAGCTATTCCCAGTAGTGTAAATTTCTGTCGTCATCGAAAATCTGTTGGTTTGTTGAAGGTGAGATAAATCCGAAACAAAATTGGTTGCTGTAAACGCTGTTATAACTGCATATTGTGTCATTACTCCATTTACATCTGTGTTTATGATTAGGTCGCCAATATTGTAATTACGACCCGCAGTATATTGCATCTCAATTAATTTTTTTTGCAATGTCCAAGTTGTAGCTCCTGTTTTTTCATATAATTTGGTCGTGTCAGTATCAAGATACAAATCACCTATTACACCAAGTGAAGTTGCAGGAATACCAGCCCCTTGTAACATACTGTAGCCTTGTGGCCCTATGGAACCACTAATTCCATTCCATGAAACCCCATCCCATACCATGATTGTATTTGTAGTTGTGTTGTAAACTTGAAGTCCTTTTTCATTAGCATCCAATGTACCATCTATTGGGGTCAGAACGGTGTGATCGGTCATTCTTGGAATCAATAGACCTTGATTGCCAGTAATATCTAAGGTAGCTTGGGGCGTTTGCGTCCCTATTCCTACCTGAGCTAAGACTGTGAAGCCTGTAAAAAAAATAATAGAGTAATCAATGTTTGTTTCATAATCGTTGGGGTTGAGTTATAGTATTAAAAACGTTATACCACTTAAACTTCGTTAATTATTTTATAAATAATACTAGTCAAAATAGCAACACTCCAAATATCTAAAACATAACAACCACGCACAATAGCTATGTAACAAACGGCAATTTAACGTAATAAACGGCAATTTTTTGTACTAAACGTATATAAAATATGATAAAAACTAGTTTTACATCATGGAATAGAAAAACGAAAATGATATATCTGTTTATTTATTTTGCTTTAAAAACAAACAATCAGTAATGTTCCGCCTTACTGATTGTAAGGAATCTATGCGGTCAGTCAGTAGTTTTTAATAAAATTTTGTTAGGATATTCGAAATGGGATAAAAAAATCATAGTTTTACAAAAAAATCATATTATGAAGCTAAAAGCAGGCGTCTTAGGTGCTGGACATCTAGGAAAAATACATCTTAAACTTCTTCAGCAATCTGAAAAATATGAACTTGTAGGATTTTATGATCCTGATGCCTCTAACGGACAAAAAGTAGAAAGCGAATTTGGCTACACCTTTTTCAATTCCTTAGAAGCACTTATAGATGCTGTAGATGTGGTTGACATTGTAACCCCTACGCTTTCTCATTTTACATGTGCCATCAAAGCCATCACCAAAGGCAAACATATTTTTATTGAAAAACCAATCACCAATACTGTTGAAGAAGCCGAACAAATTCGTTTGTTGGTTTCTGAAAACAACCTCAGAGGTCAGGTTGGACATGTAGAACGTTTTAACCCCGCATTTAAAGCCGTTAAAAACGATATTCAATCTCCTATGTTTATTGAAACCCATCGTTTGGCCGAATTTAATCCCCGTGGAACCGATGTTCCTGTTGTGTTAGATTTAATGATACATGATATTGATATTATATTAAGTGTTGTAAAATCACCCGTCAAAAACATTACAGCTAGTGGTGTATCTGTAATCAGTGAAACTCCTGATATTGCCAATGCACGTATTGAGTTTGAAAATGGATGTGTTGCCAACCTAACAGCAAGTCGTATTTCTATGAAGAATATGCGTAAAAGTCGCTTTTTCCAAAAAGATGCTTACATCAGTATTGACTTTTTAGAAAAACAAGTAGAAGTGGTAAAAATGAAAGATGCTCCAGAAACACCCGGAGATTTTGATATGATATTACAAAATGCTGAAGGAATTAAAAAACAAATCTATTTTGAAAACCCAGAAATCGAACCTAATAATGCCATTTTAGACGAACTAGAAAGTTTTGCTGACGCCATTAATGAAAACACAAAACCAGTTGTAACTCTTAGAGATGGAACGGAAGCACTTAGAGTTGCATATCAAATTATAAATTGTTTTTAGTACTTAAAAAATAGAGACAGATGAAAAATATTGCAGTTATTGGAGCCGGAACTATGGGAAATGGAATCACTCATACCTTTGCACAAGCAGGTTTTAAAGTTCAATTAATAGATCTCAATGAAACAGCGCTTACTAAAGCGATTGCAACAATTACTAAAAATTTAGACCGCTTAGTCGCTAAAGATAAAATAGACGAAACTAAAAAAACTGAAACATTAGCCAATATTTCAACCTTTACAAGTATTACAGAAGGTGTTGAATATGCAAGTCTAGTTGTAGAAGCCGCTACGGAAAATGTGGATTTGAAACTTAAAATATTCAAGCAATTAGACCAGGCATGTCCAGAAGACACCATACTGGCCACAAATACCTCGTCTATATCCATTACGCAAATCGCTGCACAAACCTCCAGACCAGATCGTGTCATTGGAATGCATTTTATGAACCCTGTTCCAATCATGAAATTAGTGGAAATTATTACGGGTTATAGCACTTCCAAAGAAGTTGAAGAATTCATTATAAATCTGACAACTAAAATTGAAAAAACCCCAGTTATTGTGAATGATTACCCTGGATTTGTAGCCAATCGGATTTTAATGCCCATGATTAATGAAGCTATCGAAACGTTATTTACGGGAGTTGCGGGAGTTAAAGAAATTGATACGATTATGAAACTTGGAATGAGTCATCCTATGGGACCTCTGGGGTTGGCCGATTTTATCGGACTCGATGTTTGTTTGTCAATTATGGAAGTGATGCATGAAGGTTTTAAAAACCCTAAATATGCTCCAAACCCACTTTTAGTAAATATGGTACGTGCTGGAAAGTATGGCGTCAAATCCGGAGAAGGTTTTTACGATTATTCAAAAGAACGGAAAGCCGTTACTGTTGCTGCTCAATTTTCTTAAATTCGTTCCAAATTCATTCCAAATTTATTCCTGAAAATCAATGGCAAAAATCAATCCTTTTCAAGCGGTTCGTCCTACAAAAAAAAACGCTAGAAATTTTAGTTCCAGATCTTACAAAACGTATTCTAAGATCGAACTAAATAAAGAATTAAAAGAAAACCCTACTTCTTTTTTGAGCATTATAAACATCAAAAAAGACCCCTCTTTTTCATCTGAGAAATCAAAGCGGTATGAATTAGTGAAAAAACGATATGAAGCGTTTAAAACCTCAAACATATTAATTAAGGATGCTATTCCCTCCTATTATATTTATGAAACCATACAAGCCAACGGTCACTTGTTTTGCGGGGTCATTGCAACGGCTAGTGTGGAGGATTATGAGGCTCAAATCATCAAAAAACACGAAGCTACAATTGCAAAACGTGAAACTACTTTTAAAAATTATTTAAAAACAGTTCGGTTCAATGCGGCGCCGGTATTGCTCACTTATAAAGACGATTTAACTGTGGAAAATAGCATTCAAAATGCTAAAAAAAAGGCTTCAGAGTTTAATTCATGGACAACTGAAAATGAAACCCATAAACTTTGGTGTGTTGATGATCAAGAAACGGTTCAGCGTATTCATAACGCATTTCAAAACGTTTCTGTGCTTTACATCGCTGATGGACATCACCGTTCCGCATCTTCAGCACTTTTAGCACGCGAACTAAAATCTGAAGAACTCACAACAACTGATGCTTCTTATAATTATTTTTTAAGCTATTTAATTCCAGAAAGCCAACTCAAAATATGTGATTACAACAGAGTAATTACTGACTTAAACGGCTTAAGCAGCAAAGCTTTTTTGGAAAAAATTAGTGTTGATTTTGAGATCGAAAATAAAGGTAATGAACCTTACAAAAGCTCCAAACGACATGAAATTTCCATGTATTTAGAAGGCATATTTTATTCCTTATCTTTACGTGCAACAAAACAAAAAAATCAATCTGCTATCGATCAACTTGACGCCCATATTTTACAAACACATCTCCTAGAACCCATATTAGGAATTACAAATGTTCGTACAAACTCTCGTATTGGGTATATCTATGGAGCTGATAGTTTAGAGCAAATTAAAGCTACGGTCGATTGCGAAAATCACAGGGTAGGATTTGGACTGTTTCCTATTGAAGTCAGAGAATTAATGGATATTGCGGATTCGAATGCTGTCATGCCCCCAAAAAGTACCTACATTTATCCAAAATTAAGAAGTGGAATCACTATATACGAGTTTTAAGTATGCCTATAAAGTCAAATTTAACTAAAATTCAATCACAACTTCCGAGTCACGTGACCTTGGTTGCGGTTTCTAAAACAAAACCTGTAAATGACTTAATGGAAGCCTATTCATCTGGTCAACGTATTTTTGGAGAGAATAAAATTCAAGAAATGGTCGATAAGCACCAACAAATGCCCAAAGATATTCAGTGGCATATGATTGGAAATGTACAGCGAAATAAAGTTAAGTATATGGCTTCATTTGTGGATTTAATTCATGGGGTGGACTCCGAAAAATTACTCAATGAAATTAATAAACAAGCCGAAAAACACCAGCGTATCATCAATTGTCTCTTACAAATAAAAATTGCGCAGGAAGATACCAAATTTGGAATGACTGCGGAAGCTGCACATACACTGTTGGCTTCGGATCATTTTAAAACTTTAAAAAACATAGCAATTGTAGGTTTGATGGGAATGGCTAGTTTTACGGAAGATACTGCTCAAATCAGAGAAGAATTTACAACATTAAAAAACACGTTTGATAGCTTAAAAAACACAAATCCATCGCTCGAAATTATTTCTATGGGAATGAGTGGCGACTATCCTTTAGCTATTGAGTGCGGAAGTACAATGGTTCGTTTAGGAAGTAGTATCTTTGGAGTCAGAAATTATGCCATTTAAAACAGTACTATCTACGCAGTCTTAGACATAGAAACCACCGGAGGAAAATTTAATGAAGAAGGTATTACTGAAATTGCCATCTATAAATTTGACGGTCATAAAATTGTAGATCAATTTATCAGCCTAATCAACCCCGAACGCGACATCCAACCGTTTGTGGTGAATCTTACAGGAATCAATAGCAAAATGTTGCGCTCTGCACCCAAGTTTTACGAAGTTGCCAAACGCATTGTAGAAATTACTGAAGATTGTATTCTGGTCGCTCATAATGCTCAGTTTGATTATCGAATTTTAACAACGGAGTTTAGACGACTTGGGTTTGATTTTGAACGCGAAAATTTATGTACTGTCGAACTTTCTAAAAAATTAATTCCTGACCTTCCCTCCTACAGTTTAGGGAAACTTGTTAGATCTTTAGGGATTCCTGTGAGTGACAGACACCGCGCTGCAGGAGATGCGACAGCAACCGTTAAACTTTTCAAGATGCTTCTTGACAAGGATGTAGAGAAAACAATTATCAAGGAGTCAATTCGTTTGGATCCAAAACATCAAATGGAACCAAAACTAATCGATATTATCTCTAAACTTCCCTCAGTTACAGGCGTTTATTATATTCATAAGGCCGATGGAGAAATCATATACATTGGCAAAAGTAAAAACATTAAAAGTCGCATCAACCAGCACTTCACTGGTCAAACACCCAAATCAAAAAAAATCCAACTCGAAGTTGCTACGGTAACTTATGATGAAACGGGCAGTGAATTGGTAGCGCTTCTCAAGGAAAGTGAAGAAATCAAACGCAACAAACCCAAATTAAATCGTGCACTTCGTCGTACAATTTTTACCCATGGTTTATTTAGTTTTAGGAATGCTGAGGGATACATCAATTTGAAAATTGAAAAAATAAAAGGCAACCAAAAACCAATCACAACGTTTTCGAATCATGAAAGTGGAAAGAGTTTTATGAACAAAATCGTTGACAAAAATCAATTGTGCCAAAAACTTTGTGGCCTCTATAAAACAGCAAACTCCTGTTTTGGGTACGATATTAAAAGTTGTGCTGGAGCTTGTATTTCAGAAGAACCTACAGAAACCTATAATAAAAGAGTTTTAAATGTAATTGAATCTCACACATTTAAAGATCAAAATATGATTCTGATCGACTATGGTCGTGCCGTAGATGAACGCAGTGCCGTTTTGATAGAAAATGGCGTTTTTAGAGGCTATGCCTATTTTAATTTAAATTTTCAAATTCACACAACTGCGGTGCTCAAATCGATCTTAACCCCAATGGAACACAATAAAGATGCGCAACATATCATTCAAAGTTTTATGCGACGCCACAAAAGATTAAAAATAATTAAACTTGAAGATTAATCTTTTTTAGTACTTTTGAGATATGTCAAAATCAAATCATTCTGGAAATTGGAGAAAAAAAATTCATGATATTATTTATGAAGCGGACACCTCTTCAGGAAAACTATTTGATGTTATTCTTTTAGTAGTCATCCTCATAAGCATTCTACTAGTAATGCTAGAAAGTGTCGAAAGTATTGAATCTGAGTATGCAGCAATTCTAAACATTTCTGAATGGATTATTACAATTTTATTCAGTATTGAATATATCCTTCGGATTATTTCTGTTAAAAAACCAAGAACCTATATCTTTAGTTTTTATGGAATTATCGATTTACTATCGACCATTCCTAAATACCTTTCGCTATTTGTTTTAGGAACACATTCATTAATTGCTATAAGAGCCTTGCGTTTGTTGCGTGTATTTAGAATTTTAAAACTCACCCGTTTCATTGGTGAAAGTGCTAATTTCGGAAAAGCATTGAAACGAAGTCGACCAAAAATAGCTGTATTTCTTTCGTTTGTAATTGTACTGTGTGTCATTTTAGGAACCGTCATGTATTTGGTAGAAAGTGAACAAGACAGCGGATTTACAAGCATTCCGCGAAGTGTGTATTGGGCTATTGTCACACTGACTACTGTTGGATATGGAGACATTGCACCTATGACTGCTTTGGGACAATTTATAGCTTCTTTAATCATGATTTTGGGGTATGGAATTATCGCTGTTCCCACGGGGATTGTGAGCTCTGAAATGACCAAATCAGAAAAAAAACTGATCCCAAACAACACACAAGCGTGTGAAATTTGTAATGAAGCATATCACCAAGATGATGCCGAATACTGTCACAAATGCGGTCATAAATTTAGTGATGAATAACTATCTTATTTCGATTGTAGGTCCTACGGGCATCGGAAAAACAGCCCTTAGTTTAAAGTTGGCTTCCCATTTTAATACAGAAATTATTTCTGCAGATTCACGTCAGTTTTACAAAGAAATTCCAATTGGAACTGCGGCACCCAACTCCGAAGAATTATCTATTGCACCCCATCATTTCATTCATCACAAATCAATTAAGGAGGCGTATAGTGTAGGAGCTTTTGAAAAAGATGCCATTCAAAAACTGGAATTACTACATTCATCAAAAGCTGTGGTGGTCATGGTTGGTGGCTCTGGACTGTATGTCAATGCAGTGCTTAAAGGTTTTGACGAATTTCCAGACATTGCAACCGACATAAGAGAACAACTCAACTTAGAATTAGAATCGAAAGGTTTGGAGGTTCTTCAGCAAGAATTAAAGCGTTTAGACCCTAAAAGCTACGAGAGTATTGCACTCAAAAACCCTCATCGAGTCATACGGGCACTAGAGATTTGTAGAGGCACAGGGCTGCCTTATTCCTCTTTTCTAAAAAAACCTAAAGCACAACGGGCTTTTAAAACGATTTCAATTGGCCTAAAAGCCAAACGGCCTTTGATGTATGAACGCATTAACAACAGAGTGGATGCTATGATTGAAAATGGGTTGTTAGAAGAAGCCAAAGCTGTATTTAAATACAGAGACTTCAATGCCCTCAATACAGTGGGATATAAAGAATTGTTTCATTATTTTGATGGGCAGTGGACTTTAGATTTCGCAATCTCTGAAATTAAAAAGAATAGCCGTCGTTTTGCCAAACGTCAGATGACCTGGTTTCAAAAAGACTCCGAAACACAGTGGTTTGAATATGACACCGATGTTCAAAACATTTTAGAGCACATCAAAAGAAATGTAAAAAAACCCAGCTAAAAACAGGTTTTTAGACTTTTATTTGTTGACAACCAATCGGAAGCCTTCGCCATGAATATTAAGGATTTCCACTTTTGGATCCAACTTCAAATACTTTCTTAATTTGGCGATATAGACGTCCATACTTCGAGAAGTAAAGTAATTATCGTCTCTCCATATTTTAGTTAACGCAATTTCACGTGGCATCAAATCGTCTTCATGTAAAATTAACAACCGAAGTAATTCATTTTCTTTAGGAGACAACTTGGCCGGCTTCTCATCTTTAAAAGTTAGAAATCTTAACTTTGAATTGAGACTGAAATCACCAATGGTAAATTCAAATTGTTTGCTATTCGCAAGTGTGTCAACCGTTTTTCGTTGAATAATCGCTTGGATTTTCATTAAAAGCACTTCACTGTCAAAAGGCTTATTTAGGTAATCATCGGCACCTACTTTATACCCTTTTAAAACATCTTCTTTCAATGCTTTGGCAGTGAGAAAAATAATCGGTATTTCTGTATTTTTTTCACGTATTTCTTTGGCAAGTGTAAACCCATCTTTATATGGCATCATTACATCTAAAATACACAAATGATAATCTGTTTTTTTGAATTTCTCAAAGCCTTCCATCCCATTTTTGGCATGAACAACTTCATAACCATTGAGGGATAAATACTCTTTTAAGACGGTTCCAAAATTTGGATCATCTTCGACTAGTAATATTTTTTTTAAATTTTCTTCCATGATGTTATGCTATTAGTGGTAATTTTATAGTAAATGTACTTCCTCTGCCTTTTTCACTATCGACAGTAACAGTTCCTTGATGATTCTCTACAATTCGTTTGACATTTGCCAAGCCCAATCCATGCCCTTTAACGTTGTGTACATTTCCTGTATATTCTCTATAAAACTCTTCAAATATACGTTTTTGTACGGCTTTATTCATCCCCTGCCCTTGATCTTTAATGCTTAACAAAATATTGTTGCCCACATTTTCTGTGATCACATCAATTTTTGGAGCTTCGGGAGAGTATTTTATGGCGTTGTCTAAAATGTTTACAATCACATTTGTAAAATAGGTTTCATTTGCCAATATAGACGTTTGGGTGGCATTAAAATGCGTTTTAATATATCCTTTTCGATCCTCAACAATAAGCTCCACATGTGTAATCGCATCCTCAATTAAGTCGTGCAATTTTAGACGGTCTTTGCTTATATTGAGTTGTTTTTTTTGTAGCTGAGAAATTCGCAAGACGTTTTCAACTTGGGCATTCATACGTTTGTTTTCATCTTTTATCATTTGAAGGTATCGTCTTACCTTTTCCTGATCATTGATGATTTTTGGATTTTTAATAGCATCCAATGCTAAGTTAATCGTGGCAATTGGAGTTTTAAACTCATGTGTCATATTATTAATGAAATCAGATTTCATAAGTGATATTTTCCGCTGTTTGATCAATTGATACAAAGCACTGGTATATGCGATAATAATAATTAGAGTAAATAATACCGACAACAATGTAATGCCTATAATGGACGAAATAATGAATTTTTTGCGTTCCGGAAAGTTAATGTAAAGTTTAAAATCACTCTCATCGTTGTCATCCAAAAAAATCGGAGCTCCAATGGTAGGAACCAGCGATTGGTCAAAATTTTCAGATTGAATTTTGGTACCTATGTCATTATGAAAAATTGCAAACTCAAAACCAATATCAATGTTGTCTTCTCTTAGTTTTTTGACCAGCAATTTTCGAATTGCATCAGATGATACACGCTGATGAATTGGGGTGTTTTTAATTTCTGTTTTGTATTGCGTTTCAAAAGTAGCCTTTTGTAATTTATCCATATTAAGGACTTTTTCAAAAGACTGTTCTGTGTTCGAAGTTAAATCGCCTCCAAAATTATTGTTATCATAAATTTTAGTGGTCGTTTTTCCTTTAAAGCTGCTCAGACCTAAGCTGTCTATGTTCAGGTCTATTAGTGACGGTACTTTAAAGTTTTCTTCTAAAATTCCCGTATTGTAAACAATAATTTGATTTGTATTATTATCTTGTTTGTAAACGGTGATATTACGGATGGCAGTAGTATCCGGTTCTTTTCCTTCCGAAATTATTTTATTGAGTGCGTTGACATATTTTTTATATTCGACAGTAGCAACTTGATTGGTCGTATAGGTCAACGCTTTTTTTACATTAAAGGTAAACTGTTCTTCTTTTGTTTCAAGTGAATTATTGATATAATAGGCTTGAACAAAAATAATTCCGATAAGAGATAAACTCATCAGAATAACCAATAATGTAAACAGTTTTTTATTCATCAATCAAAATTAAGGTTTTAAATTATGTTAAAATCGCTTTTAACCTCAACTTAACACAAATGTTAAATTTTTAGTGATTATCTAACATTTTCATTATTTTATTGTGAATTAGTATTGAATTACTCTTAATACCTGAAAATGTGCTACTATTTATCACAAAATTCGATTGATTTATTTTTTCCGAATCTGGCAATTGTTTGTCAATAATAGCCAGCACCTCTTTTTTTGTTTTTTGATCCCTCTCCATCACCCGCTGAATGCGTATTTCTTCAGGCGCTGTAACAGTGATAATAAAATCAAAAAGGTGTTGAGATTTAGTTTCAAAGAGAATCGCTACTTCTTTGATTATATAGGGCGTATTTTGTTTGGAATACCACTGCTCAAAATGAGTGGCTACTTTTGGGTGTACAATGGCGTTTATTTTCTCTAACAATACTGCATCCTCAAAAACTTTAGAAGCAATAAAAGAACGGTTCAATTGACCATTTTTATAACAATTCTCACCAAGCAATTGAATTAATTCTTCTTTAATAACATCTGAGCTTTGCATCAATAATTTGGCTTCCTCATCAGAGTTATAAACTGGAACACCCAAAGATTTAAACATCTGAGCTACGGTGGTCTTTCCACTGCCTATCCCCCCAGTAAGTCCTACAATTTTAGTCATTTTTTGGCGTGATTACATATTCAAATTCGGTGGGTTTTAATTTGGCTGTTTTCACTGTTGAAGGTTGTTTTACCAATACCGGATTTAAATACTTGTTTTCAGTTGTCAAGGAATTAAAATCACATTCAACAGAAAAATGACTGGCATCTATACTGTTATAAGCTTTTAGGGACGCATAAAAAATGACGGGTATTTCTTTAGGGAAAAAATTAAGTGTGAGCTTGTCAGGCACATTCAAAATAGTGACGGGTACATTGACGCTGCCTTCCGTAAATTTATCTACCTCGCCATTGATGGAAACCACTTGCTCAGAATAGGTGATTTGTTTGGATGTATTTGGAATATCTAAAGCAACGACCCTCTCAACATTGGAGTTGAGATCTGTTAAATCTAAGGTTTTGGTTTGTATTTCAGAGATTGTTTTTAAAAGGGATTCTGGACCAATAAGGGTAATGGAATCAGGGACAGATTGAAATGAATCGACCAAATCAAATCCAAATGCAAAGCTTGAATTTACAGAAACCTGAACAGGAATTTTTTTAACAAACTGACGGTCATATTGAAACAAAAGCGTATCGGGGTTGATTGATTTCACAGCTATTTTTGAGTCAAAATGATTGATTATTTTTTCGAGCTGGCTTCGTTCGTCCCAAATATAATGGGATTTATCTTTGTTTAGCTGAGAAAAATCAACATCAATAATCCGTGCTTCTACATAATATTTTAGGAGTTCAAACCCTTTTCCTGAAATCGTTACATTGATTGTTTTTGCTTCCTTTGAGACCATTACTTCGTTGGACTCTAACTGTGTGGGATTCAACTCAAACTGAAGTGTTTGCGTATAGGTATTTGACAACTTCACAAGAAGTGAAATTAGAAACGACAAGAATAAAAACAACACAAACACATTCAATCGCTTGCCTTGTAATCTATTGGGTTTTATGTTGTTATTTTTTTTAATCATTGGCTCTAAAAAATAACTTGGGAAACAATTGCGTCTCATTTTTAGAAGAAAGTCCTAATTTTAGGGTGGCTTTGAGAAATCCAAATCCATAACCAAAAAACTGAATGACAATGGCAGGAAAGACTAAAAAAGCAACTATAATATTATTTGAAGTGCGAAACGCTCCTATCATGGCGGCTAAAAAATACAGACCATAAACAATTAAAAACCAGTGAAACCCTAGGATAGACAGGACACTGCTTAGTAATAAACCTAGAGTAAAAAACGTTGGAAACCAATAAGTCAACCGTTTTGATTGTGGGTGCCATTTATTAAGAATTGGGCGTGCTTGCCCAAATTTATTGACTTGTGTATAGAAACTTTCTAAGTTAATTCGGCGTTTGTGGAATACAAATGCTTCGGGGATGAGATGTAAGTGGTACCCCATTTCTTTAAGTCGAATGGATAAATCAGGATCTTCCCCGGGATGTATGCGTCCAAATCCTCCTGTGGCTTGAAAGGCTTCTTTAGAAATTCCCATATTAAAACTTCGCGGTTCGTAATTTTCAATGGGGATTTTACCCCCTCGTATCCCTCCCGTAGTCATATACGAAGTCATTGAAAAATTAATTGCTTTTTGGAATTCTGTAAAGCTATCTTTGGCGGCATCGGGTCCTCCAAATCCATCGACATATTGAGAGTTGAGTTTAGAAATTACTGCTTCTAAATACGTAGGTGGTAGAATGCAGTCCGAATCTAAAACAATGAAATAACGCCCTTTGGCACGTTCCATACCATAGTTTCTAGAATGCCCAGGTCCTGTGTTTTCTTTGGCGTAATAGCTTATTTTGAGAAGGTCTTGAAAATGATCGACAATGAGTTTTGAGTCTAAGGTAGAACCATCTTCAATGATAACAATTTCAAACGTCTTAGGAGATTCTAAAGCACAAAAGCTTTCTAGAAGTTCTCGAATTTCTTCTGGACGGTTAAAAACAGGAATGATAAATGAAAAATCACTTGCAATCATAGACACAAAGTTACACAAAGTGATTGAATTGAAGTGAGAAGTAAGGGTATAAAAAAAGCCCCACTAATTTCTTAGCGAGGCTTTGTATAAAATTAAATTGGATTTTAATTTTTAATCACTCGTACAGTTTCTATACTGTTGTTGATGGCTACTTGAACAAAGTAAGCACCGGTCTGTAATCCAGACATATCAACAGCTGTTGTCGTAGTGTTTGGTGTTGATCTCACAACCGTTTGCCCTAACATATTGTAAACGGTGATACTATCAATAGAAGCTTGCGCTTTGATCGACAATACATTGTTTACTGGGTTCGGGAAATACGTGAAGTTAGATGATGTGTTAACATCTTCAAGGCCCAATGAAGTTGAAGTGATAGAGAAGTTATCTACAAAGAAGTCAACATCCTCAGCAGAAGTAGTACTTTCTCCATAAATAGCAAATTTAGATGTTGCTGTATAATTATTTAAAGTAATTTCAGTCCAACCAGTACCAGTATATCCTGGGTTGTTTGAAGCATCCCATCTGTGCAATTCAACCCAAGTAGAACCTCCATCAGTACTTGCCATAAGAGTTACAAAATCATCGGCTCCAAAAATTGCGTCAGTAGACTGAGTATTATACTCAGTTGCTGCTGCATCAACATTTAAGAAAAATGTTCCATTACTTAAATCAAACATTGGTGAGATCAACCAACTATCTCTTAAAGCGTAAAGGTTAATTACAGCTGCACCTGTTGAACCGCTAACAAATCCGTCCTCCATCCAAGAAGAAGTTGAGCCAGTTGGTCCGACATTAAGTGCTCCAGATCCTTCTGACCAAAACTCTCCAGGGAATGTAGTAAAATCGTTCATATAATCAGGCACAATAGGTGCTAGTAATGTTGTAAAACTTACTGTTACCCATTCGCTTGTTCCATCAGCATCACAATTGGCTCTCACATACACATCATAAGTAGTGTTATCAGTCAAATCAGTTAACGCTAATGGATTATCTGAAGTTGCTGTTCCTGTTGCATCAGGTGCTACTCCACTTTCAACCACTTGGTATTCCCAAGCCGATTCACCGTTGTTTGCAGTCCATGTTACAGAAGCAGTTGTTTGTGTGATATCCGCTACTGTAAGATCTGTTGGATCTATACATGATGGCGGTGGGTTACAGGACACCGCGAAAGATAATGGTGTGTCTGGTTCGCCACTCCAAGTAGAAGGCGAAACACAACTAACAGAATCGTCAGCAGATATATAAACATTGACTGTTCCATCTTCTGAAACAACTTCATATTCCATTGCACCACTAACAGGTTCTAAAATTACATTACCAGCACCATCAGTTACATATACCCAATCATAATTTGATTCAGTTTCGCCACCAATTGTTAGTGTTAAATAATCACCAGTAGTATCAACAGTTGAGGTAAATACTAACTCTAAAGGATCTACAGTGTAACTACTAGCAAAACCAGAACCTCCACCATCACCATTAGCATAACAATATTCTGCTGTTTCACCACATGATGGAGCTTGAAATAATGTTGTAAAACTTTCCATTACCCATCCACTAGTTGCACCGTCATCACAATTGGCTCTCACATATACATCATATGCAGTGTTTGCAGTCAATCCTGTAAGCGATAGTGGGTTATTTGAAGTCGCATCACCTGTTGCATCAGGTGCTACTCCACTTTCAACCACTTGGTATTCCCAAGCCGTTTCGCCGTTGTTTGCAGTCCAACTTACTGATGCTGTTGTTGTCGTGATATCCGAAACTGCAAGATCTGTTGGACCTAAACATGATGGTGCTTCGGCAATACATACATCATCAATTAATACTCCATAACCATAACCAGATGTTGCGTTGAATGCAATATAGTAATCATTACTTGCATTTGGTAGATTTAATGTTACCTCTGAGAATGTGGTTGTTGCATCTGAATACGTACCTAGAACAGACCATGCGTCTGCTGCAGTAGCTTTGTACCAAACTTCCAACACGTCCTGATCTGTACCCCACGAAGGGTTCGCTATTTGAAATGTAACCTGAGGACTTGCTAAAGCTGTAATATCCATTGGACGTGAAATAAGAACAGAGCTATCTCCATTGTAGTTGCCACTGTAATAGTAAGCACTACCTCCGCCCGAATACGCTGCTACAGAATTATTTGAAGATGATGCAGATTCCCAATTACTTGTACCTTGTGTAACTTCTGTAGACCAATCTCCTAGGTCAGTATCGAAGCTTGAACAGTAAGGGAATGATGTTTGTGTCGTAAGAGGCGTTGTAAAACTTACCATTACCCATGCGCTTGTTACACCGTCACCACAATTGGCTCTCACATATACATCATATGCAGTGTTTGCAGTCAGTCCTGTAAGGGCTAGTGGGTTATCTGAAGTTGCTGTTCCTGTTTCAGCAGGCGTTGCTACACTCTCAACAACTTGGTATTCCCAAGCCGTTTCACCGTTGTTTGCAGTCCAACTTACTGATGCTGTTGTTGTCGTGATATCCGAAACTGCAAGATCTGTTGGATCTAAACATGATGGACAGTATCCAGTAACTTCAGTAGTACCATCTCCAAAACCACCAGCGGCGATTTCAGTTCCTGCACCATCTAATATAGCCCAAGAAATTTCAGAGTCATAACTACCTGAACTCCAATTACCTAAAGCTATTGTATCTCCTGAAGCAGCATCAAATGCTAAGGTATCGTCTGCAACACCATATGCAGGTCCTGTTGTTGAAGCTACAACAGTCCCGTTTACTAGAATATCTACAGAAGCACCATTCCATGTGTCATTATATTGATCGTTCATCACAAGTGTATGAGGACATGGTGGGGGAGGTGTACAATAAGCTGTAAGTCCAGCAGTACCATCTCCAAAACCACCAGAACCAAGAGATGATCCTTCACCGTCTAAAAGTTCCCAAGAAATTTCAGAGTCATAACTACCAGAACTCCAATTACCTAAAGCTATTGTATCTCCTGATGCAGCATCAAATGTTAAGGTATCGTCTGCAACACCATATGCAGGTCCTGTTGTTGAAGCTACAACAGTCCCGTTTACTAGAATATCTACAGAAGCACCATTCCATGTGTCATTATATTGATCGTTCATCACTAATGTATGCGTACATGGTGGTCCAGAAACAGTAGCTGCTTCAACGGTTACGGTTCTTGTTACTTCGGTAGCTGCATTTCCGGCAGCATCAGATACATTATAAGTTACTGAGTAAGATCCAGCTGTTGCAGTATCTACTGCTGTTGCAT
>ERZ887849.605-NODE-605-length-37874-cov-9.397710_pt1 | contig 37874 bp, 25 predicted proteins | sample MGYA00521267_ERZ887849 | MGnify/ENA primary metagenome ERZ887849 (study PRJEB32303, sample SAMEA104408601) | aquatic metagenome | biome: Brackish water; feature: Pelagic; material: water | place: Baltic Sea | collected 2014-06-06T16:11:00 | depth 2,863 m ... | reverse complement strand
TCTTAAGATCACAATCCACCATGACTTTGGTGAAACAAACTACCGCCGAGCGCATTAGCTTTTCATCTGTTGAAATGCCGTTGTCACGTCCAGATTTCTTGGACATTCAACTACGCTCATTCCAGGAATTCTTTCAGCTTGAAACGAATCCTGAAAATCGTGAATCGGAAGGCCTTTTTAAGGTTTTTAGCGAGAATTTCCCTATCACGGACACACGAAATCAATTCGTGCTCGAATTCCTCGATTATTTCGTCGATCCCCCTCGATATTCAATCAATGAATGTATCGAACGAGGTTTAACATACAGCGTCCCTTTAAAGGCGAAGTTAAAGCTGTACTGTACAGATCCGGAACACGAGGATTTCGAGACAATCGTTCAAGATGTGTACTTGGGAACCATTCCATATATGACTCCTCAGGGGTCGTTTGTAATCAATGGAGCTGAGCGTGTTATTGTCAATCAATTGCACCGTTCTCCAGGTGTATTCTTTGGTCAGAGTCGTCACGCCAACGGCACCAAATTGTACAGTGCTAGGATTATACCTTTCAAGGGGTCATGGATTGAATTTGCGACTGACATAAACAATGTTATGTATGCTTATATCGATCGAAAGAAGAAGCTTCCTGTAACTACGTTGTTGCGCGCCATAGGCTTCGAAACCGATCGTGACATTCTCGACATCTTCAATCTAGCGGATGAAGTGAAAGTGAGTAAAGCTGGTTTGAAGCGTGCTATCGGTCGTCGACTTGCAGCTCGAGTTTTGAAAACTTGGGTAGAGGATTTTGTCGATGAGGATACCGGAGAGGTTGTTTCGATTGAGCGAAATGAGGTGGTACTCGATCGTGAAACAACGGTTGAAAAAGAACACATAGATTTAATTGTTGATTCTGGCAGTAAAGCGATCATCCTACACAAAGAGGATATCAACCAAGCTGATTACGCCATCATTTACAATACGCTGCAGAAGGATAGCTCGAATTCTGAAAAGGAAGCGGTAGAATATATCTATCGTCAACTTCGAAATGCTGAGCCACCAGATTTGGATACGGCTCGGGGAGTTATAGACAAATTATTTTTCTCAGAGCAGCGATATGATCTCGGGGAGGTGGGACGTTTTCGAATAAATCGAAAACTAAACATTAAGGAGGATGTTCAGAATAGAACATTGACAAGGGATGATATTCTGCTCATCATAAAGTACTTGTTGGATTTGGTCAATTCCAACGCAGATGTTGATGATATCGACCACCTTTCGAATCGTCGTATTCGTACGGTAGGAGAGCAGTTGTACAGTCAATTTGGCGTTGGTTTGGCACGAATGGCGAGAACCATTCGTGAGCGAATGAATGTGCGGGACAATGAGGTATTCACACCGACAGACCTGATCAATGCGAAGACATTGAGCTCGGTTATCAACAGTTTCTTCGGCACGAACCAATTGTCTCAGTTCATGGATCAGACGAATCCATTGAGTGAGGTTACGCACAAGCGTCGTATTTCTGCTCTAGGACCAGGCGGCCTTTCTCGTGAACGAGCGGGATTTGAGGTTCGTGACGTACACTACACGCACTATGGGCGTTTGTGTACGATTGAAACACCTGAGGGACCGAACATTGGATTGATCAGCTCACTTTGCGTTTTTGCGAAAGTGAATCGTTTAGGATTCATTGAGACGCCATATCGTCGTGTAAAGGACGGTAAGGTCTCGAATAAGGCGGAGGATGTTATCTATCTATCGGCTGAAGACGAGGATTCAAGTTTGATTGCTCAAGCCAATGCTCCTGTTTCTAAGGATGGTACATTCTTGAATGATATTGTCAAGGCGCGTATGGAAGGAGACTTCCCTCAAGTCGCTCCGAGTCAATTGAATTACATGGACGTTGCTCCAAACCAAATTGCTTCTATCGCGGCATCACTAATTCCTTTCTTGGAGCACGATGACGCCAACCGTGCTTTGATGGGGTCGAATATGATGCGTCAGGCTGTCCCGTTGATGCGTCCAGACGCTCCTATCGTCGGAACTGGCTTGGAAAAGTCGGTTGCTGAAGATTCGCGAATTTTATTGCGTGCAGAAGCGGATGGAGTGGTCGAATTTGTTGATTCAGACTTCATTCACATCAAGTATGCGATGGATGAAATGGACCAATTGGTTTCGTTTGAAGAAGATGTGAAAGCCTATGATATTCCGAAGTTCAAAAGAACGAACCAAGGAACTTGCATGAATTTGAAACCTCTCGTAGAGAAGGGGCAACACGTCAAAGCAGGGCAAATATTGGTTGAAGGCTATTCTACAGACAACGGTGAGCTTGCTCTAGGGCAAAATATGATGGTTGCTTTCATGCCTTGGAAGGGGTACAATTTTGAGGATGCCATTGTAATCAATGAGCGTGTTGTCCGGGAGGATGTTTTTACTTCATTGCACGTTGATGAATATGTTTTGGAGGTTCGCGACACGAAACGAGGTGTAGAGGAATTGACAAGTGACATTCCGAATGTAAGTGAGGAGGCGACAAGCGATTTGGATGAGAATGGTCTTATTCGGATTGGTGCTGATGTGAAAGAAGGAGACATCCTCATTGGAAAGATTACTCCAAAGGGGGAATCAGATCCAAGTCCAGAGGAGAAATTACTTCGAGCTATTTTCGGTGACAAAGCGGGAGATGTGAAAGATGCATCATTGAAGATGCCACCATCCGGGCAAGGAATTGTCATTGACAAGAAGCTATTTAGCAGAGCCATCAAGGATCGCAAATCCAAAGCGGCTGACAAGGCTGTTTTAGAGACGATTGACAAGCAATTCGACGTCGAAGCGGCTGAATTGAAGAAGGTCTTAGTAGAAAAATTGATGAAGCTTGTAGGGGCGAAGGTTTGCCAAGGCGTTAACAATTACTACAAAGAGGAGCAGGTGAAAAAGGGAGTGAAATTCACTCAAAAAATATTGAGCAGTTTGGACTACTTGACCATTAATAGTGATGGGTGGGTTCGAGATGAGGACAACAATGCTTTGGTGCGCAGGGTGATTCATAATTACCATTTGAAGTACAATGATGTTTTGGGGGCTTACAAGCGTAAGAAATTCCAAGTCACAGTTGGAGATGAATTGCCAACGGGTATTGTCAAATTAGCGAAAGTTTATGTAGCCAAAAAGCGGAAGTTGAAGGTGGGTGATAAGATGGCTGGTCGACACGGAAATAAGGGCATCGTTGCCAAGATCGTCCGTGCAGAAGACATGCCATTCTTAGAGGATGGAACCCCTGTAGACATCGTGTTGAATCCATTGGGTGTGCCGTCTCGTATGAACTTGGGCCAGATTTATGAAACCGTCTTAGGCTGGGCAGGAAAGAAATTGGGTCGGACGTATTCCACTCCTATTTTTGACGGTGCCAGCTTGGATGAAATTACAGCCATTACAAATGAAGCAGGTGTTCCGGAGTGTGGAGTGACTTATTTGCATGATGGAGGTACAGGCGAGCGATTTGACCAACCTGCGACTGTCGGCGTGATCTACATGATCAAGTTGAGTCACATGGTGGATGACAAGATGCACGCTCGTTCAATCGGTCCATACTCGCTCATTACACAGCAGCCACTTGGAGGTAAAGCACAGTTTGGTGGTCAACGTTTCGGTGAAATGGAGGTCTGGGCACTTGAGGCCTTCGGTGCCGCTAACATTTTGCAAGAAATCTTGACCGTGAAATCTGATGATGTCACAGGAAGGGCTCGTGCATATGAAGCCATAGTTAAGGGGGATAACATGCCAACACCAGGCATCCCCGAGTCATTCAACGTCTTGCTCCACGAGTTACGTGGATTGGGCTTGACCGTTTCACTTGATTGATTAATCGCCTAGATCCGTATTTCCATGTTTCAGCAAAAACAACCCAAACAACTTTCTAGCGATTTTAATAAAATCACCATATCTCTGGCCTCGCCGGAGATGATTTTAGAGCAGTCGCATGGTGAAGTATTGAAACCAGAAACCATCAATTATCGGACGTATAAGCCCGAAAGAGATGGCCTGTTTTGTGAGCGTATTTTTGGCCCTGTTAAAGACTTTGAATGCCATTGCGGTAAGTACAAGCGTATTCGCTATAAAGGAATCGTTTGTGATCGTTGTGGAGTAGAAGTCACAGAGAAAAAGGTGCGACGTGAGCGAATGGGGCACATCCAATTGGTTGTTCCTGTTGCCCACATTTGGTATTTTAAGAGCCTTCCGAATAAAATTGGTTACCTCTTAGGTCTTCCTTCTAAGAAGCTTGACCAAATCATTTATTATGAGCGATATGTCATTATTCAGCCGGGTATTGCCAAAGGTGCTGAAGAGGCGGAATTGCAAGTCAATGATTTTCTGACTGAAGAAGAGTATTTGGATATTTTGGATTCGCTTCCAAAGGAAAACCAGTATTTGGACGAAAAAGACCCCAACAAATTTGTTGCGAAAATGGGGGCTGAGGCCTTACATGACATGTTGGCCAATTTGGAATTGGACGAATTGGCGGCTTCTCTTCGACATTCGGCCAATACGGAAACGTCACAACAACGTAAAAGCGAGGCTCTGAAGCGTTTGCAAGTTGTAGAATCGTTGCGCGAAGCCAACTCTCGGATTGTCAACAAGCCGGAATGGATGATCGTCAAGGTTGTTCCTGTCATTCCGCCAGAATTGCGTCCGCTGGTACCGCTTGATGGTGGTCGTTTTGCAACCTCAGATTTGAATGACCTCTATCGCCGTGTTATCATTCGTAACAATCGTTTGAAACGATTGGTGGAGATCAAGGCACCAGAAGTCATCTTGCGCAACGAGAAGCGAATGCTTCAAGAGGCGGTAGATAGTTTGTTCGACAACAGTCGAAAGTCGAGTGCGGTGAAGACCGAAAGCAACCGTCCTCTCAAATCCCTTTCAGATAGTTTGAAAGGAAAGCAAGGTCGTTTCCGTCAGAATTTGTTGGGAAAGCGAGTTGATTATTCAGCCCGTTCGGTCATTGTCGTTGGTCCAGACTTGAAGCTGCATGAGTGTGGCTTGCCAAAGAATATGGCTGCTGAATTGTACAAGCCGTTTATCATTCGCAAAATGATTGAGCGTGGTATTGTTAAGACGGTTAAGTCTGCTAAAAAAATTGTTGACGCGAAGGAGCCAGTTGTTTGGGATATTTTGGAGAACGTTATGAAGGGACACCCCGTTCTTTTGAATCGGGCCCCAACATTGCACCGACTGGGTATTCAGGCATTCCAGCCAAAATTGATAGAAGGAAAAGCGATTCAATTGCATCCTTTGGCTTGTACGGCATTCAACGCTGACTTTGATGGTGACCAAATGGCTGTCCACTTGCCTTTGGGCAGTGCCGCAGTTTTGGAAGCGCAGTTGTTGATGTTGGCGTCGCACAACATCCTGAATCCGGCGAATGGTGCACCGATCGCGGTACCATCACAGGACATGGTCTTGGGCTTGTATTACATCACGAAGATTCGGAAAGGGACAGCGGAGCATCCTGTGAAAGGAGAAGGCATGGTATGCTATTCTCCTGAGGAAGTTCGCATCGCCTATCAGGAAGGCAAGCTGGAATTGCATGCCGAGATTAAGATGCGCTTTGTCGATATCGATGGCGTTTCGCACTTGATTGATACGACCTGTGGTCGTGTCTTGTTCAATGAGCACGTTCCAAAGGAGGCGGGCTATGTCAATGAGCTGCTGACCAAAAAATCTCTTCGGGGCATCATTAGCCATGTGTTGAACAGCACGAATGTTCCTCGTACCGCGCAATTCTTGGATGAAATCAAGAATCTAGGTTTCTATATGGCATTCAAGGGAGGGCTTTCGTTCAACTTGAATGACGTTATTATTCCGGAGGAAAAAGTGAAGTTGGTTGAGGGTGCTAAGGCACAGGTCGCAGAGGTGATGGAGAACTACAATATGGGTCTCATCACGAACAACGAGCGTTACAACCAAATCATTGATATCTGGACTCACACGAATTCACGCTTGACCAACATCTTAATGGATCGCATTGAGACGGACAAGCAAGGGTTCAATTCCATTTACATGATGATGCACTCCGGTGCACGTGGTTCGAAAGAGCAGATTCGCCAGCTTTCAGGTATGCGTGGATTGATGGCTAAGCCGCAAAAGTCCTCAGCAACGGGAGGTCAGGATATCATTGAGAATCCAATTTTGTCCAACTTTAAAGAAGGTCTTTCGATTCTTGAGTACTTTATCTCGACTCACGGTGCACGAAAAGGTTTGGCTGATACGGCTTTGAAGACTGCTGACGCAGGTTACTTGACGCGTCGACTTGTTGACGTGGCACAAGATGTCATCATTACAGAGGAGGATTGCTTGACATTGCGTGGAGTTGTTGCGACTCCATTGCGTAAAAATGACGAAATCGCAGAAGGGATTTCGGAGCGAATTCAAGGACGTACAGCGGTCAACGAAGTCGTACATCCTTCCACAGGAGAAGTCTTAGTGGAGCCAGGTGTAGAGATTTCGGTACCGATGTCGATGAGCATCGAAGAGGCGGGAATTGACGAAGTGGAAGTACGTTCTGTATTAACATGTGAGTCGATGTCAGGTGTCTGCGTTAAGTGTTATGGAAAGAACTTGGCAACAGCGCGCACCGTTCAGGTGGGTGAAGCTGTTGGAGTTATTGCGGCGCAGTCCATTGGTGAGCCGGGTACACAGTTGACGCTGCGTACGTTCCACGTTGGTGGAACGGCATCGAAGATTTCGGACGACAGTGAAATGTCGGTGAAGTTTGACGGTGTCGTGGAAATCGATGATTTGCGTGAGGTCTCGCGTGTGAATGCGGAGGGTGAGAAGGAAACGGTCGTTGTTTCACGTTCATCGGAATTCAAAGTAGTCGACAAGGCAACGGGCGTGTCATTGAGCACGACCATCCTGCCATACGGCTCTGTGTTGAAGAAATTCCCGGGAGATAAAATCAAGAAAGGAGAGTCTATTTGCTCTTGGGATCCATACAATAATGTGATCATTAGTGAAGAAAAGGGACTCATCAAATTCGAGATGATCGAAGAAGGGATGACCTATCGCGAGGAGCTTGACGAACAAACGGGCTTCCGTGAGATTGTGATTACGGAGACCAAGGACAAGAAGAAGAACCCTGCGATTTTAGTTGTTGACAGCAAAGGGACAGTCTTGAAGACCTATTCGCTTCCTGTAGGAGCTCACCTTTCTGTTAAGGAAGGTGACGAAGCGAAGGTTGGACAGATTATAACCAAGATTCCACGTGTTGCAGGAAAGTCAGGTGACATCACAGGAGGTCTTCCGCGTGTGACCGAATTGTTTGAGGCACGTAATCCATCCAACCCTGCGGTTGTGTCCCAAGTGGATGGTATCGTTTCTTATGGTAAGATCAAGCGTGGAAATCGAGAGGTGATTGTTGAGTCTCGCAGAGGCGATGTATACAAGTACTTGGTTCCTTTGTCAAAGCACATTTTGGTGCAGGACAATGACTTTGTACGTGCAGGTATGCCACTCTCAGATGGTGCGATTACTCCAATTGATATTTTGGACATTATGGGTCCAACGGCTGTGCAGGAATACATCGTGAATGAAATTCAAGATGTTTATCGCTTGCAAGGCGTGAAAATCAATGACAAGCATTTTGAGGTGATCGTTCGTCAAATGATGAAGAAAGTGGTCATTGAGGATGCCGGAGACTCTCGTTTCTTGGAAAAGCAATTCGCTGAGAAGAACGACTTTATGGTTGAGAACAACCGTATTTTCGGCATGGTTGTCATCACTGACAAAGGAGAGAGTGAAGATTTGAAGTTGGGTGCTATGATTTCTGCGCGTCAATTGCGTGATATCAATAGTTCTCTGCGACGACGAGATCTTGCTTTGGCCGACGGGCGTGATGCCATCCCAGCAACTGCACGACCACTCCTTCAAGGAATTACGCGTGCATCTTTGCAGACGAAGTCATTCATTTCGGCGGCTTCCTTCCAGGAGACAACGAAAGTGTTGAACGAAGCAGCTGTAAGCGGCAAGCAGGACTTCTTGAATGGTCTTAAGGAAAATGTCATTGTAGGACACTTGATCCCAGCAGGGACTGGAACACGTGCCTTTACGACGCAGAAGAACATTGTTCGTAAGCCAAATCATGTTGTTGAAGCGCCGGAACAAACCGATGTTGAAGCAGCTGTTGAGGCTTAATTGAAAAGACTACTGACAAAAAAGGCTCACCAATCGGTGAGCCTTTTTTTTGTTCGATACATTCTGAAAGAATACTATTCGCAATCTTAATCTTGCTGTGAAATTGCTCTGGCAGCCGCGTCTGCTGCGTCTTCCTGGGGGCCAGAGGGAGTCTCGAATGGAACTCCGCAATATCCGAAGAGACATTTTTCTTTTATGATACGATCGACGAAATCAGGGACCATGGATTCCCAACCATTGTCTCCAGATTTGATTAGTTTCAACGCATCCTTGCTAAAAATGCCAAGTACCTTTTCATCGCAGTCAATATCGATAATCCGCTTATTGAAAATCAAGTAATTGAAAAGAGGCTTGATTCGTGGAGGGATTGGCGTGGACGCTGTGCTCCATAGTTCTTTGGTCTTTTCAATGAACCAGGGATACAAATAAATTTTGAGGTCTCTGGAAAAGAGAATGCCGAAGGCCTCCAAAATTCCGCCATTCAAGTCACGGTAGTACTTCTCATCGAATACTTGAGCAAGAGTGCTCGCTCCCATTATTACGGCCATGCGTTTTTTGGTATACCGAGAGAAGAATTCGACAAGCTTGTAGTATTTCTGGTAGTTCGAGATGAGAACGGTTTGCCCAATAGAACACAACACCTCGGCTCGATCTAGAAAATCCTGCTCATCCACCTCACCTTCAGAAGACAAGTTATTCAATGTGATTTCGAACAACACTTGAATGTTTTCCTCTTCAACTCGGGCCTCTTTCTTGAAAGCCTTCAATCCTTGGGCGATCATATCGATGCTGACTTTGGTCACTGGACGGAAAGAGCCACGAATGGCCAAAATGTTCTTCTTATACAGAACGTCAGCTGCCTGGAGATTGTGTCCGTCTGGTGAGAATATCACAGCATCAGTCATGCCGTTCTTTACCAATTGTAAAGACAGGAGTCGGTTGTCGATGTTTTCAAAGTCGGGACCGTTCATTTGAATCATGTCCACCTCAAGCTGCTCTCTTTCCAGGTTGTCGAACAAAGAGAGTAACAGTTCTTTCGGGTTTTTGTGAAAGAATAGACAGCCGTAAAGAAGGTTGACCCCGAGGGTGCCGACTGTTTGCTGTTGCATCAAGGCATCCGGCTCATGAAGTCGAGTGTGCATGATGACCTCGCTAGGAGCCCGATCAGGTGAAGTTTGGAACTTCAATCCAAACCATCCGTGACCCTGAATCGTCTTGTGGTAATTTACCGTAGCAACCGTGTTGGCAAAAGCGAAAAAATGCTTGGATGGATGCTCCTTTCGTTTGAGACGATTCTCCATCAACTGGTACTCATGGTCGAGCATTTTGTTCACGCGACTTTCGCAAACATAACGACCATGATCTTCTACACCGTAAATGGCATCTGAGAAGTCCTTATCGTAAGCAGAGATGGCTTTGGCAATCGTGCCTGAAGCACCTCCAGCGCGAAAGAAATGTCTCACTACCTCTTGTCCTGCGCCGATTTCAGCAAAGGTGCCATAGAGGTCTTCGTTCAAGTTGATCCGCAGCGCTTTTTGTTTTGCGGAAAGGATGACACGGTTCGGATCCAAAGCAAGATATTTGAAAAGGGAAAGTTCCCTATTTCAACAAATGTACGATGCGAACTCACCTTAACTTCGTGCCATGGAGGTTGAAATGACATTCTTAGGCACGGGCACTTCTCAAGGGGTGCCGGTGATTGCTTGTCAATGCGATGTTTGCTCGAGTACTGACCCAAAGGACCATCGGCTTCGATCTTCAGTTCTCATGCGGACAAAAGAACGCACAGTGGCCATTGACTCAGGCCCAGATTTCCGTCAGCAAATGCTTCGCGCGGGAGTCGAACGCTTGGATGCATTGGTCCTAACGCACGAGCACAAGGATCATGTAGCAGGACTGGATGACATTCGAGCGTTCAATTTTTCGAGTGGGTTGGACATGCCCGTATACTCGAGCTTGAAGGTACAAGAAGCCTTGCGTCGTGAGTTTCACTACATATTCGAAATGGCCAAGTATCCGGGGGTGCCTCGTGTTGCTTTGCACGAAATCAACATCGATCCGTTTTCCATAGGGGGAGATGTTTGGACTCCATTGCCCGTTAAGCACCATCAATTGCCTGTGTTGGGATTTCGGTTGGGGGATATAGCTTACATAACGGATGCCAATCATCTGGAGAATGAGACGTGGGAGCGTCTGGAAGGCGTGGATGTTTTGGTTTTGAATGCCTTGAGAAAGGAATCGCATGTGAGTCACTTTACTTTGGATGAAGCGCTGGAAATCGCGAGAAAAGTGGGTGCCCGCAAGACCTATTTAACACACATCAGTCACCAATTGGGCTTACACGATGTTGTTCAATCAGAATTGCCTTCAGGGGTGTTTTTGGCCTATGATGGGCTCGTTGTTCATGCCAAAACTAAGATTTCATGATGCTCCGAATGATGTTGTTATTGAGTCGATTGCCCTATGGAACATTGCATGCCATGGGCGACCTCTTGGCAGTTCTCGCTCAGCGTGTTTTTGGTTACCGCAGGGTGGTGATCAGAGGCAATATTGGCCGAAGTTTCCCTGAAGCGAGCACAAGCGAGAGGCGCAAGATAGAGCGGCAGTATTATCGACATTTTGGAGCCATCACCGTTGAGTCTATCAAGCATTTCACGGTTTCAGAGAAGGAGGCCATGAGCCGCATGGATTATGCTGAAGCGGAATTGTTCGATGCATTTTACGCGGCAGGCCGCAGCGTTTTGATTGCCGGAGGCCATATGAACAATTGGGAGCTCTATGCGTTAACAGCGAATCAAAGCATCCCTCATGAGGTGATGGCCGTTTACAAAAAACTATCGAATGTCGAAATGGACTTGGCCATGAGAGAATCTCGAGAGCGATTTGGATTGAAAATGGTTCGAACCGTTGACTCAAAGACGTGGATGGAGTCTCATATAGGCGAGGGGAAGACTCCGAAAGCGGTTGTTATGGGATTCGATCAGAGTCCAGCGGATCCCCAGAAATCTTGGTGGAATGTTTTCCTGAACCAGGAAACGGCATGGTACTTTGGATTGGAAAAATGGGCGCGTGAATATGATCTTCCCGTGGTATTTGGCCACATCCAAAAGACGGGGAAAGGACGTTATCGCACCGTCTATGAGGTGGTTACAGATGCGCCTCGGACGCTGCCGGAAGGGGCGATTTTAGAGCGGTGCATCCGACTTCTTGAAAAGGACATTCAGCTTCATCCAGAGCAATGGTTGTGGTCTCATAAAAGATGGAAGCATCCAAGAGGAGAGGGCCAGCCTTTGCATCAAAATGTGGAATCAACGCCGTCCAATCCGATTCAATCCTCAACCCATGCATGAATCTCCTTTGGCGGAAAGAATGCGTCCGCACTCCTTGGAAGACTACCTCGGTCAAGGGCACTTGGTCGGAAAGGATACAGTGCTGAGAAGGGCTCTGGAAGCAGGAAATTTGCCTTCCATGATCTTGTGGGGGCCTCCAGGTGTAGGGAAAACAACGTTGGCACGCATTTTAGCCGAACAGTCCGATCGACCATTTCATCAGCTTTCTGCTATACACAGCGGAGTAAAAGAAGTGCGTGAAATCATCCAGAGTGTTAAACGCTCAGGCATGTTCGCAGGCCGCGCTATTCTGTTCATTGACGAAATTCATCGATTCTCAAAATCACAACAGGATAGCTTGTTGGGTGCGGTAGAGCAAGGGATGGTTACCCTCATTGGGGCGACGACTGAAAACCCATCTTTTGAGGTGATTCCTGCTTTAAGAAGTAGGTGTCAAATATATGTTCTTCAGTCATTTACAGAGGTTCAATTGAAGTCCTTGGTAACGCGTGCTATGAGCTTAGACCCGCTCTTTCAACGCACCGAAGTGACCATTGCTGAATGGGGGGCGTTGTTGCGCGCGAGTGGTGGAGACGGACGTCGATTGCTCAATATTTTGGAGTTAGTCGTGGAAGGGAGTCAGTCGGATAAGTTATCATTGACGGATGCGATGGTCTGGGAGTCGATTCAAACCCAACCCGTGGCTTATGACAAAACGGGAGAGTCGCATTATGATGTCATATCGGCTTTCATCAAAAGCATCCGAGGAAGTGATCCCCATGCTGCGGTGTACTACTTGGCTCGAATGCTAGAAGGGGGTGAAGACCCTAAATTCATCGCAAGACGGTTGTTGATTTCTGCATCTGAAGACATCGGTCTGGCCAATCCTACCGCTCTGGTAATGGCCACCAATGCGTTTCTCGCTGTGGAGCGAATCGGCATGCCAGAAGGCCGTATCGTCTTGGCGCAATGCACTATTTACCTGGCAACGAGTGCAAAGAGCAACGCATCCTACGCGGCGATTGCTGCAGCGACTTCAGCCGTGAGACAGGAGGGAGATCTCCCCATCCCTTTGTCATTGCGCAATGCTCCGACAGACTTGATGAAAGAGCTCGGTTACGGATCGGGTTACGCCTACGATCACGATGCAGACGGTGGATTTAGCGGTCAGGAATTGATGCCTGAAGCACTCAAAGGCCAGGCGTTTTACCATCCTGGAAAGAATCCTAGAGAGCAGCAATTGCTGGCACAGTTGCAGGCTCAGTGGAAGGGGAAATACGGTTATTGAGGATTCCAGAGCCACTGCATGGCGCCCACGTGTTCTCCCGACTCCATCCACTCGAGAATGTACATTCCCGCAGTGAGTTGCGCAGGTCCTACAATCCAGCCTTGAAGCACGCCATCTGGAGTAATCCACGATTCAATGACGCCGCTTGCAACCAATTTTCCGCGGGACTCAACCAATCGCCATTCGTTGGGCTGCTCATCGCCGGCATATTGCCAACGCAACGGCCAGTGTGAAGCAGGGTTTGGAAAAACCATCGCGAGCTCGTCTGTTGATGATTCGGAGAACCATGAAGCTGCTCCTCCGTCATCCAGCAACTGAAAAGCACGCTTTAAATCGGGAATACCATATCCCATGCTGTCATTGGGCGTTTCTGCCAAGTGGGCGGAAGCAATCACTGCCGCTCGCACTGCCGCAGCGGATTTCTCTGGGAATGCCTGCCACAAACATGCAACAGCTCCGCACAATATCGGGGAAGCGAAGCTTGTTCCGTTTCCATGGCGAATCGTGGAGTCGGCATTGGGGTAGGACGCTTGCACACCCAAAGCCATCACCTCAGGCTTGACACGCCCATCTGCAGAGGGACCCCATCCGCTAAAAGCTGCATGTTGACCGGCAGCGTTGACGGCTCCAACACTGAGAATTCCGTGTGCATCTGCTGGAGTGGTGATCGAATGCCAAGGTGAATTACCGCTATTCCCTGCGCTGGTGACACATAAAATTCCGCTCTCGGCAGCCCACGTCATGGCTTGTGAAATGCGTGCTGTCAATCCATCCAAATCGTCTTGTACATGATTCATGGTCGAATCATCAAACAAGCTGTATCCCAATGAAGTATTGATTAAATCAACCCCTACACTGTCCGCATGCTCTGCGGCTGCTACCCAGTAATCTTCTTCAATGAGGTATTCGCTGTATGCGTCTTCAGTGCGATAAAGCACGTAGGTCGCATCGGGTGCAGTTCCGATCAAGGAATCTTCTAAAAATCCAGCCATCGTACCCAAAACAGAAGTGCCGTGACGGTGATGTGCAAAAAGCCCTCCTTGACTTTGCATGGCGTCAAGGCCTTCCAAAATTCGACCCTCTTGCCAGGCTTTCTCAAAAACGGGTAGAGCTTCGACGTATTCGAATCCCGCGTCCAGCACCCCAATCCACAGTCCCGCACCCCGATAGCCCAACCCGTGCAACCAATCACCGCGTAGCTGCTCCAAACCGCTCCAACTGCTGCCGTATTCAGAAGGGACATTGCCCTGTTCCATCGCATTGCGTTTGGAATACGCCATCGGGTCCTGGTCTGCTTGCCCGCCTGCTGGGATTTGAAGTACGGATTTCACTGCGACTACAAAAGGCAATTCGACGAGGGAGAAAGGATCAAAAGTTGAGTCTGTGGTCGCAATGGTCACAGCGTTAAACCAGCGGCTTGATAAAATTAGCTTCAACTCAGGAATGCCCCGTATCGCATCCACATAGTCCGGTGGAATGGGCAGATCTCGCTTGGTTACGACAATATTTTGTTTCGCTCTGCGGGCCAAGGATCGAGGACTCAAGAAGTCCTGTGGTGATTCGATTTGATAAGGAGTCGAAAAGCCGCTAGGAAGTTCGTTCCCCGTTTTGCCCTGGAATTGAACCCAATAGCGATTGGGCGCTGTTTGAGCGATGCTGGAAGATTGAGGTACGAATATGAAGCTGAACAGGAGAAATCCCAGAAGCAGAGCACCTCTCATTGGTCATTGGTTTCGATCAACTTCCCCTCTTCAAATCGCTGCTTTCTATGAATGCGGCCATTCTTGTCGAAGTGAAAAACATCGCCATCCAATAAACCGTTCTTGTACTCACCTTCCAATCGGACTTGCTGCCCTTGAATGACGCGTCTGACCAGGGTTTCGCCGCTCATTTCATCGATTTCTTCAACCAACGTCCATTCCCCATTGTCATGCCATTCAGTGAATGCGCCTTCTTTTTGAGCATTGACTACGGTGAATTCTTCTTTCGGCTTTTCGTCGGGGAATAAAAGGAGGACCGTGCCGTTCTCATGGATTTCTTGAATCAACTCGCCCGCTTCAAACTGGCGAGTGGTTTCAACTTGACCATCTTCAAGAAAGGTTTTCCAAAAGCCATCCTCCAATCCATTCGCATACTTGCCAATGGAGCGCGGCATACCCGAAGCATAATTGACTCGACAAATTCCCTCGAACATGCCGTTGCTGTACCCAATTTCTGACAGGAGGGTGCCCGATTCACTGAACGTCTTCCAGACTCCATCGCGTTCCCCTTTCAAATAGGCACCGCTCTCGATGATCATTCCATTCGCCGCTGTGGTCTCGTTGACTCCGTGGAGCTTCCCCGCCTGATAGTTTTCTAAAAGTCTCAACTGTCCCGTATGGTCGAAAAACTTCCAAGGACCAATTTTCAGCCGCTCGAACTCTCCATCACCCTTGAGCACATTGGAGGCTTGATAAAGACCTTCGGCTTGCATGGATCCGTCTTTGCGGAAATGCCTGGCAATGGAACGTTGGCCATTTCCTGTGTGGGTGATTTCGGACATGAGTTCACCTGTTTCATAATAATGCAAGAATAGACCATCCGGCACATCCGCCTCGAATGAACCTGAATAGTAGAGGGATCCATTGGGCCAAACCCGAATCCATTGTCCTTCTTTCTTGCCTTTCGAATCCAATACATTGTAGTCCGTTCCGGCTTCTCCTTCCGGCCATTGCGGGCTAGAACTGGAATCAGGCTGACCATAGGAATTGACATGCAGAACCAGGGTCAAACCGATGGTCATTGCAAGTGACAAAAGCGGTTGGGGAAAGCGCGAAGAAGAATGAATCATGGGTGCGAAAATAGCAAAGGGAAGGAGACGATGAGGCAATCCTATGGAAGAGGTGATAACATGTAAACGAAAGTTCATGAGTTTTCTGTGCCCAATGGAAGATTCAAGGAGTCTCTTGTCTTAGTTTTGCTAGCAATTAGACCCCAAAATCCTATTGGATCATGAAAGTTACTGTTGTCGGAGCTGGAAATGTCGGAGCTACTTGTGCCAATGTATTGGCATCACGTGAAGTGGCCAATGAAGTTGTTTTGTTGGACATCAAAGATGGATTTGCTGAGGGCAAGGCTTTGGATATCTGGGAAACGGCTCCAATCAACTTGTACGACACACGGACGGTTGGGTGCACCAATGATTATGCAAGAACAGCAGGTTCTGAGGTGGTGGTCATTACAAGTGGTCTTCCTCGGAAGCCTGGAATGAGCCGGGATGATTTGATTGCGACCAATGCTGGCATTGTAAAGAGCGTGACCAATCAAATTTTGGAGCACAGCCCAGAGGCGATCATCATTGTGGTTTCCAACCCGTTGGATGTCATGACCTATTGCGCATACCTCGCTGCGGGTGTGGATTCCAAGAAAGTCATCGGCATGGCGGGAATCTTGGATACAGCGCGGTACCGAGCATTCTTAGCAGAAGCTTTGGATTGTTCTCCAAAAGATATTCAGGCCGTTTTGATGGGAGGACATGGAGACACCATGGTGCCGCTTCCGCGATACACGACAGTCGGAGGGATTCCAGTAACAGAGTTGATTGAGGCAGATGCTCTAGAAGCGATTGTGAACCGCACGAAGAAGGGAGGGGGCGAAATCGTCAACTTGTTGGGTACATCCGCGTGGTACGCGCCCGGTGCAGCGGCAGCTCAGATGGTGGAAGCCATTGTTCGGGACCAAAAGCGCATCTTCCCGGTATGTGCATGGCTCACGGGTGAATACGGCATCAATGATTTGTACATCGGTGTTCCCGTGAAATTGGGTAAAAACGGCATCGAAGAAATCATCGAGCTTCAGCTGAACGATGAAGAGAAAGCATTGCTAATAGAAAGCGAAAAGGCTGTGCGTGGAGTGGCTGAGGTCCTCGATCGCATGAACGCTTGATTAGCGATTCGTAACGATTACGCGCAGAAATAAAGGGTTCTCCACTTGCGGAGAACCCTTTTTTAATGGGGTCACTTCCAGGCCGTAGCATCCCGGTTCGAGCGGAGCCAATAGCGTATGTTGATTCCCGCGCATGGACTGTGAATGCCCAGTTTTTCGTCCGTCCATGGACCACCATTGCGCTGACCACCCTTGCTGAACGTCTCGATGGGAGGACGTCAATTGAACCCAGTCACCGGCCAAAACGGGATTTGGAAACGCTTTCCATGCGGATACAGACGGGCTGGCATCGTCAATAGACGTCATGGTGCCTTGATACCAGCGAATGCCTCCGTTTTGGATACCAATGAGCATCTCCGGCAATCCGTCTCCGTTGAGATCCGCAAAGTTCGCGGCTGCTCGCAGTCCAGGTTGTGCGTTCCCAACGCTTGGATTCTGTTCCGTGAGTTGAGCGTTGGGCATGGCGGAATCTACATCACCGAAGTATTGGACTTGGCCCGTTTCATTCGCGACAAAGACTTGCCACCCATTCGGGCCTGAATGCAATGCCGGGACGCTGTATCCATTGATTCCGAGTGTGGTTTCAACAGCAATTCCTGCCCAGTCCGTTCCCGACTCCTCAGAAGAAATTAAGCACCACGAATCACTGCAACCTTGATAAAAAGTTAAGGTTCCATTTTTTTCACCAATGAGTAAGTCCAAGGTTCCATCGCCATCGAGGTCCAAAAGTTGCGGTGTCGCAAATTGACCGACATCGATGGGAAGGCCCGCATTGTCTTGAATCGAAAGTGTTTGCATTTCCCAAATGGGCCATTCGCCTGCACCGCTGATGTTGTTGTATTGATGCAATCGTCCCAACTCATCTCCTACAATCAAATCCACATCGCCGTCGCCATCGAGGTCTCCTAAGGCCGGATGGATACTCTCGATGCCATTGACCTGGAAGTCAATGGCGCCGAGTGACATCAGCTCAAAGGCAGGAGCGTCTACTGATCCAATGTTGCGAAGTAGCGCAAGATCAGCAGGTGTATCGCCAACGCCCTCATATCGCTCCTTATTGGCAATGACCAAATCCAAATCCCCGTCGTTGTCCAAATCAGAAAATACGGGCGCTGCGCCGCGCCCAAAGTCGAGCATGCCATCTTGAATCCAGCGATCGGTGACGAAGGACCAAACCGGTGTCGCAGAATCGCCTTGGTTTTCCCAAACATGAACCGCGGCGTCGTCATCCGTCTCGAGCCCTGTATTGGGTGAAAAAACGAGGTCTTGGTCACCGTCTAGATCAATGTCAATTGCATATGCAGCCGGGAATCGAGGGAGGACGAGTGAGTCTTGGGTTCCAGCGTGGGGCAACAGCGCTGGAAAAGTGGGGTCAATCCAGGCGGCGCTGTCCTGTCCATCGATGGCATCTTCAAGGAGTATGGCCATAGAGGTTGGGTAGGTGACATCCGAAATGAGGAGATCGTGAAATTGTTCGCCATCCAATTGCAACGCGGTTACGGCTCCTCCGGCGTGGACGCCATCGCGGTCAATGGCCAACTCTGGACGGTCATCGCTGGTCCATCGGGGATCCACCACGTTGAAGCTGCAATCGTGTTCGTCGCCAATGAAAAGCGAATTGTCTTCCGCACCTTCAGTCAGCATTCCATAGCAACGGTTGGTGCAAACGAGGTCCAATGAGCAGGGTGAATTGCCTGAAAATTGATACAACGTGGTACTGGTTTCCGTGAACGTAATGATGTCCAAATCGCCATCTCCATCCACATCGGAAATGGCAGGTTTGTCGATGGTCAAACATACCACCGGCAGACTCTGAGCGCCAGAACCGAAATCCCACGAAGCCAGCAGAGGAATGGCAAAGGGCTCGAAATTGGGAGCGCCGGGTTGGGTGTTGCCTGTGTTTTTCCAGACATGAATGCCGTTTTGATAACCTGTAAACAAATCGGGCAATCCATCGCAATCGAAGTCACGCAACAAGGCCCAATGAATCATTTGTGGCCATCCTTGTGACCAGAGCGGGCGTTCGACCCATCCTGAGTCCGGAGCGTTCAATCGTTCAAATACCAAGACCCGGTTGCCATCACGGTCGAATGCAAAGAGGTCGTCATCACCATCTCCGTCCAGATCGATGGACGACCATTGTGGGGCAGTTATTCCGCCGGTGAATGGGTGAGACAAGAGAACACCATTCACCATGACCTCAGGGCCTGATGAAAGCTCCCAAGCATTTTCATATTGAGCATGTACGCTTGTGAACAGACAAGAAGAGGCGGCTAGGAGGAGGAGGGCAGTGATTCTTGTACACATAAAACGTCTCGTTTTTAAAGCTCAAGCGTGATCGAAATTCGATGTGAGCAAGTTCGGGCATTCTTGTTGAATTGTTGAGCTTTTGATGTCTCAAAGCCTGTCGCCAATTCAAATAACTTTGTCCATGTTTGAATACAAACGATCGCATGGTTTTGTGACATGGGGGGCGCTTTGGGTTGCATTCAGTATTTTGATTGGAGCTGCAGGAAAGCATGTCTTCGATGCAGAAGAGCAACTTTCAAGAGCGGAGTTGTTGGATCTCTCAAGCGAATACGGCATGATGATGGGATTGTCTTTGATGGTCCTAGCAGTGGTGCGATGGATGGGTTTTTGGTCTTCTCGACCTCCTTGGCCTGAGCGGTTTCTGAGTCTCGGTTTGTTCTTCTTTTCTGGAGGATTGTGTGCTCGTGCTTTTGCTCCAGAATTACGCTTTACTGACTTGTTGTCTCCTTGTATTCCGATCGGTGGAATGCTCTTGGTAATGGGCTTCGTTTGGGCTGCCATTGAAACCATTCGTGAGCTCTTCGTCAGTGAAAGCCTAGAATAAATTACCTTTGACGTGAGAAATGAAATGACCAATTCTCTTATGAAAAACGCTGGAAACATCCCCGTTGATGCATCTTTGGATGGCATCGCTTTGAATGCTGTGGCTCGAGTCCATTGGAATCTCCCGCCCGCTAAGTTGATTTTACAAACGCTGCTTCGAGGAGAAGGCGTCCTAACTCCGAAAGGAGCATTGGCCATCTCTACAGGTGTTTTCACAGGAAGATCACCAAAGGACCGCTTCATTGTAGAAGATCCTACGACTCAAGATCAAGTGGATTGGGGGAAGGTGAACCAGCCCATGTCCTCTGAACATTTTGAACAGTTGCATCGTGACATGGCTGCTTCGTTGGAAGGCAGGAGCATCTTTGTCCGGGATGCCGCAGTCGGTTCTGATCCCGGAACACAAATCAAGACCCGTGTCATCACAGAAACAGCTTGGGCCAACCTGTTTGTTTCCAACATGTTTGTTCGTCTTTCTGACGAAGATGTTTTGGTTCCTCAGCCTGAATGGCACATTCTCTGTTTGCCTTCATTTCTGGCTTCGCCAGAACGCCACGGCACACGACAACAAAATGTCTCCGCCATCGATTTCTCTCGGAAAATCATTTTGATAGCGGGTTCGGCATACACGGGTGAGATCAAAAAGGGCATGTTCTCTGTGATGAATTTCGTTTTGCCCACACAGCATGAAGTGATGCCGATGCATTGCTCAAGCAATGTGGATAAGGATGGCGATGTCGCTGTCTTTTTTGGACTTTCTGGAACGGGGAAGACCACGTTGAGCAGCGATCCTGAACGATTTCTGATTGGTGATGATGAGCACGGATGGGGTGAATCTGGGATTTTTAATATGGAGGGAGGTTGCTATGCCAAAACCATTGACCTGCAAGAATCGAGTGAGCCTCAGATATTCCAAGCGATCCGGTTTGGCGCTCTTTTGGAAAATATAGGATTCAACAACGATGGCATTTCCCCTGATTACACGGATGATTCGGTCACTCAAAACACCCGAGTGTCTTATCCAATATCACACATTCCAGGAGCGTTAGAGCCGGGTGTGTCGGGGCATCCGAAGGATGTGTTTTTTCTAACGTGCGATGCATTCGGCGTAATGCCTCCGATCAGTCGGTTGGATAAAGGTCAAGCGATGTACCATTTCCTCTCCGGATATACAGCTAAGGTCGCGGGGACAGAAATCGGTGTGGCGGAGCCTCAGGCGACGTTTAGTGCATGTTTTGGAGCTCCTTTCATGCCATTGCATCCTACGCGTTATGCGGAAATGTTGGGAGATCGATTGGAGTCGCATGGTGTGCGAATCTGGTTGGTCAATACAGGCTGGAGTGGCGGGGGGTATGGTGTTGGCAAGCGCATGAGCTTGAAATTTACTAGAGCCATGATTGGAGCGGCTATGCGGGGTGAGTTGGATGGAGTCCCCATGTCTACGGATCCTATTTTCGGATTGAAAAGTCCTGTTTCGTGCTCAGGAGTCCCTGATCATTTACTTCGCCCATCGCTGACTTGGGCAGATCAAGATGCATTTGAAAAGGCTGCTAAAAATCTTGCAAACTTGTTTTCTAGCAACTTTCAGTCATTTGAAGAAGTAGCGACGCCCGCCATCATGGCCGGTGCTCCAGTCAGTGCCTGAGTCGTTTTTCCGAAGGGAGGATGTAACTTCGTCGCATGCGCTTTTTTTATGCAGCTGTTGTCCAAGATTCCCATGTGCTCGATGCGGATGAAACGAAGCATGTCGCGAGAGTTTTACGTGCCAATGCTGGTGATTCTGTGGCATTGACCGATGGATCGGGCAAGCTTTATGAAGGTGTAATTGTCAGCTTGGACAAGCGTCAGTGCGTATTGAAAACGCGTCTACTGGAAACTTTTCCAGCACCTACTCCGAATCTCACGCTCGTCATTGCTCCCACCAAGAGCACCGACCGGTTCGAATGGTTGTTGGAAAAAGCGATGGAAATGGGTGTGAACACCATACAGCCTGTTTGGACGGAACGAAGTGAGCGAAAGCTTGAAAAGGCCGATCGTTGGAAGCGTGTTTTGGTATCTGCCTTGAAGCAGAGTCAGCAGGCTTGGCTCGTTGATTTGCGGCCGGCTTGCACTTGGGAGTCTTGGGTTACGGATGCACCTGGCAACGGCTTCATCGCCCACTGCGAACCGGGGGAAAAGCGCCACCTTTTTCAATCTGTCGTCCCGGGACAAGATGCCTGGATTGCTATCGGTCCTGAAGGAGATTTTACGCCTTCCGAAATCGAATTGGCATTGAGCCAGGGAGCCGCTGCTGTTTCCTTGGGCGAGCATCGGCTTAGAACGGAGACCGCAGGTCTCGCGGCCATTCAAGCATTCCACCTCGCTCAGTTGCGCTAGTCCATTTTTGGGACTTCCGGTATCGGTTGCCAATGGGTTACATCATGGAAGAAGTGATTGCTGCAGCCTTCACCGGTCCAAAAGTGGAGGCCGTGCTGGTTTCTTTTCGCTTCATTCAGGGCATAGAAATCCTTGCAAAAACGTAAAATGATGACTTCCCGGACTTCAAATTGCAAATCCTTTCCTGGCAAAAACACTTTATTGCCCGGAACAAAGGCGAGAACCCTCTGATCATCCTCAGGCAGAGTTTTCGTAATGGGGGTCCAAAGATCTTGTCTCATTGCCCTGTGAATTTCGCAGGCCTTTTTTCAAGGAAGGCAGCGACTCCTTCGCTGTAGTCTTTTGTTTGAGAGGCTTCCATTTGCAAGTCGCGTTCCAAAGTGAGGTGAGTCGTCAAGGGTTGATCCCATCCGGCATTGAAAGCTTTCTTGGTCAAGCCGATTCCGCGCGTTGGTAGCGCCGCGAGGCGATTGCTGAGTTGTTCCAGCTCGTTGTCGAAGGCATCGTCTGCAATGGCGCGATAGATGAGTCCCATTTGCACGGCATCCAGTGCGCTGAGTTTGTCTCCCAGAAAGGCAAGTGCTGCAGCTCGTTGCATTCCAACTAAACGCGGTAAGAACCACGTACCCCCGCTATCGGGAATCAGACCAATGCGTGAAAACGCCTGAATGAACGAGGTCGACTCTTTCGCAATGACCAAGTCACAGGCCAAGGCAATGTTGGCGCCAGCACCAGCAGCAACGCCATTGATGGCGCCAATGACAGGCTTCTCCATGGCCCGAATGCGGCGAATGCTCGCATTGTACGTTTCTTCAACAATGACGGTAAAGTCCGGTGCATCCGGTGCCGTGACTTCTTTGAGGTCTTGACCAGCGCAAAAAGCTTTCCCCGCACCCGTTATGATGACACATCGAACGCTTGGGTCCGCCCCAGCGTCATCCAATGCCACTTGGAAATCGTGCCCCATGGCACGATTGAAGCTATTGAAGACTTCAGGACGGTTGAGCGTAATCGTGCGGACAGCTTCGCGATTCGATATCAATATGGAATGGGACATGGCAGGAGGGTCAAGATGCGAATTTACCGAGGCAACACCACAATTGGACGCTGGTGGTGTTCTGTTCGAATAAAATAGAGTCCGGGATGGACCTCTGGTAGGGTCCATTCCATTGTTTGCTGATCACCGTGCGTAGGGGCTTGGAACAACGATCGTCCATTGAGGTCAATCAGTTGGACTTCGGTATAAGGCGTCAGTCCTTTTAGGATGATGTGACCGCGCGCTGGATTGGGGTAAAAAGAGAATTCGCCCTGCTCCAGTGGAATGGAAAAAACGAGCCAAATGGCTTCGATGACAACCTCGCAGCCGTTTTCGTCACTCACTGTGGCAATGACCGTTTGGCCTACGTCTAGCTCCTCGGTACTGCAGTCTCCATCCAGTTCAAATGCGAGGTTTTCACACAAGACCGTGCCCTGATCATCGCTCCAAACAACCGATATCATCCCCGTTGCATTTTCAATGTCCAGCGTGAGCCCATAGCCCGTTTCAACGACTTGGGCTGTCATCTGACAGGGTTGACAGGCAGCGACCGGAGTCGGATCCAATTCCAAAGGCTCGCCCAGCAGGTTCAGCTCGTCCAAAAATGCCGAAAAGGCAGGGTAGCCAGCGGGATAACGCTTGGCCCGAAAGAGTAAATTGTCATTGATGCCCATGGCGGTACCTTGGGCGATGGGGGTTCCGGCTTGCAAAGGTAAACGGTAATACCAGGCCGTATCTCCTGTGGCAGTGAATTCAAAAATCTCACCCGTTCGGCCGCTTAGAATCAAATTGTTGCCGTTGGGCAAGCGGTCAAAATTCGAAAGGCCACTGCTGAAAAAGTCCGTTGGAGTCGTAGCGGTCCAAGTCCAATCAAAGTTTAAAGGCGCATAGAAGCCATCGACATCGACAAATGCACCGGTGGAGTCATCCCATTGTGGGTTGATAATGTGTGCGCTCGAATAGGGCCCTGTAGCGCCTGGGTTGCGGTTGTTGAATACAGCGATTTTCCCAAAGTCGGGAGAGTTTTGCAGGTACGGGGCATCGAGCCATTGAGCGCTGTGCTGGTAATGCAATTGTTGCGATTCAGAATCACCTAGCCCGTGGGCTTCTGGATTTCCCCAGCGCCACTTCAATCCCGCTTCGGTGTCATTCCGGTCAATGATCCACAATTCATCAAAGGTGGGTACGCTCATCAGGATGTGACCTGTACTGGGTTGAATGTCAATGCTATTCATGTGCAGCCAGTCGGCATCGATGCTGCTGGGCATCCCGAAGTTGATGTTGATGCGGTTGGGGGCGTCCTCGATGGCGCCGAAATTATTCAACGTGGAATCGTGGTCTTGGATGAGGTGATCCCATGCCCGCCATTCCCAGACGATCTCGGCTCCCCCCATGCTGTCCGGCTCCAGCTCAATGAGACGTTCACTCCACAGGCCTTCGCTGGTCAAGTTTTCCGGAAGTCTGCCGGCAGCGATGCAAGCCAGTGAGTCCATTTTTTCCCAGGCGATGGCGATCACATGCCCGTTGTTGAGCGGTACAAAATCATGATGAAACCTTCCCGTAGAATCATTCAGCGTATAGCTCCAAATGGGCTCGTTGTCCCAGCTTTTGCGCTCAATGGTCGCTCCACCGCCACCAGCCCAAATCACATCTTGCGCGACATCTGTGCTGCGATACGCCCAAATGAGATCGCCATTGGGAAGCAGGTGGGCCACGTTTCCAGGTCTGCGGGATTCATCGTTGATCCATTGGTGAACAACATTTCCACAGAGGTTGATCAACATCGCGTTCGGCTGGTTGTGCGGGTAGAGCAAAGTCAGGCCAGTCTGGGCGAGTTCAGGATTGAGAGCAATGGTTCCGACCGTGTTCGCCGTTTGCGAGAAAGCGCAGGTTTGGAACCATGCGATCAAGCCGAGAGTAATCAATTGACTTTTCATGTTTACGATGCTATTCGTTGACGTTGTGAGCTATCCCATTGCAGGTGCAAGGCAAAAGTGCGGTATCTCGAGTGAGCGCGCAACAGCCCATGCTTAGAAGTGGTCGGTTTAGCTTTGCTGACATTGCGTGTTCGTTTGCCAAACTGAACGCCTTTTGGCTTCATCGATGAATGACGCTTCGAACGCCCAGGCATTGCATTGCTCAAAAACAGAAACAGGAATGTTCTGGTGGAATGCGAGCAAGTGGTATTCACGCAACAGGTTCGTGCACATGATTCCAGGGTCGTCTGTATTGATTGTGACCTGCACACCCGCGGCATGGAGCTGCCTGAATGGGTGGGTTTCAATGGATGGCGTTGCTCCTGTGAGCCAATTGCTCGTGGGACAAAGCTCAAGCGGAATGCCTTTATGTGCTAACATCTCGACCAATTCAGGATTTTCAATGGCTTGAAGCCCATGTCCGATGCGGTCAGCTCCCATGCCATCAATGGCGGTGATGATGTTTTTGGAAATGCCCGGAATGAGTGGTTCTCCTGCATGGACTGTAATGCCCAGCCCGCCTTTTTTGGCTCGCATAAACAAAGGGATGAACGGTTCGGGATCAAAATCCACTTCGTTGTCCGCCAAGTCCAATGCGACGAAGCCATTCCGATGATTCAGAGCGAAATCCACCCATCGGGCATTTTCTTCAATGGAATTGGTTCGCTGAAGGATGCAAATTAGGCCTACAGCGATGGGGTAAAGGGCTTCCGCTTTCGAGACGCCTCGCTGAATGGCTTCCTGGAGTCGATCCGCCTTCATGGAAGTGTGGTGGTCCAAAAGGAAGCTGGGTGCATACCGCAACTCGAGGATTCGGACGTTCGATTCCAAATACATGTCTTCGCATACTTCGAAGGCAATGCGTTCCATCCAGGCTTCCGAAACAATGACATCTCGGGTATTCAAAAATTTATGCAAAACATCACGCAATTCCCCCATGGGCTTTTGAATGAGGAACTCAGATTCAAACACGCCCTCTGTTTGCACGTCATGGCCTTGGTTCGCAGCCAATTCGCGCAAGGTGCTCATCCGCAAGGCCAGCTCAAGATGGCAATGCAATTCGACTTTTTGCATGCGTTGCAAGGCCTCGGTGGTAGGGGAGGGAAGCTTCATGCGTCAAAGGTATGCGAGGCAATGCCATTGCTGCTGTACTTTTGGCCCATGGCGGTTGAAATCAAAAACAAGAAAGCAGCGTACACGTATTTCTTGACGGATGATTTTACGGCGGGAATCCAGCTGGTGGGTTCAGAAATCAAATCCATTCGGCACGGGAAGGCGAGCATCATGGAGGCCTATTGCCGCTTCATGGACGGCGAGTTTTTCGTATTCAACATGTACATCGCAGAGTATTCCAATGCGGGGTATGTGGGGCATGAGCCGACCCGGCCTCGTAAACTCCTTCTGCAGAAAACCGAATTGAAGAAGCTCGAGAAAAAGCTCAAAGATTCTGGGGTGACCGTGGTTCCGGTGCTCCTCTTTGTTTCAGGAAGCGGCTATGCCAAACTCAATATTTCCGTGGCAAAAGGGAAGAAGCTGCACGATAAGCGTGATTCGCTGAAGGAAAAAGACCAGGCAAGGGATCTGGATCGGATGGAGTGAGCTTCAGTTTTTGGTACTCACGACGCGGTAGGTCGTCTTGAATGCCTCCCAATCCCACAAAAAATGTTGCATCAACTCTCTCAATTCCCGCTGTGTATTCGGGTTGGGTGAATTCATGTCTCTGAAAAATGCATCTTGACACTGGTTCAAGTTGTATTTGTAAAAGACGGCTCGCGTCATGGCAGTCACCAAATTCTTCGACGGATTGTTGATTTGCTTCATGAAGGAGCGGTAATGCTTGACCTTGCTGGCAAATACGTCAGGAGTGATGTCGAGAGCTCGTGCGAATTTGCTGAAAATTCGTTGGATGATTTGTCGATCAACTCCGCTGTCAAAATGCTGAGGAATCAGTTGAATGTTGGCCGAAACAATGATCATCAAAAAGCGTCCGTAGTCTTCCGTGTCCAATTTTGGGCATTGGACAAAGCCATCGGATTCATTCAAAAATTCGGCGAGTTCGGGCCACCCTTGCTCGACCGTTTCGAAAGTTGTTTCCACAAAAACATGCGCTACCTGTTCTTCCGAAAGTTTGCGTTTGGCTAGCCAACTAATTAGACCCAGGTTTTTCATCGATGCAACCAAATTTAGAATTCGCTTTGACGCTAGCTGTGGTTGAAAACACGGGGCTATCCACAGTCTTTTCCACAGCCTGTCTGCATTCGAGGGTTTACTTTTGCGAACATGTATGCGATCTTCAAACCGTTTATTTTTCGAATTCAGCCAGAAAAAGCACATTACCTGACCATGGAATTGATGGCGTTCGTGTGCCGTAATTCATTGGTAAAGAGATTTTTAACGAGGTATTACCGTGTGGTTGATGCGTCTCTTGAGGTGGAAATAGCAGGATTGCGTTTCCCCAATCGCGTGGGATTAGCGGCTGGATTCGACAAGGATGCTCGGTGGCTTCACGAGATGAAAACGTTGGGATTTGGATTTGTTGAGATTGGGACGCTCACGCCAATCGGTCAAGAAGGCAACCCCAAGCCGCGGCTTTTCAGACTTCCAGCAGACGAAGGGGTGATCAATCGCATGGGATTTAACAACGGGGGAGTGGCGGATGCGGTCGAACGATTGAAGCAGCGTCCTGAGAACCTCATTGTAGGGGGCAACATTGGGAAGAACAAAGTGACTCCCAACGGGGAGGCTCTTCACGATTACGTTGCTTGTTTTGACGCGTTGCATGCGCATGTAGACTACTTCGCGTTGAATGTTAGTTCGCCCAATACCCCGGGTTTGCGCGCCTTGCAAGACAAGGAACCGTTGCGTGCTCTGTTGGATGCCGTGGTTCAACGCAATCGATTGGCTTCTCCACCCCGTCCGATTTTTTTAAAAATTGCGCCGGACCTCACAAATGGCCAGTTGGACGACGTGGTCGAACTGGTCCAGGAATCAGGCATATCGGGTGTTATTGCGACCAATACGACCATTGAACGGGCCAATTTATCGACGGATGCAGACATCGTAAAGGAAATGGGTGCGGGAGGCTTGAGCGGCGCTCCAGTTCGAAAGCGCTCCACCGAAGTTATTCACTACTTGAGCCGAGCGTCGAAAGGCTCGTTTCCCATCATCGGTGTTGGAGGAATCTGCAATGCGGAAGATGCTCAGGAAAAGTTGGACGCTGGTGCATCGCTTGTTCAGGTTTACTCCGGTTTGATTTTTGCGGGTCCCGGATTGGTGAAAAGCATCAATCGAGCTTTGCTCAATCGCAACCGCCCTTAAGAGCGGAATAAGTGCTCCAAAGAAGGGGCTTTCTCACGCAATCGGATGCCTTTGTCTGTTTGCTCCACCGTGCAACAGGCGTTTTGAGCGTCGTGTTCAAAGAATAGCACCCACTCTTCTTTCGCGGCGGTCTTTAATAGGAGTGTTTTTTCCTCCATCGTCAGAAGAGGACGCGTGTCGTATCCGATGACCCATGCGGTTGGGATGTGTGCGACTGCCGGAATTAAATCTGCCATGAAGGCGACCTTCTTCCCTCGATAGGAAATCACAGGAATCATTTGACTATCGGTGTGGCCGTCGGCAAAGAAAATCTCAAGTCCTGGAAATCGATCATTGAACATGGTCCGATTCCAGCGATCCTCTCGAGGAACGAATGCGAGTTGACCACTGGCTTCAAGCGGAAGGAGATTCTCGCTCAAAAAAGAGGCTTTTTCCCGAGGATTGGGATGCATGGCCCAGTCCCAATGGCGTTCACATGACCAATATTGAGCATGGGGGAATGTCGGTTCCAACGTCCCATTAGCGCGTCGGTCTACAGCGCCGCCTACGTGATCAAAGTGAAGATGGGTCAGCAGTACATCGGTGACGTCTTCAAGGGCAAACCCGCGCTTGGCTAACTCGCCCTTTAAATTCATGTCGCCATGCAAGTGGTAATGGCTGAAAAACTTATCGGACTGCTTGTCCCCAATACCCGTGTCAATCAGCAGTAAGCGGTTTTCGTGTTCGATGAGCATGGAACGCATGGCCCAAGTACAGAGATTGTTGGCGTCTGCAGGAATGTGTTTTTGCCACAGTGCTTTTGGAACAACGCCAAACATCGCTCCGCCATCAAGTTTGAAGTATCCCGTGTGAATGGTGTGCAGTTCCATGCGGCAGTGAATTGATGCAAAGGTGTTTGCTGATGAATGGGGTTCGGCCTTCCGAATGAGGGCGAGCAATCCGATGGCAAAGGTCGCAGAAATGACGGTTTCTACTTCGGTCACTTTTCAATGTGAAGTTGAAGCCCAAGCTCGAGGCCTGATTGACCTTCCATTGCTCCGGATTGAGGCTTACTTTTGCAAGGATTCCAGATCAGTCACTCCATGCAATTGAATGAATTGACGGCCTTAGCCCCAGTCGATGGACGCTATCGCTCTCGCACAGCCCTTTTAGCTCCCTTTTTATCGGAATGGGGCCTCATCCGCCACCGGGTTGAAATTGAAGTCGAATACTTCCTGTCTCTCACCCAAATTCCGTTGCCTCCGTTGGCCAACTTTCCATCTGAATTAGCGGAACCTCTGCGCGACGTATACCGCAATTTCAGCGAAGCCGATGCGGATCGAATCAAAGCCTTGGAGCGGGTCACGAACCACGATGTCAAGGCTGCCGAGTACTTTCTAAAAGAAGAGATGAATCGGCTTGGATTGGGAGAGGTGTCAGAATTCGTGCATTTCGGTTTGACTTCTCAGGACGTCAACAACACGGCGATTCCGCTGTCGCTGATGCGAGCAACGCGGGAAGTCTTACTGCCGCAACTTGCTGAAGTGCGGGCGACTTTGTTGGAGCAAGCACGCGCATGGAAACACGTACCCATGCTGGCTAGAACACACGGTCAAACAGCTTCTCCGGTGACAGTTGGAAAGGAGTGGGCGGTGTTCGTGGAGCGTTTGGACATTCAGATGGCCACGTTCCAAGCCGTTGAATTCACAGCCAAATTTGGCGGTGCCACCGGTCAATTCAACGCGCACGTCGCGGCCTATCCGGAGCAGGATTGGAGTGCCTTTGCCCGGGGCTTTGTAGAAGGTACGCTGGGGTTGAAGCGCAGTCGGATCACCACTCAAATTGAACATTACGATCAATTCGCTGCGTGGTGCGACAATTTGAGAAGGATTCACACGGTCCTGATGGACATGAACCGCGATGTTTGGACTTACATCAGCATGGATTACTTCAAGCAGCGCATCAAAGAAGGGGAGGTCGGTAGCAGTGCCATGCCGCACAAGGTCAACCCCATTGACTTTGAAAATGCCGAAGGGAATCTGGGAGTGGCCAATGCGCTTTTGAGTCATTTTTCAGAGAAATTGCCGCTGAGTCGTCTGCAACGGGATTTGACCGATTCCACGGTGCTCCGGAATATTGGCGTGCCGCTGGGGCATTCCTTGATTGCGCTTCTTTCTATGCAAAAAGGCTTAGATAAATTGTTGCTGAACGCGGATCAAATGGCCATCGATTTGGAAGCCAATTGGGCAATTGTTTCCGAAGGAGTTCAAACCATATTGCGTCGAGAAGGATATCCGAAGCCATACGAAGCGCTGAAAGCTTTGACGCGCAATCATGGACGGATCAATGCAGATTCCATGCGGGCCTTCATTGATCAATTGGAAGTCAACGATTCGGTCAAAGCGGAATTGCGCCAATTGACTCCGGCCAATTACATCGGACATGCTGCAGAGTTGGTGGATTTATTGAAAGACTAATCCGTGAGCAAATTCAAAGAACTCTTCAGTCTTGTGACCCGTTACCGGTTCAATTTGCTGGTGAATATTTTGTGCAACGTGCTGAATGCGGTGCTCTCCTTGTTTACTTTTTTAAGCGTGGTGCCTTTTTTGCGCATCCTGTTTACATCAGACGGCAAACAGATCGAAGTCAGTTCTATAGAATTGGAGTCTTTGGAGGGATTGGAACGCTGGGGAGCGCTGTTTGACCAATTTGTAGCTCAGCAAGGAGCGCCGGTGGCCTTGGCGTGGATCTGCGCGGGCATTGTGGTCATTACGATTTTGAAAAATGCCATCGGCTACTTGGCCCTTTTTAGCTTGGCGACCATTCGAACCGGCGTCAGCCGGGATTTGCGACAGATGCTGTACAGTAAAATTTTGACGCTGCCGATGGGGTGGTTCACTGAATCGCGCAAAGGCGATGTGATCAGTCGAATGACCAACGATTTGATGGAGGTCGAGTTCAGTATCATTGGCACCATCGAGATTTTATTCAAATCACCCATCATGGTGATGGTCTCCCTAGCGACTTTGTTTTATTTGAGTTGGGAATTGACCTTGTTTTCCATTCTCTTTTTGCCTGTCAGTGGGTTCTTGATCAGTCGGATTGCTAAAAGCTTGAAGCACGCCGCGAAAAGGGGCAAGGAGCAATTGGGAGATTTGATTTCCATCATAGAAGAAACACTCACAGGGATGCGTGTGGTGAAGGCATTCAATGCTGAGGAAAGTTTCAATGAGCGCTTTCGCAACGCGAACGATGGTTATTTCCGATTGATGCGGCGGTTGTACAAACGCGAATATCTCAGTTCACCCGTGAGTGAAACAGTTTCATTGACCGTTATGGCCATTTTACTTTGGTTCGGTGGAGGGTTGGTGCTGAAGGGAGAAGGAGGCTTGACGGGCGATTGGTTCATTGGTTACCTGGTGGTGTTCTCTCAGATCATTCCGCCGGCCAGGGCCTTCAGTGATGGCTGGTTTCGAATCCAGAAAGGCTCAGCATCGCTCGATCGTTTGAATGCGATTTTGGATGAACCCGTCGGTATGAAGCAGGCATTGAATCCCATTGAATGCCCGCAGCTTCAGGGAGAAATACGCTTCGAAAATATAGGGTTTGCCTACGGTGAAGAGACGGTCTTAAAAGAGGTCAGTTTCACGATTGCGAAGGGAGAGACGGTGGCGCTTGTGGGCCCTAGCGGCTCCGGTAAGACCACTTTGGCGCATTTATTGGCTCGATTCTATGATCCGACTGAAGGACGTGTGACCTTCGATGGGGTGGACCTTCGTGAGCTCGATGTGAAATCGTTGCGCAAGCAAATGGGCTTGGTTACGCAGGAAGCGTTGCTATTTAATGATACCGTAGCAGCCAACATCGCCCTCGGAAAACAGGCTGCGGAGGGCTTCAATCTGAATCAATTGCGATCCGTTGCTGATGCGGCCAATGCTACGGAATTCATCGACCGCATGGACGATGGCTTTGAAACGAACATCGGTGATGGAGGAGGGAAATTGAGTGGAGGACAACGGCAGCGTTTGAGCATTGCGCGTGCTTTGTATCGTGATCCGGCAGTGCTGCTATTGGATGAGGCTACCTCTGCCCTTGATACCGAATCGGAGCAATTGGTCCAACAGGCGATCTATCGTTTGATGGAGGGAAGAACGGCATTGGTAATCGCCCACCGCTTGAGCACCATCCGGCATGCCACCAAAATCATCGTTCTGGATGGCGGACGGATTGCCGAAGAAGGAACGCATGAATCTTTGCTGGCTGCGGACGGATTGTACAAGCGATTGGTGGACATGCAAAACCTACAATGAGCGACAAGGCTCGCCTTTGAATACATCGCCTCATGACATGGGAATCATCCAAGTTTCGATCGTTGCTCCTTTGCAAGTGTCCCCAATGTCAAATTGGGGATCTGTTTTTAGAGAAGAATGCCTATCGATTGCGTCATATGACGAAAATGCACGCTAGCTGCCCGCAGTGCAATGAGGACTTTCAAAGGGAACCCGGGTTTTATTTTGGTGCAGCATACGTATCCTATGGACTCACGGTCGCTTTGTGGGTGGCTGTTTTGGTTGCTTTGACCACGTTCAATGCGATTGGATGGATCGAATTTGGATTTTACACACACGTGGTGACCTTTTTAACTGTTGGCATCACATGCCTCCTGCTGCTGTTGCCTTTGGTTTATCGAATCAGCCGTTCCATCTGGATTCGGATGTTTGTCAAGGCCAAGTAATCGGCAAAAAAAACGTCTAAAAAATCAAAGGGGTCCCTCCGTTGAGGAACCCCTTCTCACCAAATCGCCTGATTCATTACACTCATTTTCGAGTGTGGCAAAACCAAAACCTATCCCTTTGTACGGGGTGCTTTCCTTAAAAGTTGCGATTGACAAGAAAAAAAACATAAATAAATCATAAATAACTGTTTGTCAGTTATTTAGATAGTCTATTTTTTTTTGATCATTTCCTCGTTTTGCACGCGAATGCTCTCTTTGTGGAGTTGTTCGAGCAGCTTAGCGGTGAATTCAGAACCCAATTTTAGATTCTGACCCCATGCTGACCGTGTCTTCAGCACTTCATGCCACCGTTCCAGTTGAAGGATGGTCATGCCATGTTCCAATTTGAAACGCCCAATTTCGCGAGCGAGATCCATGCGCCCATGAAGCAGCTCAATGAGTTGTTCATCCAGCGAATCCATTTGTAGTCGCATGGCTTCCAAACCATCAACCTGTTCTGGATTCACATTGGATTGCCGAATGGTGAGCTCGTCAAGAAGCGTGTCGAGGTCTTTTGGAGTCAATTGTTGTCCGGCATCACTCCAAGCGTCATCCGGAGAACGATGGGATTCAATCATCAGCCCGTGCATCCCGAGGTCCATGGCTTTTTGAGCCACAGAGGCAATGAGGCTCCGATTCCCGGAGATATGACTCGGATCGCACAATAATGGGATTTCGGGCATCTCGGCACGCAAGCCGATCGGGATTTCCCACATCGGTGCGTTGCGGTATTCCTTCAGGCCGTAGCTGCTAAACCCGCGATGCATGGCCCAAACGGGGCCACCTACCTTTTCGGCAACGCGTTCGATCGCGCCCATCCACAGTTTTAAATCTGCGTGCATGGGATTTTTTACAATGATCGGAATTTTCGTTCCTGCAAGTGCGTCGGCAATTTCCTGCACGGCAAATGGACTGACCGTCGTCCGAGCCCCGATCCAAAGAACGTCCAGCCCGGCCTCCAAGCACGCTTCAACATGCTGGGCGTTGGCGACTTCCGTTGCCACGGGTATTCCTGTTTCTTGGCGTGCTTCCACGAGCCAGTCTAAAGCTTCTGTGCCCCTGCCTTCAAAAGAATGCGGTCGCGTACGGGGTTTCCAGATGCCGGCTCGAAAAAGATTGACACGTCCCAGCACTTTGAGTTGCCTCGCTGTTTCCAACACTTGTTCGCGAGACTCCGCACTGCATGGACCGCTCACAACGAACGGTCTCTGACTTGAATCTAAGTAGGAGGGAAGAACAAAGGCTTCCATGAGATTTTTGACCACCACTTTGCGAATATAACCTCTGAAACGAGTTCATGTATGAATACAGGTTAACAAGCAAGAAGAACGAGATGTTCACGCCGAAGTGATGCGTGGTTTCGTTTGTTGTGCGGTGCATTGTCATTGAAGAACAAGAGCATTAGGGGTCCAGGGGATGGTCGTGGTATCTGAATGATTGATTTTTGGTGCGCGTGGCGCTGTGAATTGTCCAAGTTTATTGCAAGGGGAGAAGGTCCTGTCATTGGAGCTGCACCCTTTTGTGTTCGAAAATCACGGGGTGCAAGGCGGTTGTCGATCCAAAATGTTAAACAATGCCTCATGCGCGCAGCGGGGTGTTACATTCGAGGGGAAAACAATCGATCTGTTATGAAAAGTGTTGTCCTATTTTATTTCATCCTTGTCGTTGGTGCTCTGAACGCACAACTTGTTGTCAATGAAGGTTCGAATAAGAATTTCAATTCCATCCTTGATGAGGATGACGAATCTGAAGATTGGATAGAGATCTATAACGCAGGGAACGCGGCGGTTAATCTTGAAGGTTATTCCCTCTCTGACGACGAACTGGATCTGCAGAAATGGACCTTTTCAGCGTATGAAATTCAACCAGGAGAATTCCTGATCGTCTTTTGCAGTGGCAAGGATCGACAGATCAATCAGGTATTTGAAAGCGTAGCCTTGATTGAAAACTACACGCCTGAACCAGGATGGAATTCCCACGATTTCGGTGCGCCTTTCGAATGGGATGGATCATCGAACATTCTCGTTGATGTATGTTCTTATTACAACCAAGGCTACACCTCGAATTCCATATTCAACCAAACAGCGACCACCTTCCCCTCAACGCTTGTTAAGTACAACGACAACAGTGACGCATCCTGTGACGCCTTTGGAGGTGATGTTTACTATCAAAGGCCCAATACGCGGTTTAACACGAGCATCGTTGGGGATGACAACATACAGAACTGCAACACATGCTATCCTGCCCCTTATGGAAACTGGTATTGGAGCGCAAGAAATCAGATGCTATTCACTGCGGATGAACTTCTAACCGCTGGATTATCCGCCGGACCCATAAGCAATATGGCTTGGGATGTAGAAAGCACAGCCAGCGAAAACTACACGTATATCAGCATCAAAATCAAGCACACCCTCAACGATGAAGTTTCGACTGAATTTGTAAATGACAACGGTGTGGAGTTTCATGCCAATTTTAAAATAGATTCCCAAGGAGAGACGGTTTACCTGTCATCACCTGCTCAAGAAATTTTAGATCAACTCTATGTTGACTGTCCATCAACCCTGACTAGCCTGGGTTCTCTTCCTGACGGTAGCCTCTCATCGGATGTGCTCACGCTCCCGTCACCGGGCGCATCAAACGGCAACAGCACCCATCCTGAAGGGATTTGCAGCGCTCCATTGATCTCGGAGATAGGAGGCGTGTACAACACAACGCTCAGTGTGGAGATTTTCAATACGGGAGACGCAGACACGCAAATCCGATTCACGACGAATGGAGACGAACCGAACCAAGATTCAGAAATCTATCTCGGGGAGGCGATCGAAATTTATCAATCCTCATCCATCCGAGCGAGAGCCTTCAAAGACAACTTCGTTCCCAGTTCGATTGCGTCGGAATCTTACTTGTTAAACGTTTCCCACATCACCCCCATCTTGTCCATTCAGGTCGATAACTCAAGCCTTTATGGCGAAGAGGGCATATTTGATCACTGGGGTGAGGACTGGGAGAGATTTGCGCAAATAACCTTCTACGACTCGACTTCGGCACACGAATTTGTCTTCGACCGCGATGCGGCCATGCAAATAGATGGGGGAGCGGGAGGGAGCAGGTCGCATCCTCAACACTCCTTTCGGTTAGAGCTCGCCAAAAGCGCATTCGAAGAAACTCCAGTTGAATGGAGTCTTCTCTCCAATAGGCAAGAACGAGACACCTACTCTCGCCTTTATTTCCGGAATGGAAGCAACCAATGGTTAACACTCCCCTACAAGGACGCCTATTTAGTGGATGCGCTCACGAGTGGAACGCATTGCTACCACTCCGCCATGCGTCCCGTATCCGTTTACATCAATGGAGGCTATTTTGGTCTCTACGAAATGAGGGAGAAGTTGGATGGAGAATTCTGGGAGGAATACGACAACTTCCAAGATCCAGAATCGGTCGACGTGATTTCTGTGAGCTATTGGTATGATCTCGTGCTCAGGGCGACTCAAGGGCAAGCCCAAGACTATTTGAACAGTTGGGAAGACTTCCAAAGCCTCGATCCCGCTTCCGAGGATTTTATACTCGAGGCGAACGCGATCTATGATCTTGAGAATTACTCTGATTACATCATCAGTCAGGGATGGATCGGTAATTTCGATTGGCCATACAACAACATCAAAGCGTACCGATCGGACGCTTCAGACCTGAGGTGGAGATTTGCAACGATCGATCTGGAATTGAGCCTACAGCCCAATGGATGGTCAGGTTGTCAGGATAACGGATTGGATCACATCTTGGGGCAGGGGGAGAACAACCTTTTCTTAGGGGCCTGGAATCGGAGTATGGACAACGAAGAATACCGGGTTTATTTTATCAATCGCTTCGCAGACCTCAATAACACACTTTACCGATCACAAAGATTGCTCTCCATCGAGCAGAATTACTTCAACGAGTGGGTTCTTGAGATGCAACAGGAATATCAGCGATGGGGCAATCCGAATGAGGTAGCCCAAGAGATGGATGGGTTCTACGACCGCCACAATCTGTTGAGGGATGACATAGAATGCAAAGCGGGCGTGATTCAAGACCAGATCCAGGATGCACTCGAGCTCGATGGACAGTTTGACGTACTCCTTGACGTTTATCCGGAAAATGCGGGCGTCATCCATCTCAATACCATCACTCCGACGGATTATCCATGGGATGGAGTCTATTACAAAGGGATCCCCATAGAGCTCACTGCTGAAGCGAATCCAGGGTACAACTTCGTGTTGTGGGGGATCGACAGTGATGTCGACGACCAGATGAATCCGTTTTGGACGGGTGAAACCTATAGCAGCGAACTGAGCTTCACTGCAGTTTTTGAAGTGACCAACGAGGTGGAAGAAATCGACACGAACACGTTGGTTGATGTTTACCCCAACCCCGCAAAGGACATCCTTCACATCAGGACGAGTTCAAATCGAATTCGAGGTTGGCAGATTTACAATCATCAGGGTCAAGTAGTGGAAGTGACGGCGAACCACGCGCTAGACACGCATGTCGCGCTCAATGTTAGCCAACTTGCTCCTGGAATCTACACCCTGTCAACCTCCACTGATTCAGGTGTCGAGGTCAATCGTTGGGTGAAATTTTAATCCCTGAGGCCATGCGCTGAGCTTCTGATTTGAGGTCGCGAACTCCGCTCATGCGCTTGTTCACCACGTGTGTCGAACCAAAAACGGGAGACCGCATCGCTGCAATCTCCCGTTTTGTACCCGGAGCGGGACAGTTCTCGAACCCCTTATTCGCTAACCTCGATGAATTCAGGGCGTTGAAGGAATCCCTCAAACGCGAGGGAATCTTCGATGAAACGTGGGAAACCCTTG
>ERZ887849.604-NODE-604-length-37898-cov-11.931586_pt1 | contig 37898 bp, 33 predicted proteins | sample MGYA00521267_ERZ887849 | MGnify/ENA primary metagenome ERZ887849 (study PRJEB32303, sample SAMEA104408601) | aquatic metagenome | biome: Brackish water; feature: Pelagic; material: water | place: Baltic Sea | collected 2014-06-06T16:11:00 | depth 2,863 m ... | reverse complement strand
AGTAGTCAAACCTAAGTAGTCAAACCTAAGTAGTCAAACCTAAGTAGTCAAACCTAAGTAGTCAAACCTTTCTACAACAAGGAGAATTGAGTGATCATCGGAATTCCAGCGGAAATTAAAACCGCAGAAAAACGAGTCGCCATGTCCCCTGCCAATGTCCAGTCACTGACTGACAAAGGCGTCAAGGTGCTTTTTCAAACAAACGCAGGCGATGCTGCAGGTTATCCAGACGGACTCTATTCAGAGGCTGGAGCAACCATCAGTGCAGATCGTGCAGAGATATTTGCCCAGGCCGATATTATTTTGCAGGTTCAATCCTTTGGCTCTAACAATGAGAACAGTGAAGCTGATCTAGCTAGTCTGCGCAGCGGACAGTTGGTTATTGGCATGATGGACCCACTGGCCTCACCCGAAGCTGCGCAGGCCGTGGCAGAAAAAGGCGCGACAGCCATTGCCCTGGAATTGGTACCGCGCATCAGTCGCGCTCAGAGTATGGATGTACTTTCATCCATGGCCACATTGGCCGGCTACAAAGCCGTGTTGATGGGAGCCTCTGCCGCCCCGCGAATATTTCCCATGTTGATGACCGCTGCGGGCACTTTGCAGCCAGCGCGAGTGTTGATTATGGGTGTAGGTGTTGCCGGTCTTCAGGCCTGCGCCACCGCCAAACGACTAGGCGCTGTGGTTGAAGCCTACGATGTGCGTCCCGCAGCTCGGGAGCAGATTATTTCAGTTGGTGCCAAGCCGGTTGAGTTGGATCTGGATACAGGTGAATCCGAGGGTGCTGGTGGTTATGCCAAAGCCCAGGGCGAAGACTTTCTCAAGCGTCAGCGTGAACTGATGACTGCAGTGGTTGCCGAGCAAGATATTATTATCACCACAGCGGCCATCCCCGGTGCTAAATCACCGATTCTGGTGACTGAGGATATGGTGAAAGCCATGAAGCCTGGTTCCGTAATTGTTGACCTGGCGGCAGAGCGCGGCGGTAATTGCGATCTTACCGAGCAGGGCAAAACCGTTGTTGCCCATGGCGTCACTATTCTGGGTCCTGAGAACGTACCATCCGAGTTGGCTTATCACGCCAGTCAGATGTACGGCAAAAACATGCAGACATTACTCGAGTTAATTCTCGATGAAGAGGGCAACCTCAATCTCGATTTTAATGATGAAATTGTTGCAGGTACTGTTGTTGCTCATCAGGGCGAGATTCCACATCCGCATATGCGCAAGCTGCTGGGACTGCCAGAACTCAATGCACCAGAACAAGAAAAGCAAGGGGAGTAAAAACAATGGATATTTTAATTCTTTTATTGGCGCTGTTTGTGCTGTCGCTATTTCTCGGTGTCGAGCTAATTACCAAAGTACCGCCGACGCTGCACACGCCATTGATGTCCGGAACCAATGCGGTTTCAGGGATAACCCTAGTGGGCGCTCTGTTGGCCGCGGGCAATGACGGTTCACTGATGATGGTGAATATTCTTGGCTTTATCGCTGTGACTCTGGCGACCATCAATGTTGTCGGTGGTTACCTTGTGACTAATCGCATGCTTGCCATGTTTAAGAGGAAGTAAGCGATGAATGAGAATATTGTAAATTTTATCTATCTGATAGCTGGTGTGCTGTTTATTCTCGGCATTAAAGGACTGACTAAACCGAAAACTGCAGTGCGTGGCAATATGCTCTCGGCACTGGGTATGTTGATTGCGGTGGTGGTTACACTACTCAATATGAATACTGTCGACTACACCTTTATAGTTGCTGGTGTTGTGGTGGGCTCTGTAGTGGGTAGCGTTATGGCGCTGCGTATTCAGATGACCTCAATGCCGCAGATGGTGGCCTTGCTGAATGGTTTTGGTGGCGGTGCGTCACTGACTATCGCTCTGGCTGAGTATTACACCAAGCTGGGTACTACTCCTGCATCCTTTGCCGAGCTGTTAAATCCTGTTGTTGCCGACAGCAGTGCTTTCGGTGCTGGACCCGAGGGCACTGTTGCCCTAGTGGCTATTGGTTTAACTGTGTTGATCGGTGCGCTGACACTCACTGGTAGCCTGGTGGCATTTGCCAAGCTGCAAGAGTTGATGAAGAAAAGCTATGGTCTTCCCGGAGGCCCCATTGGCAATGCACTATTTTTAATTGCTGCACTGGTTGCTGTCGCCTTGGTCGTGGTTGAGCCAGGCAATGTTGCCGCTATGGGCACCGTAGTGGCTCTGGCACTGCTGTTGGGTCTGTTCCTAGTGATGCCAATCGGCGGTGCCGATATGCCAGTAGTGATCGCACTGCTGAACTCCTACTCTGGTATAGCAGCTGCTCTGGCAGGTTTTATTCTCGGCAATACAGTATTGATTATTGCCGGTTCGCTGGTGGGAACCTCAGGATTGATTCTGACGCGGATTATGTGTGTCGCCATGAACCGTTCCCTGGCCAATGTCCTGTTTGGCAAGATGGCCGCCGGTGGCGAGACCATAGATGCAGATGAGGTCTATGCCGGTAAGGTTACCAGTGCACAGCCTGATGAAGTGGCTATGCTGCTGGAGACAGCTCAGCGCGTCGTTATAGTGCCAGGCTATGGTATGGCCATGGCTCAGGCGCAACACGCTGTGCGCGAGCTGGCAGACGCTATGGAGGCTAAGGGTGTTGAAGTTGAATACGGTATCCATCCGGTAGCAGGGCGTATGCCCGGCCACATGAATGTTCTGCTGGCTGAAGCCGAAGTGCCCTATGACAAGCTTGTGGAAATGGATCGAATCAACCCGACCTTTGAAGACACTGATGTGGTGATTGTGATTGGTGCCAATGATGTGACCAATCCTATGGCGCGGGATGTGGAAGGTAGTCCGATCTACGGTATGCCAATTCTCAACGTGGATAAGGCCAAGACGGTTGTTGTGATCAAACGCTCACTGAGCCCCGGTTTTGCCGGTCTGCCGAATCCGCTGTTCGCAATGGATCACACTCTGATGGTCTACGGCGATGGCAAGAAAGCAGTAGTTGAAATGACCACGGCGCTCAATCAGGCTTAGGTTGTTTTAGGAGTATTAAAAACCCTGCCAATCGGCGGGGTTTTTTTATGCGCTCTAATAAAGTGCTGGTAAAAACATCCTAGCGATAAATTCGAGACATAAAAAAACCGGCTAAAGCCGGTCTTTTTACTGCTGGTTAATCAATACTTATTAACCGAGCGCCTTAACTTTTGCATTTAGACGGCTCTTATGGCGAGCAGCTTTATTCTTATGCAGAATGCCTTTATCAGCCATACGGTCTAAAACTGGAACTGCAGCGGTGTAAGCCTGCTGAGCGTCAGCTTGAACGCCGCTCTCAATTGCTGCATCAACTTTTTTCAAATAGGTGCGAACCATAGAGCGCAAGCTGGCATTATGCTGTCGGCGTTTCTCGTTCTGTCGTGCGCGTTTCTTAGCTTGTACTGAATTTGCCACTTGTCGTACTCCTCTCAAAGGGTCTCACTGAAGGCGCGGAAATATACAGGGTTTGTTAGCTACATTCAACCCAATTGTCGAAGCAATATTATTACTTTGCCCTGCCAGAGAAGTGTGGCGCGTCAACCTAGCGCACAAGGCTTTTCAGTATTCACTTGGAGATGGGCATAGAGGCCGTTAAACTGCTGTGAAAAGCCCGCTTAATCGAGTGAAAATTGAATCAAACGCCGAGCAATCATCCACCACCGCCGCCTGCCGAGAAAGTTAAAGCAGATGGTGGGCTGCTGCGTTCCAGTGGCGTGGTTAGCTTTTTTACCATGCTGTCTCGAGTTCTCGGTCTGGCACGAGATATTATCTTTGCCCGAGTAATAGGCGCAGAGGCGCTGGCGGATGTCTTTTTTGTCGCCTTTAAAATCCCCAACTTTTTCCGTCGCCTATTTGCTGAGGGCGCCTTTGCCCAGGCATTTGTTCCGGTGCTTGGGGAGTATCGCCAAAATGGCAGTCAGGCGGCGCTAAAGGAATTGATCAACCGCGTGTTTGGCACTCTGGGTATGGCGCTGCTGATATTAACCCTGGTGATTGTGATTGCCTCGCCCTTTTTTGCAGCGCTATTTGCGCCGAAGTGGTATCTCAACGATCCGTTTAAATTTAATGCAACAGCTGAAATGTTGCGTATCACCTTTCCCTATTTGCTATTTATCTCCATGACTGGTGTCGCCGGTGGCATTCTCAATAGCTATGATCGCTTTGCCGTTCCCGCATTTACCCCGGTGCTGCTCAATATGTCACTGATCTCTGCTGCGCTGATTGCGGCACCCTGGTTTGATCAACCAACCTATGCTTTGGCCTGGGGCGTATTTGCCGCCGGTGCGATTCAGTTCTGCTTTCAACTGCCGTTTTTGGCGCGCATCCATATGCTGCCGGTACCTGTGGTTGATTGGCGCCATCCCGGGGTTAAAAAGATACTCAGGCTGATGGGCCCGGCAATCTTTGGTGTATCCGTAAGCCAGATCAATTTGATGTTAGATACTATGCTGGCAACCTTTCTGCCCACCGGGAGTGTCTCCTGGCTCTATTACTCAGACCGACTCTCGGAGCTACCCTTGGGGGTGTTTGCGGTGGCGATTGCCACAGTGATACTACCGAACCTCTCTCGTCATCATGCTGCCAGCTCTGTGGAAGCCTATTCCCAAACTCTCGACTGGGCTCTGCGTATGGTCTTATTGATCGCCGTGCCAGCCGCTGCTGCACTGATGCTCTTAGCTGAGCCGATTCTAGCTACCCTGTTCCTCTATGGCGAGGTGATGACGCCGCGAGATATGTCTATGGCGACCCTAAGCCTGCGTGCCTACTCTCTGGGGCTGGTGGCCTTTATGTTGATCAAGGTGTTGGCCCCGGGTTTCTTTGCGCGACAGGATATGCGCACGCCAGTGCGCATAGGTGTGATTGCTATGGTCTCCAATATGGTCCTGAACCTGTTGCTGGTGATACCACTGCACTTCTATTGGCAGGTGGGCCATGTGGGCCTGGCGTTGGCGACCTCGCTATCCGCCTTTTTAAATGCGCTGCTGTTGTTTTTGGCTCTGCGCAGCAAGACTATTTACCTTCCGGGGCGCGCCTGGGTGCGCTTTATGGTCACTCTGCTGTTGGCGGTGCTATTGATGGTTGCAACCCTGATCTGGCTCGGCGATCAGTACAATGCCTTTGACGCCAGCCTCTGGCAGCGGCTCGGCTGGTGGCAGCGCAGCAGTGCCGTTGCCTGTATCTGCCTAGGTGGTTTTGCGGTCTATACCGCCATTCTCGGAATCGGCGGTATGCGTCTCAGTGATTTAAAAGGGCCTGCTAAAGCTACCACCTCGACCGATTAAATTAGCCCGCTTTACCGCGCTGTGAATTTCGTCTTTTGAGGCCGGTTAATTGGCTGCAGTGCCTTACCTTTCTGGCCTTTGCTAGGTATACTCGACGACTATTTTGAACAGTGAAATCGTCGCCTGTGCCACATGCCAAAATGACCTTTGTTCGCGGTCTGCACAACCTGCACACCCCAGACGAAAAATCCGTGGTCACCATCGGTTCTTTTGATGGTGTGCATATTGGTCATCAGGCGATTCTGCGTCAGGTCAAAGAGGCCTCTCAGCGCTTACAGATACCTTCGGTGGCTATGACCTTTGAGCCGCAGCCGCGAGAGTATTTTTCCGCCGAGCGGGCGCCGGCACGATTGATGCGCTTGCGTGAGAAAATTGAAACACTGCTGTCACTGGGTGTGGATTCCGTGGTCTGCCTGCAGTTTAATCGCCAGCTGCGCAATCTTTCTGCGGCAGATTTCGTCGAGCAGGTCTTGGTTCGCGGATTGGCGGTGAAGCATTTGATCGTCGGCGATGACTTTCGTTTTGGCTGTGATCGCAGTGGCGACTTTGCCATGTTGAGCGAGCAGGGTAAAGACTATGGATTTGAGGTGCAGGATACCGCGACCGTAGAGGCCGATGGGCGTCGAGTAAGCAGCACCTTGATCCGTGAAGTGGTGGGACAGGCGGATTTTGCCTGGGCTGCCCAGTTGCTCGGGCGGCCGTTTGCCATTAGTGGTGTGGTTGGCTATGGCCAGCAGCTGGGGCGAGAGCTTGGCTTTCCCACGGCTAATGTTCAACTAAACCGTTTTAGTGCGCCTCTGTCTGGTGTGTTTGCGGTGCGAGTGAACGTCGCCGGAACCCTTTATTGCGGTGCCGCCAATGTGGGTTTGCGACCTACAGTAGGGGATTTGGTAAAGCCGATTTTAGAAGTGCATTTACTGGACTTTGCCGGTGATCTCTACGGTCAGCGTATCGCCTTGGAGTTCTTGCACAAGATTCGAGAAGAAGAAAAATTTACCAGTGTGGATGCTCTGGTGACGACAATCACTGAAGATGTAAAAAAGATTCGCCAGTGGTTTTCCTCTTGTGACAAATAGTCTCAAAGCCAGATGACGAAGCTTGAGGCTTTATTAACAACTAACTGATATAGGGTTGGCCACTGCGGTCAAACAAAAAGACCAATGACTGATTACAAAGCAACACTGAATCTGCCCAAGACCGCTTTCCCCATGCGTGCCAATCTGGCTCAGCGGGAACCGGGAATGTTAAAAGAGTGGCAGGACAGCAATCTCTACCAGCAGATTCGCGAGGCTCGCGCCGGCCGCGAACAGTATATTCTTCACGATGGCCCCCCTTACGCCAACGGCGAGATTCACCTGGGTCATGCGGTAAACAAAACCCTTAAAGATATTATCGTTAAAGCGCGCACCATGAGTGGCTATGACGCCCCTTATATTCCCGGTTGGGACTGTCACGGTCTGCCTATTGAACACAATGTTGAAAAGAAGATTGGCAAGGCCGGCGTCAAAGTGGAGTACTCCACCTTTCGCAAAAAGTGTCGCGAATATGCCATGAAGCAGGTGGATGGACAGCGTACGGGTTTTGTTCGTCTCGGTATCTTTGGTGACTGGGAGCGCCCCTACCTGACCATGAACTATCAGGTGGAAGCGGACACTATTCGCGCACTGGGCAAAATTGCCGCTAACGGTCACCTGGTGAAAGGCTACAAGCCGGTTTACTGGAGTGTGGTGGGTGGTTCAGCTCTAGCTGAAGCGGAAGTCGAATATCAGGATAAGACCTCCTACACCATAGATGTTGCCTTTGCGGTAACTGATGCTGCCGAGCTGGATAAAGTCTCTGCCGCATTTGGCGGTCTGCCCGGTGAGGGGGAGATCAATATGTTGATCTGGACCACCACCCCTTGGACTCTGCCCAGCAGTCAGGCAATTTCCGTGGGCGCTGAAGTAGACTATGTTCTAGTGCAGATCAATGGCGAAAATGGTCCCCAGCGCTTGATCTGCTCCGAGCTATTGCTGGAATCAGTGATGCAGCGTCTGGAGATTCAAGACTATCAGCAACTGGCCAGATGTCAGGGTCAGCAGTTAGAAAATATTATTGCACGGCACCCGTTCTATGAGCGCGATATTCCTGTATTGGTGGGTGATCACGTTACCACTGACGCCGGTACTGGCTGTGTCCACACAGCACCAGATCACGGTATGGAAGATTTTGTCGTGGCCAAGCACTACGGCATTGGCACCTTAAATTATATTTTGGATAACGGTCTGTTTGCCGATGATGTGGCGCTGTTTGCCGGCCAACATGTTTATAAAGTTGATGATTCAGTTCTGGAGGTTTTGCGCGAGCATAAACGGTTAATGAGCTGCGGCCAATTTGTTCACAGTTACGCCCACTGCTGGCGCACCAAAACCCCATTGATTTATCGCGCCACACCGCAGTGGTTTATCTCCATGGATAAAAATGGTCTGCTGGCCAGTGCCAAGGCCGCAGTTAAAGATGTCAGCTGGCACCCGGAATGGGGCCAGGCGCGTATCGAAGGCATGCTCGACAATAGCCCGGACTGGTGTATTTCTCGCCAGCGTACCTGGGGCGTTCCCATCGCACTGTTTGTTCACAAGCAGAGCGGCGAGCTGCATCCGAACACCGCCCAATTAATCGAGCAGGTTGCCCTGCGGGTTGAAGATCAGGGTATTGAAGCCTGGTTTGAGCTGGAGGCTGCAGAGCTTATTGGCGACGATATCGCCGATTACCAAAAAGTGACTGACACTCTGGATGTGTGGTTTGACTCAGGTGTCACCCACGAATCCGTGGTTAATGCCCGCGCAGAGCTGCGCTACCCAGCAGATCTCTATCTCGAGGGCTCAGATCAACACCGTGGCTGGTTTCAGTCGTCACTGAAGACCGCTATAGCAATTAATGGCACAGCCCCTTACAAGGCCGTGCTGACCCATGGCTTCACAGTGGATGAACACGGTCGCAAGATGTCCAAGTCGATCGGTAATGTGATTTCCCCGCAAAAAGTGATCAATGAAATGGGCGCCGATGTGCTGCGTCTGTGGATTGCCTCGGCGGACTTTAGCAGTGAGATGACGGTTTCCGATGAGATCTTGAGCCGCGCCGGTGATTCCTATCGACGGATTCGCAATACCGCACGCTATTTTCTCTCCAATATTGATGGCTTTGATCCGGCTCAGCATGGAGTACCACATGAGGATATGCTGGCTCTTGATCGCTGGGCTGTGGATTGCGCCGCCGGACTCCAGGAAGAAATTATTACTGCCTATGATGAGTTTCAGTTTCATCTGATCTATCAAAAGCTGCACAACTTTTGTGTTCGCGATATGGGTGGTTTCTATCTGGATATTATTAAAGATCGTATCTATACCTGTCCAGAAAATAGTCTGGCACGACGTTCAGCACAGACTGCACTGCATCATATAGCCGAGGCCTTTACTCGATGGATCGCGCCGATTCTGAGCTTTACTGCGAGTGAACTCTGGGGCTTTATGCCGGGTGAGCGTGAGTCTTCTGTGTTTATTGCCGAGTGGTATTCGCTGCCACGTCTGACGGGCGGCGATGACATAAGCCCTGCCGATTGGGCTGCGATTATGCAGGCTAAAGAAGCGATCAATAAAGTGATCGAAGATCAGCGTAATCAGGGCGTTGTGAAAGGCTCTCTGGGAGCCGATATTCAACTCTATGCCGGAGCTGAGTTGCACCAATCACTGGCTAAACTGGGAGATGAGTTGCGCTTTGTTACCATCACCTCGAAGGCAACTCTGCTACCTCTCAACGAGGGAGCTGATGCCAATGAGTCTATGTTGGACGGCCTAAAAGTCGGCTTGCAGCGTTCTAGTGCCGAAAAATGTGTCCGTTGCTGGCACTTTATCGATGATGTTGGCAGCCATGCAGAGCATCCGGAAATCTGTGGTCGCTGTGTGACTAATCTCTCTGATGTCGGCGAGACTCGTCAGTATGCTTAAGCCAAAAACACCGCCTAAAACATTACCTTGGCTAAAATGGTTTGCTCTAGCGGCAACTATACTGCTGCTGGATCAGCTCACTAAGCTGTGGATTATGGCGGAGTTTAGTCTTGGCCAGAGCCTCTATGTAAATGGCATCTTTAATCTGGTGCGGGCGCACAACGAGGGGGCCGCCTTTAGCTTTCTCAGTGACGCAGGTGGCTGGCAACGCTGGTTATTTAGCATTATCTCCATTGTTGTGAGTCTCATTATTGCTGTCTGGCTGACCCGTTTACCCCGTCAGCGCGTACTTGAAGCACTGGCCCTATCTCTTATTCTCGGCGGTGCACTGGGTAATCTCTACGACCGATTAACGCTTGGATATGTGGTGGATTTTCTCGACTTTCACTGGGCTAACTGGCACTTTGCTGCTTTTAATGTCGCTGATATGGCCATCTCTGTTGGTGCAATATTGATTATTATTGATGGGCTGTTTTTTCAACAGTCAGGGGACAGCGATACCACTGTCAGCGCGAAGAAGAAGTAGTTAGATTAATTAATTTAGAAATATTGATGAGTTTTCCCTATGAGTATTCCCATAGATACAGGCACCACGGTTACGCTGCACTTTGCCTTAGCGCTGGAAGATGGCGCAGTAGTGGATTCAAATTTTGAGGGCAAGCCGGCAACTTTTTCAATTGGCGACGGCAGCCTGCTGCCGGGTTTTGAAGAGACATTGTTTGGCTTGAGAGCGACCGATGAGCAGGAATTTCTGGTGCCACCGGAAAAGGCTTTTGGCCAGCACAACGAGCAGAATGTTCAGGCTGTGGCCATGGATAATTTTGATGAGCTGGAGATTGAGATCGGTGCTATGTTCTCGTTTCAGAACGGCGATGGTGAGTTGCCCGGTGTGATTGCCGATATAGTTGATGGTGAAGTGATGGTGGATTTTAACCATCCACTGGCGGGTAAGAATATTGTCTTTCAGGTGAAGATTATCGGCGTTGTTCCGGAGAACTTGCACTAATGGATATCAAACTGGCCAACCCTCGGGGCTTTTGCGCCGGTGTGGATCGCGCTATTGATATAGTTAATCGCGCCCTTGAAGTCTTTGGTGCACCTATTTATGTGCGTCACGAAGTGGTGCACAACAAATTTGTTGTCGATGATCTGCGCAATCGCGGCGCCGTCTTTGTGGATGAACTCGATGAAATTCCCGATGATGTGATTGTTATCTTTAGCGCCCACGGTGTTTCACTGGCGGTTCAAGAAGAGGCTCGCCGCCGCAGTCTCAAAGTCTTTGATGCCACCTGCCCACTGGTCACTAAGGTGCATATGGAAGTGGCCAAATTCAGTCTCGATGGCACTGAATCAGTATTGATTGGTCACGCCGGTCACCCGGAAGTGGAAGGCACCATGGGTCAGTATGACCATTCCCAGGGCGGCAATATTTATCTGGTGGAAGATGAGAGCGATGTGGCCAAGCTTGAGGTGAAAGATCCCTCTAAGCTGTCCTTTGTTACTCAGACCACATTGTCTATGGACGATACGGCCAAAGTGATCGACGCGCTGCGGCAAAAATTCCCTGCGATCGAAGGACCGCGTAAAGACGATATCTGTTATGCCACGCAAAACCGTCAGGATGCGGTCAAGCAATTGGCTATAGAGTCAGACTTGATTTTGGTGGTCGGTTCAGTTGCCAGCTCCAACTCCAACCGTTTACGGGAATTGGCCGAGCGCTGTGGTTGCAAGGCTTATCTGATTGATGGTCCTGAGGATATAGATACCGAGTGGCTTGAGCAGAGCAAGGCCATCGGGATTACTGCTGGGGCATCGGCACCTGATGTGCTGGTTCGCGATGTGATTTCACGCCTGGTGGAACTGGGAGCTAACGCCCCTCAAGAACTGAGCGGCGTAGTTGAAAATGTTACCTTCTCCCTGCCAAAAGAGCTGCGCATCTAAAGCGCAGCTCAATCTATAGCAGCTATGCTTGGCACTGCTTAATATGGGCAAACAGCGCTGTGGTGGAAGGGTCTAATTCAGTCTGCTCCCCAGTATCTGACGCCAGCAACTGATTGGCCATCTTCTTGCCCAGCTCGACGCCCCACTGATCGAAAGAATTAATATTCCAAATGCTGCCCTGAACAAATACCTTGTGCTCATAGAGCGCAATCAGCGCACCAAAATTCTTTGGTGAAAGTTGGTCGAGCAATAATACATTAGACGGTTTGTTGCCTGGATAGTAGCGGTAGGGTTCCCCCTCCGGCGCTTCTTGGCCACACATCAGCGCTGATGTCTGAGCCAGCATATTGCCCAGCAGTACACGATGGTGTTCTTCATTGCTGAGGTTGTCCACGGCGGCTGCGACAAAATCTATGGGTACCATGCGCGTGCCCTGATGTAGCAGCTGAAAAAACGCATGCTGTCCATTGGTGCCGGTCTGACCCCAGAGAATCGCGCCAGTCTGGTAGTCGATTGACTGACCATCAAGAGTCGTAGATTTGCCATTGCTCTCCATATCTAACTGTTGAAGATAAGAGGGCAGCAACAGCAGGCGTTCGCAGTAGGGAATCACTGCATTAGATTGTGCGTCGAGGAAGTTGCTATACCAAATACCCAACAGAGCCATAATCACCGGCATATTTTCTGATAGAGGTGCCTGCTGAAAATGCAGATCCATCTCCCGGGCGCCAGCCAGCATTTGCAAAAACTTCTCATAGCCGATCGAGATGGCGATAGAGAGACCAATACTGGACCAGAGTGAGTAGCGTCCGCCAACCCATTCGGCAAATTCCAGAATCTGATCTGCTGGAATGCCATAGGCTAGGGCATTGGCGCGATTAGCGGTGAGGCCGACAAAGTGACTGCTAGATTGCGCATTCTCAAGTCCCAATGTCTCGGCAAACCAGTTGCGCGCGGTCTTGGCATTTAGCAGTGTCTCGTGGGTGGTAAACGTTTTACTGGCCAGGGCCACCAGAGTGGTTTCTGGATTGAGCTTCTTTAACGTGGTCAAAATCTCTGCGCCATCTACATTGGAGATAAAGTGCAGCTTGATATCTGGGTGGGCAAATTCTTGCAGCGCGCTGCAGGCTAATTTCGGGCCCAGGTCAGAGCCGCCAATACCAATATTGATCACATCGGTTATGGCTTTGCCGGTGCTGCCGAGCCACTGACCATTGCGGATTTTCTCACTGACCAGCTCCACGTCCGCCAATTGCTGTTTCACTAGGCTGACCCGCTGATCAGATTCAGCCGCAGCTGAAGCCACAGTTTGATCGCCAATTTCGGCTCGCAGGGCACCGTGAAGTACGGCACGGTCTTCGGTAGTGTTGATCTTTTCGCCAGAGAACATAGCGGCGCGATGTTGCCCCAGGGGCGACTGTGCCGCCAGCTCTAGCAGTGCCTGCCAGGTTTCATCACTCACTAGGTTCTTTGAATAGTCGAGGAGTATCTCGCCGCTCTGCACTGACATCTGACTAGTGCGCTGGGGATTCTGCTGAAAAAAATCACTGATATTTTGCTGTTGGGCTTTTTCTGCCTGTTGCTTAAGTGTTTTCCACGCTGGGGTGGTGGTGGGGTTGTAATCTGCTGCTGCCGTGCTCATGAAGTTGCTGGAGGTCATCTATCCAAGTTCCTGTGATTAATTAGTCTGTATAGGCCGTTTAATTGATGTCAGCTAAGGCGTAAACTTGCAGCCGCAAAGCTGCCGTACCTTGAGGATGTCGCCACAATAGCCTATTTAAAACGGCGCTGCCGCAACAAATCGTTAATGTAATAAAATTACAAAATTAACGGGAATTATACATTGAGTCTGGTTAAATTTCGTAATTTTGTTACAATTCCCAGCTAATCTAAATGGAGCCGCTATCGAGCGGAGTCGCTATGGTCCAGTTGAATACCACAGTTGCTGAAGTCACTCAGCGCATCATCGAACGCAGCAGCAGCCTGAGGGCTGATTATCTGCGCCAAGTCAAAGACGATCACAGCAATCGTCCCGAGCGCGGCAAGTTAAGTTGCGGCAATCTGGCCCACGGCTTTGCCGCCTGTGGTGAGGACGACAAGAACAGTCTGCGACTGATGGAAGCCAGTAATATCGCCATAGTCACGTCTTACAATGACATGCTTTCGGCCCACCAGCCCTATGCAGAATACCCGGATATGATTAAGCAGGCGATGCGCGAAATCGGCTGTACCGCTCAGGTTGCTGGCGGTGTTCCCGCCATGTGCGACGGCGTTACTCAGGGTCAAGACGGTATGGAGTTGAGTCTGCTGAGTCGTGACTTGATCGCTCAATGTACGGCCATGTCTCTGTCGCACCAGATGTTTGACGGTGTATTGGCTCTGGGGATCTGCGACAAAATTGTTCCTGGACTGTTGATGGGTGTGCTCAGCTTTGGCTACTTGCCGGCGCTGTTCGTTCCTGCAGGCCCCATGGAGTCAGGCTTACCCAATAAAGAGAAGCAGCGTATTCGCCAGCTATTTGCCGAAGGCAAAATTGGCCGCGAAGAATTGTTACAGGCAGAATCTGATTCCTACCACAGTGCCGGCACCTGTACTTTTTACGGCACAGCTAATAGCAACCAGGTAGTACTTGAAGCCATGGGCTTGCAGCTGCCCGGCAGTTCCTTTGTCAATCCAAGCAACCCACTGCGCGATAAGCTCACGGTTGAGACCTGCCACCAAATGGCACGTATTACCGCTCTCGGCAATGACTATCGTCCGGTGGGTGAAATTGTCGACGAGCGCACCATGGTTAATGCAACCATTGCACTCTTGGCCTCTGGCGGATCAACTAATCACACCATGCACCTTGTGGCCATCGCCCGAGCTGCAGGCATTATTCTCAACTGGGATGATATCTCCGAATTATCCGCAGCAGTGCCCCTGTTGGCCAAGGTCTACCCCAATGGTCACGCCGATGTGAATCACTTTCATGCGGCCGGCGGTACTAGCTGTATGTTCCGCCAGCTGTTAGCCGGTGGCTTTATGCACGCCGATGCCAAGACCTCCTGGGGCACTGACTTTGGTGATTTCACCCAGCAAGCTTTCTTGGATAACGACAAAGTGGTTTGGCATGAATCACCTGTAATACCTTTGGATCTTGAAGTGCTGACCACAGTGGACAAGGCCTTCTCTTCCGAGGGCGGTCTGCGACTTCTAAAAGGTAATCTGGGTCGCGGTGTCATCAAGGTGTCTGCGGTTGCTACGGAACATCAGATTGTTGAAGCACCGGCTGTAGTGATTGAGGCCCAGGATGATCTGGCGGCCCTTTTTGAGTCGGGCCAGTTAAATCGCGACTGCGTTGTAGTTGTGCGCTTTCAGGGTCCCAAGGCTCTGGGTATGCCGGAGCTACACAAGCTGACGCCGATGCTCGGTATTCTGCAAGATAAGGGTTATAAAGTGGCACTGGTGACTGATGGGCGTATGTCCGGCGCTTCAGGCAAGGTGCCTGCGGCAATTCATTTGGTACCTGAAGCGGCCAACGGCGGTCTCTTAGCTAAGGTGATAGAGGGCGATGTGATTCGGGTTAATGCGGTGACCGGTGAGTTGCAGTTTATCGGCGATATCACTGAGCTGAAAGCGCGTGACGCTGCGCCCCAGCCGGATGCCGGCCAACGTGGTTGTGGACGTGAGTACTTTGCCGTAAATCGCGACAATATCAGCAATGCGGAACAGGGTGCTTCGTTCTTGTTTGGGGGCGTCTAGTTATGACAGATCAACGCTGGAATTTAGTCGCTGATATCGGGGGTACCAATGCGCGCTTTGCAGCACTGCGTGAAGGTCAGTTGGAGAGCGAATTCGAGTTTTACCACTCGGTGGAAGAGTATCCTCAGTTTAGTGATTTGATTATTAAGCTGAGAGATGAAATTGCTCTGGCCACCGGTTTTGTTGGCGCGCCACACAGTGTTTGTCTAGCAGTAGCCTGCCCCGCGGACGCGGAACATATCTCTTTTACCAATAGCCACTGGGAGTTTACTAAAACCCATTTTCTGGAGTGGTTTGGCTGTCAGCACCTAGTAGTGATCAATGATTTTGAAGCTGTGGCTCACGGTATTACCGAGCTGGGCCCAGAAGACAGCATCAAGATCGGTGGTGGCGAGCCTCAGATACATAAGCCTGTGGGTATTTTAGGCGCAGGCACTGGCCTCGGCATGGCAGCATTAATTTCCCATAGCGATGGCTATCATGTTCTGGATACCGAGGGCGGTCATGCCGACTTTGCCCCTGTAGGCCAGCGTCAGATGGACGTATTAACCTGCCTGCGTCAGAGTTTTAAACGGGTTTCCCTAGAGCGAGTGCTATCCGGCAAAGGCATAGTCAATATCTACAATGCCATCTGCCAGATGGAAGGCACTGATACTACATTGACTACGCCTCCGGATGTAGTGGCAGCGGCGCTGGATAACAGCAATCCCCAGGCGCTCACCGCCCTGGATACCTTCTGTGAATCCATGGGCGCAGCGGCGGGCAATCTAGCCCTTACCCTAGGTGCCAAGGGCGGTATTTATATTGCTGGCGGTGTGGTGCCACGATTCAGTGAGTTCTTTGTGAATAGCGGATTTCGCGAAAAATTTGAAGATAAGGGCCGTTTTGCCTCCTATCTGGAGCCCATCCCTGTCTATTTGGTAACCCACAATAAACTCGGTTTGTTGGGCGCGGCGAAAAAACTGCAGAACACCTAGTTAGCAACAGTTAATGACAGAACATAATTAGACAGCCCTTTGATTAAAAGACGCTTAATTTAAAAATATTTAAGGAGTGATCAGTGCGAGATCTTTTGGCCGGTAATACGGTAATCCCAGTAATTGTTATAGATCGTGTAGAAGATGCTGTGCCGCTGGCAAAAGCACTTATTGCCGGTGGTTTAAATGTGCTTGAAGTGACCCTGAGAACTGCAGCAGCTGTAGAGGGTATTCGTCAAATTGTAGAGCATGTTCCCGGCGCTATTGTGGGTACAGGAACGGTTTGCAGTGCTGATCAGGTAAAGCTCTCAGAAGATCTGGGTTGCCAGTTTATGGTCTCGCCTGGCAGCACCGACAAGTTGTTAGCTGCCGCCGCCAATTCATCCATTGGACTGTTGCCCGGTATCTCCTCTGCATCTGAAATGATGCGCTGCATGGAGTGGGGTTATCAGGACTTTAAATTTTTCCCTGCGGAAGCTGCAGGTGGTGCCGTTATGATCAAATCGTTGTACGGTCCCTTTAGTGAAGCGCGAATTTGCCCCACCGGCGGAATTGGGTTGCACAATGTTATGGAATATCTGTCCCTGCCAAATGTACTATGTGTCGGTGGCTCTTGGATCTGTCCAGCGCAATTGGTGCGCGAGCAGCGCTGGGATGAAATTGAACAGTTGGCTCGCGAGGCTAGCCTGCTTGGACAGTAACGTTATAAAAAATAATTCACAGCGTTCGATTTACTATTTTGTATAAATTCGACGCTGTACCTCTTTGCTGTATATGGGAGCTTGATGATGAACAATAATATTGATTTGGTACTCTTTGGTGCAAAGGGAGACCTCTCTGAGCGCAAGTTATTTCCTGCGCTCTATCAGTTGGATCGTGCTGGCCTACTGGGCGACAGCGTGCGTATTGCCGGCCTTGCCCGCCAGGATATCAGCAGTAAAGAGTTTATTGCTGAGGTTGAGGTAAACCTTAAAAAACATATTCCTGAATCCGATTGGGAAGCTGCCACATGGCGCAAATTTAGTCGTCGTCTGAGCTATATCAAAGTCGATTTCTCCTATAAAAAAGACTTTTTAACACTCAAAGAGTGGCTGGTTGAGAAGCGTACAGCGATCTATTATCTGGCGACACCACCGAGCCTCTACGGGTCTATCTGTAACCATTTGGATGCCGCGGGCTGCGTTGATAAATTGGCGCGCATTGTCTTGGAAAAACCCATAGGTAAAGACCTTGAAAGCTCTCGTGCAGTTAATGCCACTGTCGGCGAACATTTTGATGAGCGCAATATCTACCGCATTGATCACTATCTGGGTAAAGAGACGGTTCAGAATTTACTGGCTCTGAGATTCGCTAACCGCATGATCAACTCTCAGTGGGACAACACCTGTGTCGATCATGTGCAGATCACAGTTGCTGAGACTGTCGGTATTGAAGGTCGTTGGGGCTACTATGACAATGTAGGTCAGCTTCGAGACATGATTCAGAACCACCTTCTACAGCTGCTATGCATGGTGGCCATGGAACCGCCAAATTCACTACAGGCAGACGAAATCCGTGCGGAAAAAGTTAAAATCTTGCGCGCCCTGAAACCTATAGACGCTGAAAACGTGCTTGAGCAGTCGGTGCGCGGACAATACTCTGCGGGCTGGGTAGCGGGAGAACCCGTGGTTGGCTACAAGGAAGAAGAGGGTAGTCAAGAGAGCAGTAATGACACTGAAACCTTCGTTGCTCTGAAGGCCTATGTGGACAACTGGCGCTGGGCTGGAGTGCCGTTTTATCTGCGCACTGGCAAGCGTATGCAAGACAAAGTGACTCAGGTGGTGATTGCCTACAAGGAAATCCCTCACGCGATTTTCCCCGACAAAGGTGGCGACGCGCAAAATCGTCTGATTATTCGGCTGCAGCCAAACGAAGGCATTGAACTTGAAATGTTCTCTAAAAAGCAGAGCCTTAAAGAGCGTCTTAGCCTTGAGAAACGCACCTTGAATCTGGACTTTTTTGACTCCTCTGGTGAATCGAGAATTGCCGATGCTTATGAGCGCCTGTTTTTAGAAGTGATTAAAGGTGATCAGTGGCTGTTTGTTAGTCGCGATGAAATTGAAGCCTCCTGGCGCTGGTGTGATCAGCTGTTAGATTCGTGGGCGGACAAGAAAGTTGGCACCAAAGCCTACAGTGCCGGAACCTGGGGTCCCTCCAAGGCAGATATGCTGATGGAAAAAGATCAGCGTAGTTGGTACGAAGCCTAAAATATTAAAACCGATGAGAACGAATTCTATGTCGATGCTTAAGTTTGAAAATACTTCCGCGCTGGATGCGGCTCTTACGGCTAAGGTAAGTGACCTGCTAAAAGCGGCTATAGTGGCTGAGGGTAAAGCCTCTCTGGTAGTCTCTGGTGGGCGTACGCCAGTGGGATTCTTTCACCTGCTGTCTCAGTGTGAATTGGATTGGTCAAAGGTCACGATTGCCCTGGCGGATGAGCGCTGGGTCAATGCCGATCACGCGGCGAGCAATGAAAAGCTGGTGCGCGAAAACCTGCTGATTAATGAAGCTCACAAGGCTGAGTATTTGGCTCTAAAAACTGATGCAGAAAATGCCCTCGACGGCGAAGCTGAGTGCCAGCGGCGCTTAAATGCTCTGGGTCGTTTTACTGTGGTTATCTTGGGTATGGGCGACGATGGCCACACAGCTTCGTTGTTTCCTGGCTCTGAAGCATTAGAACGCGGTCTTGATATGCACTCGGGTATGGACTGCATTGCGGTCACGCCACTTGACGCACCCCATCAGCGTATGAGCATGACCTTGCCGCGACTATTGAATACAGAGTCTTTGATTATTCATATCAGTGGTGCCAGCAAACAGCAGGTATTGACCCAAGCCAATGCTGGAGATGATATTAAGGAATTGCCGATTCGCGCGATTTTACAACAGCAGTTAACCCCTGTGTCTATCTATTGGGCCCAATAAATTTCAAGTGCAATATAATTTGGGCCACAGCCTAGTGGTGAACTCTCGAGATCTGCTGGGAATTCTGTGGCCTTAGAAAATCAAAAAAAATTTCTTAATTTTATATTTTCGCTATCAATATACGCAGCATTTTATTCTCTCCTTACCCTCTTTATTGCCTGTCTGTGCACTACCTCTGATCAATATCATCTAGCTTGTAATATGAGTGTTTTTTCCTGTTTTTAGCATTGCTATTTGGATTAGGCTTGCGCCGCCTCGAAGGAAAAGGGGTTATCTAACAACAATATAAAATAAGGAAAATTATTATAGCTCTTGCCCACGCAATTAGTAAAAATTCGCTCTCACTAGGGGTTGCGCAGACCTCCTATAAAGAAAATGTTGTGGCTGTGAATACCCTGGTCACCAGCGTTTTGTCATCAAGTTTACCGACCCTCAACACCAACCCGCCGGACTGGAAAGACTTTACCACAGCTTTTGAAGCGGCTGATGCGGGCGCGCTGACTTGGGTGAATAACGTTATGGCGCGGCTGTTAAATGTGCCCGATGAAGTACAGAGTTATAACGCGACTATTACTCAGCTGTTAGCCGATGCTAAAAACCAGGCGCTGACTTTAGAAACTGATCCGACCAATAAAACCGCGCTACAGACACTGAACACTGATCTCACAAACGTTAATAACACATTGAGTTTGGTGGTGACCTTTATCAGTGGGGCGCTCACTGCAGTTAAAAGCTTTAAAGATGAGCTGCCGACACTGGCGGCTAATTTGCAGACCATTGCCTCAAAGTCGGCCGCAGACGCCAAGGCTGATCAAGCCCAGATCGATAAGCTCAATGCGGATATAGATAACCTTAAAGCAGAGATTAAAAGCCTTACTGCCTCCATAGTAGCCCTTGCCATTGTCGATGGCATTGCACTGACTCTGAGCATAGTGGCTACCATCGCAGCCTTCCCTGAAGCCGCGCTGGTGTGGTTTGTGCTCGGCCCAGCAGTGATCGCTGCAACTGCGGTTATCGCCATTGATGGGGTAAAAATCAAGGCCGATAATGATCTTATCAAGTCAGATGAAAGTCAGATTACAGGGTTGACTGCTGATGTTGCGGCACTGCAGGTTTTGTCTAAAAACTTTACTGCCATGTCTACTGAGGCAAACGATATTGAAACCAATCTGGCTGCTATTTTGGCTGAATGGCAGACTCTGGAGTCCGATGTGGCGCTCGCCGTTAACGATATCAAAACTGCGACTGCAGACGCTGGATCCGCTAACTTTACCGCCGTGGCCTCAGATATAGATGATGCCATAGTCTAGTGGGCCGCCGCTTATAAGCAGGCGGGTGACTTACACCTTGAGCTCAATGTAAACAATGCCCAGCTGGAAGTGGGTATGACTCAGGCACAGGTGTTGGCTGCAACTGCCGCCGCTCCAACAGTGGATATTATTACCTATTACAATCAGGTGCAAAACACTCAAGCTAAGGCTGCTGTTGATGAAATAGCTATGGCCTAGTGAGGGTTGTTTTTTTAATAGAATGACAACCAATAGTGACCTAAAAGGGCCAGGAGACTGGCCCTTTTTTATTGCGCCTAAAGCAGCTTGCAGATGTTTAGATGGAATAAATTAAGTGGCCATCCATGGCCTGGAAGAGACTGTTTTTCTTGGTGGCTACTGAATAACGTCGCCAACTCGAACAATTTTCAAGGTGTTTGTGCCGCCGTGCACATTGACAAAATCCCCTTTGGTAATCAGCACTAAATCGCCATCAGCAACCGCGTTGTGCGCGCGCAGAGTTTCCACTGCACGGTGATTAACTTCTGAAGGATCCAGCTCTGAAGCGTGAAAAGGCACTGGTATTACACCTTTATACAGTGCAGTGATCTCGCAGGTGCCGAGCTTCTCTGCCATCGCATAAATTGGTAGTGAAGAGGTAATGCGCGACATAATCAGTGGCGCAAAGCCAGTTGCCGTCATGCAGATAACCGCTTTAACACCTTCAAGGTGGTTGGCCACATACATGGCCGCTAGGGCCAGAGATTCATCGATGCTGGCGAATGTCTGATCAATTCTGTGCTTGGAGCGCTGTGCCAGAGGGTGCAGTTCTGCACCATCAATGATTCGCACCATGGCTTTCACTGTTTCAACTGGGTACATGCCCACTGCAGTTTCGGCCGAGAGCATTACTGCATCGGTGCCGTCGAGTACGGCATTGGCTACATCGAAGACTTCTGCGCGAGTAGGAGTAGAAGCGGTAATCATCGACTCCATCATCTGGGTGGCAGTGATAACAACTTTGTTGGCAGCATTGGCGGCTTCAATAAGCTGCTTCTGTACAGCCACTAGATTGGCGTCGCCAATTTCAACCCCGAGATCGCCGCGAGCAACCATCACGCCATCGGCGCTGGCGATAATGCCTGGTAAAAATTCATCGGTAATAGCTTCGGCGCGTTCGATCTTGGCGATAATGTGGGCGCCGCTGCCTGCTGCAACAAGCAGTTCACGGGTCTCTTCAATATCGTCTTTTGAACGCACAAATGAGATCGCAAGATAATCGGTCTTTAGCGATGCGGCAGTTTTAATATCCGCCTTGTCTTTTTCCGTGAGAGCTGGAGCGGAGAGACCGCCGCCAAATTTGTTGACACCTTTTTTGCTCGACAAAACACCACCCTGAACCACACGGCAAGTGACCGAGTGAGGATTGCGTGATTCGACCAAAAAGGTCATGCGACCATCGTCGAGTAATAGGGTATCACCGGCATTGATATCATTGAGTAGGTCGCTGTCGATATGAACGCCATCTTGATCACCGGAATCAACATCGATCTGGCTGTTGAGTACAAAGCTATCATTTTCGGCTAGGTCGATTTTCACATCGTTGAGGAAGCTGCCGATACGAATCTTCGGGCCCTGCATATCGCAGAGAATACCCACTGGCGTTTTGAGTTCCAGGGCAATTTCTCGAATCATAGCGGCGCGCATGGAATGCTCTGCGGCGCTGCCGTGAGAGAAGTTCAAGCGAAAGACATTAACGCCGGCAAGAATCAGCCCGCGAATACCCTCTGCATGGTGAGTGGCGGGGCCGAGTGTCGCGAGAATCTTGGTTCTACGCGGCATCTTTTTTCTCCGCAGCACTGGCTAACAGCAGTAAGGAGTTGTCGAGCATGCGGTTGGAGAAACCCCACTCATTGTCATACCAGGCCATTACCTTAACCAGGGAACCATTGACGCGAGTCTGGGTGGCATCAAAGTTACAGGAGAAAGGCGTGTGGTTAAAGTCGACAGAAACCAGTGGTTTATCGTTGTAGCAAAGTACTGAGCTCAGTGCGCCTTGAGACGCTTTAAGCAGCAGCTCATTGACTTCTTCCACTGTGGTGTCGCGGCCAGCATTAAAGGTCAGATCAACCAGAGAGACATTAATGGTCGGGACACGGACAGCTAGGCCGTCAAGCTTACCTGCTAACTCCGGCAGTACCAGACCGATTGCCACTGCGGCGCCGGTCTTGGTTGGGATCATTGATTGGGTAGCGGATCTGGAGCGGTAGACATCGGAGTGACAGACGTCGCTGAGTTGCTGATCATTAGTATAGGCGTGAACTGTGGTCATATAACCGCTGAGAATGCCGATACTTTCCTGAAGAGGCTGAACCATGGGTGCTAGACAGTTAGTGGTGCAAGAGGCATTTGAAATAATTTCTTGAGAGCCATCCAAGACGTGGTGGTTAACGCCAAACACTATAGTCGCATCGGCGTTTGCACCAGGTGCTGAGATAATGACCTTCTTGGCGCCAGCTTCTAAGTGCATTGCTGCTTTTTCGCGGCTAGTGAATACGCCAGTGCACTCGCAGACCAGATCAACGTTTAAGTCAGCCCAGGGCAGATCAGTTGGGTTGCGCTCGCTGGACCAGTTGATTACATCGCCATTAATGATGATGGCATTGTCAGTGACTTCGACTTGCTGGTTAAAGCGGCCGTGCACTGTGTCGAACTGGAGCAGATGGGCGCTAATTTCGAGGCTGCCAAGATCATTGATCGCGACAATTTGGATTTTCTCGCGAAGCTCTGGGCGTTCGTAGAGGGCGCGGACTATATTGCGGCCGATGCGACCAAAACCGTTAATGGCGATTCTATACATGATGGAGCCTCTTTAAGTGTAGTAAACTTACGTAAATTATAGGCTTTTATGGATTGCTAGGCAATGACAAGCCTAGTTAGATAGGTAAAAGAACGTATTTGTCTGATTTTACTGGTCTCAATTACCTTTCTGATGAAATATTCTTACCAAATTTTGGGCGAAAGCGTACATTGCAGCTTAAAAACCTTAAACTGGAGCCCTCTATTTCGGAACAAGACGAAAAGCTAAAGGGTTATAGCTATGCATTCACAAAATTTAATCAATATTATTTCTGATGAATTGCCCAATCTAAATAAATCTGAGAGCAAGGTGGCGCGAGTAATTCTTGCGGATCCAGATAGTGCAACCAGATCCAGTATTGCTACCCTGGCTAAGGCTGCTGAGGTCAGTGAACCCAGTGTTAATCGCTTTTGTAAACGCTTCGATGCCGCAGGATTTCCCGATTTCAAGCTTAAACTGGCGAAAGCCCTAGTCAGCGGTGTTCGTTTTGTTAATCGCAATGTAGATCCTGATGATGAAGTCAGCAGCTACACGCCGAAGATCTTTGATGGCACGATCAATAATCTCGCCATGGTGCGCGACAAAATTAGTCACAGCCGCGTCAATCAGGTGGTGGATAAGTTAATTCAAGCCAAGCGTATCTACTTTTTTGGTGTTGGCGCTTCGGGTTCGGTGGCAAGAGATGCCGAAAATAAATTCTTTCGTTTTAATCTGCCGGTGTCATTTCATGATGATGTTTTAATGCAGCGCATGCTGGCGTCCACTGGCAGCACTGGCGACGTGTTCTTTTTTATCTCCCATACTGGGCGCACCAAAGAAGTGGTTGAGATCGCCGAAATTGCCAGGGCCAGCGGCTCAACGGTGATTGGCCTAACTGCACCAGATTCGCCGCTGGCGCAGGTCAGCAGTGTAACTCTGGATGTTGAGGTGCCGGAAAATACTGATGAGTATATGCCGATGACCTCGCGTATTGTTCATCTGGTTATTCTCGATGTGTTGGCTACAGGTGTGACTCTGCGTCGCGGGCCAGACTTTTTACCTCACTTAGAGAAGATCAAAAATAGTCTCAAACCAACCCGTTATCCACGTACCAGCTAATCAGCTTGCTGGTTTGATTTCGGCACTTTCTCTAGCGTCACTAATCTGACGTACCTACTGATCGCCATTCGCTATATAAACTTGAGCACAGCAGCTGCTTTCTACTAGACTAAGCCTCATATTAGCAATCTAATTAACCATGTGAGGCCGTCGCCCAATGTCCGATTTCCCAACCTACTCAGTTCCCCAGCAATGGTCCGATTCAGCATGGATTGATGAAACCACTTATGAGGCCATGTATCGCCAATCGGTGGATAATCCCGATCAGTTTTGGGGCGATCAAGCGGCGCAGTTTTTAACCTGGGACAAACCTTGGGAAACGGTTTGCCGCAGTGATATTGAGCAGGGTCAGGCAGCTTGGTTTGAGGGTGGCAAGCTCAATGTGGCGGTCAACTGTATCGATCGGCACCTAGTGAATAGAGCGGATCAAACTGCGATTATATGGGAGGGGGATGACCCCACGGATGATGCCCATATTAGTTATGCCCAACTCCATGAGCAGGTCTCTCGGTTAGGCAATGTGCTGCGTCAGCGTGGGATCAAAAAAGGCGACCGCGTGTGCATCTATATGCCAATGATTCCCGAGGCTGCCTATGCAATGCTTGCCTGTGCCCGAATTGGTGCTGTGCACTCGGTGGTATTTGGTGGTTTTTCCCCTGATGCACTCAAGGACCGTATTCTCGATTCCGACTGTCAGGTAGTGATTACCGCCGATGAAGGGTTGCGGGCGGGTAAACCTATTCCCCTTAAGGCCAATACTGACAAAGCTTTGGAACACTGTCCCGATGTTCATACCTGCCTGGTGGTGCGCCGCACTGGTGGTAGCATAGATTGGCAGGAGAGCCGAGATATCTGGTACCAAGAGTCCATGGATTCTGTATCTCGAGACTGCGCGCCAGAGATAATGGATGCCGAAGATCCCCTGTTTATACTCTATACCTCGGGCTCAACTGGCAAGCCTAAAGGCGTTGTGCATAGCACTGGCGGCTATCTGCTGATGGCTGCCATGACCCACAAATACACCTTCGACTACAAAGAGGGCGATGTGTTTTGGTGTACTGCTGATGTTGGCTGGGTCACTGGCCACAGTTATATTTTGTATGGGCCGCTGTGTAATGGAGCCATCACCCTGATGTTTGAAGGGGTGCCAACCTATCCTGATGCTTCGCGATTTTGGCAGGTTATCGACAAACATCAGGTCAACCAGTTTTACACTGCGCCAACCGCTATTAGAGCCTTGATGGCCTGTGGCGATAGTTTTGTTGAAAGCTGTTCGCGCAGCTCGCTACGATTGCTCGGCACTGTGGGTGAACCGATTAATCCCGAGGCCTGGGACTGGTATCACCGCGTCGTGGGTGAATCCCGCTGTCCGATTGTCGATACCTGGTGGCAAACCGAAACCGGCGCCCATATGTTGACGCCGCTGCCCGGTGCGACAGCGCTCAAACCCGGCTCTGCAACAAGGCCATTTTTTGGTGTGCAGCCAGTGCTGCTGGATACTGAGAATCGTGAAATTGATGGTGTAGGTGAAGGGCTATTGATGATCAAAGCATCTTGGCCTAGCCAAATTCGCACTATCTATGGAGATCATCAGCGCTTTATCGAAACCTACTTTAGACCCTATGCCGGTTATTACTTTACCGGTGACGGCGCGCGGCGGGATGAGGATGGCTACTACTGGATTACCGGTCGTGTCGATGATGTGCTAAATATTTCAGGACATCGCATGGGTACTGCTGAGGTGGAGAGTGCCTTGGTACTCCATGAGAAAATCGCAGAAGCCGCAGTTGTAGGTTATCCCCATGATATTAAAGGGCAGGGCATTTACTGTTACGTGACGCCGATGAATGGCGTTCAACCCAACGAAGAGCTGCGTCGAGAGCTGATAGCACTCTGTGTAAAAGAGATTGGTCCAATTGCTAAACCGGATATTATTCAGTGGGCTCCAGGGCTGCCGAAGACTCGTTCGGGTAAAATCATGCGGCGCATCTTGCGCAAAGTCGCCGCCAATGAGTTGGATAATTTGGGCGATACCTCAACGCTGGCTGATCCTGCAGTGGTCGATGAGCTGATTTCCAATCGAAAAAACCGTTAAGCCCCGCGCTCTACTGACCATAATTTGGCTGCTTTGGATTGGTAGTAAAGATATATTGATATAACCTTAGATACGTAGTTATACTGTTTCGACAGATATTGGGATCTGCTCTCTTTCGGATTCACTATGTATAGCGCTTAAAGCCAGTGCAACAGGATAGTGCAATAAATCTTATGCGTACTTCTTTAACTATATTATGTTGCTTAATGCTGGTGTACGGAATGCTGCTCATGCTTCCCGCCTCCAGCCAAGTGCCGTCTATTCCTTTTTACCAAAATCAAAGCGTTAACAATATTGCCCACGGCACTGGTCGCGAACTACTGCCGGGCAATACCCTGGAGGGGGCGCTCAATGCCGTGGCCGTTGGCGCTGATATTATTGAACTCGATGTCCATTTAACCTTTGATAACGTAGTGGTTGTCAGGCATGACGCCAGCGTAGACACGACCACAGATGGGGTTGGCCTTATTGCCGATCTAACCTTGGCCGAGTTGCAAGCCTTTAATGTGGGGTTTCATGAAAGCGACTACCCGCATAAGCTAGCTGACGCCGGTATACGGATTCCTACTCTGGAATCACTTTTTACAGCTCTTCCCGATAAACGTTTTTTAATTGAATTAAAGCCCGATGACACAGAGACTGGTGTACAGCTGTGTCAGCTGGTGTTGGCTTATGGGTTGCAGAACCAAGTGCTAGTGGGTTCTTTTCACTCTTCGGTATTGCAGGATTTTCGTCAGATGTGTCCAAAGGTTCCTACTTCCCTTGGCGAAGAAGAGGCCCGAATATTCGTTCTTTTGAGTTGGCTAGGTCTTGGACATCTTTATAAGGCCCCCGGTTATTCGGTGCAGCTGCCTGATAAATACTATGGACTATCACTGATTTCTAGACCATTAATTAGTGCTGCAAACGAACTTAATTTGGCCGTAGATGTTTGGACAATTAATGATTCAGAAAAAATGTTGAAACTGCTTGAGTTAGGTGTTGACGGTATCATTACCGATAGGCCCGATATTTTGCATGCTATTGATATGTAAATAGAAAGATGGTTTTTTAGTGGGATTAATAAATTGGAAAAACTCTAATAAATGAACTAAAAATAATACATAACTGGATAGTAAAGCAGTTCATAATTGCTTGATGAGAGAATCTTTGAGTACAGAATTATCAAGGTTAATGAAGCAGGAGGGTATTTCCCAGAGTGGACTTTCGCGAGCCACCGGAGTTCCTCAGCCGACAATTAACCGCATTCTTAGCCAGGTCACCCAAGATCCTCGGCGTGACTCAATGATTAGTATCGCCAACTATTTTGGCGTGCCTCTGGAGTCCCTCTATGGCAGTTCCTCAGCACAGAAATCGTCGAAGAAGGACCCGAAGGCGATTGAAGATATATTCAATAGGATACTGGGGCTGTCGAAGGTTGAACGAAAAGCGTTGTTTTCTCAGGTCGCTGAAAAATTTAAAGAGGATTGATCTCCTGCAGGTGCGAGATAGAAGCGTCACCTTGCTGGCCTCTCTAAAACTTCTCTGGAGCCCCCTTAGGTAGTCAGGCTTATTTTCTCTGCGCGCATCGGCCGCTCTTGTTTATGATCGCGCAGTGACAATTTCATCACTGACCCTATTCAAAAACTCAATTAACTCACCTTTCTCGCTATTCCCAACGGAATTTAACAGCGCTGTAAAATCCTCAAGCCCAGCGTCAAACTTCGTCTCAAGACTATCTGCGCTAATCAGCGTTCTGTTGGCAGTGTCCCAATTATCTTAAGGCATATAAGGTCTCGCTTATTTTTCTTTTAAGTGCAGCTCCTGATACATTCTTGTGAATTTTATTCACCTTTGAAATACCCTATAAGTACTAGTACTTTATTAATAGTTATGTTTCGGTTTGCTTTATTGCCTTAAGCCTGTATAAACGCATTTTTACGCGCTAATACAAAGGTATTTATGGACGCTATATTTTGGTTTTCGGTGACACTGGCCTGTCTGTTAGGTGCCATGTCTCCCGGCCCGAGCTTGGCTGTGATTGTTGGTGTAACCCTGAATCAGGGGCGTCTTGCTGGGATGATTTCCGCTCTTGCGCATGGGCTGGCTATAGGAGCATTTGCACTGCTGACAGCCCTGGGTCTGGTGGTCCTGCTGAGTCGTTATACTGCGGCCTTTAATCTGCTGCAATTAGCTGGCTGTCTTTACCTAGTCTGGATGGCGCTAAAGTTGTTCTTTACTGTAGCTCCCAATCAACAGTCTCCAAACCCCGATAGAGTAGTGCTGGCAACCGCTTCAAAGCGGGCTGCTGCCGCCGATGGTTTTTTGATCGCGGTAATTAATCCCAAAATCATTCTTTTCTTTAGTGCGTTATTTAGCCAGTTTGTCAGCGTTGATACTGAACTCTGGGTGAAGTTAGTTGTGGCTGGGATTGCCGGAACCGTCGATATGCTCTGGTATATGCTGGTAGCGCTGGTTATGTCTCGACCAGGTGCGCTATTACGCTATCAACAGAGTGGCGTTTGGCTAAATAAGGTTTTTGCTCTGCTATTGCTGTTTATTGTCGCTGGGTTTATCACTGAATTTATGGCTTCATTTAGCACCTGACTATTCGTACAAGTCTCATAAGATCTGCCAGAGTGCAAAACCGATCAATATTCAATTGCTATAGGAATTTCAAGTGAAAACAACTTATAAAAGCCTCTACCAACTGGCCGCTAAAAACCGCGGTGGTATCGAGCACCTAGAGGCCAGTTTGCCGCGTCCGAAAAGCCCGGCACAGCTTGTGGCCCAAGGGGACGACCGCTACTTGTCGATGATGACCCGCTGTGTGTTCCGCGCCGGCTTTGTCTGGAGAGTTATCGACAACAAGTGGCCTGGCTTTGAGGAGGCATTCTCCAAGTTTAATCCCCTTGCCATAGCTCACTACAGCGATGAAAAGCTTGAGGAGCTGGGAAAAGACACGCGAATAGTGCGGAACTTCACTAAGATTGTCTCTGTGCGCCACAATGCAATGTATGTGTTGGATAAACAGCATAGTCACGGTAGCTTTGCTAAATTTATTGCCGATTGGCCGGAGAATGACATTGTTGGCTTGTGGTTAGAGCTGAAAAAAAATGGTTCGCGACTGGGGGGCAATTCCGGGCCGGGGATGTTGCGCAGTATGGGCAAGGATACCTTTCTGTTAACCAAAGATGTCAGCGATGCGCTGGTCAACCAGGGGTTGATGAAAAAATTCAGCCCTACGGCGCAGCGAGATTTGCGTCTGGTGGAGCAGGTGTTTGCCGATCTTAGGGAGCAGTCAGGTCGATCCTTATGTGAGCTAAGTCGGATACTTGCTTTTACTGTTTAGAGTTGAAGGAGTTAGGATTAACGAGTTTGGAATTGACGAGTTTGGAATTGACGAGTTTGGAATTCAAGAGTTTGGAATTCAAGAGTTTAGTTTTTCAGCGTTGCAAGCTTAATGTTTTCAGCGCTTGTGAAATACCCAAGGCATCATATACCTCAAGTCTAAGTGAGTTTTACTGCTGCTGGAGAAAAAAGTTCTACAGCTAATATATCTTGCTTAAACCTGATGTTATGATGCTCGCGTTATCCTAAGGGGCGGCCGTTTTTACTGGCCTGAGAAGTACCCTTTGAACCTGATCCGGATTATGCCGGCGTAGGAATAGGAATTCTCGACTGCCACCTTTCTTCGTCTTTTGTCTCCGGGTCTCCTTAACTTTTCACACTGTTACTGAGGCTCTATATGAATCGCTATAAGATAAATACCCCAGCCCTAACCTCTCTCGCAGCAGCTTTGACTCTCTTGCCTATATCTGCGCTTGCCAAGCCTTTAGCGCCCGAGAGCACAATTGAAGAGATTGTTGTCACCTCGGATTTTCGTGATAGCACACTGTTGCGAACTCCCGCCAGCGTCACGGTCTTAGACAGCGCGGCTATAGCTCAGCGACAGGCGCGACATCTCGAACAGGTACTCAATTTAGCCCCCAATGTTAATTTCTCCAGTGGTGCTTCTCGTGGCCGGTTTATTCAGATCCGCGGTATTGGCGAGCGCAGCCAGTTTATTGAGCCATTAAACCCCTCGGTGGGAACCTTGGTCGACGGTATCGATTTCACTGGTATTGCCGGCGCGGCCACGACCATGGATATAGCGCAGATTGAGATACTGCGGGGCCCTCAGGGTACGCTCTACGGCGCCAATGCACTGGCAGGCCTGATCAATATTAGATCCAATCAGCCCAGTGAACAGCTGCAGGGCAATATGCAAGTTTCTGTTGGGGATTACGACACGCGCACGATCAGTGCAGCAGTAGGTGGTCCAATCAGCGACTCCTTGGGCTATCGACTGGCCGCGCAACAGCACAGTAGCGACGGCTATATAGAGAATGATTTTCTCAGGCGCGATGATACCAATAACATTGATGAGCTAAGTTTGCGGACTATTTTAGATTGGCAGGCCAGTGACGATCTTGATCTGAAATTGACCCTGTTCCATGTTGATGCCGACAATGGCTACGATGCTTTTTCGCTGGATAATACACGCCATACTCTCTCAGATACCCCTGGGCATGATCGCCATAAAGCCACGGCCGCAGCGGTGGAGAGCAGCTGGCAGGGCGCGGACAATTTTAAGCTGATCAGTTTGCTCAGTTTTGCTGACAATGACCTCGAATACGGTTATGACGAAGACTGGGCCTTTCCTGATATATGCACTGGTCAACCCTGTGAGGGTTGGGAGTACAACTCCGCTGATAACTATGCTCGTCAGCGGGATAATGCCAGTGTTGATATCAAACTTGTGTCTGAGCCCGAGGCGCGAATCTTTAATGGCAGTTCAGATTGGGTTGTGGGGGTTTACTGGCGAGATCAGGATGAACAGTTATTGCGTGAACAAACTGGCAACAATGATTTTTTCAGCGACTTTGATACGAGCAATAAAGCACTTTATGCGCAGCTTGATACAGCGTTATCTGACTCACTGACCCTGATCAGCGGCCTACGGGTCGAGAACCGCGAAGCAACCTATAGCGACAGCGACCTGGTTGCACACAGCGTCGATGAGAGCCTCTGGGGTGGGCGGCTTGCTCTGCAATATCAGCTCACCGCTAATCGAATGATTTATGGCTTGGTTTCAAGGGGTTATAAAGCAGGTGGCGTGAATAGTAATCCCTCCCTGACATCTGAAGATCGCGAGTTTGATACGGAGCTAATGTGGAATTTTGAGGCCGGACTCAAAGGTCGTTGGTTAGATGATCGTCTACAGGCACAGGTCGCTGCCTTTTATCAAAACCGTGATGATATTCAAATTAAGCAGTCACTGGTGCAATCGCGAGACGATAGCAACGCTGTCGACTTTACTGACTATTTTGGTAATGCCGCAAGCGGCGCTAACTTCGGACTGGAGGTAGAATTCAATTGGCTGGCGACGGAATCCTTAGTTTGGTTTGGCACTCTTGGTCTTCTGTCTGCTGATTATGATATCCCGCTTTCCGATGACCTAAATAATCGCCAGCAGGCTCAAGCGCCTAACTATCAGTTCGCTCTCGGTGGTAGCTATCAGGTTAATGATGGGCTTTCAGTGAGTATTGATATTGAAGGCAAGGATAAGTTTTATCTATCCTCAGGCCACAATGAACAGACCCAGTCATATGAGCTTTTAAATGCCCGATTAAATTATGCTCTGGGCGGTTGGGAGTTGTCACTATGGGGTCGAAATCTCACCGATAAAGATGTGATTGTCCGGGGCTTTAATTTTGCAGGTTTCACTGGCAATGAGTTTTACGGCAATGACCCACGCAAGTTTTATGCAACCGAAGCCTACTACCAATTCGGCGAGCCACGCATGTATGGCATCAGCGGCCAATACAACTTTTAAATGGCAGACTAAAAAGGAGTTTTGTTATGCAAGTGACAATCGATATCAGCATGTATCCCAACCGGGAGGATTTTATTCCTCCCATCGATGGGTTTATTGAGAAAATTAATCAGTTTGATGATTTAAAGATCACAACGTTTCCCACCAGCACCGTGGTGCAGGGTGAATATAAACACGCCATGAACGCTGTTCAGGAGACCATTGCCGCCTGTTATTTAGAGTTTAATATGGCTGTTTATGTGGCCAAAATTATCCCTGGTTACGAGGCCCTATAGCGCATGTTTGATTGGGTCAATCTTGAGACTGTTGCTGTCGCCTTGGCTGTCGCCTATCTAGCGCTGGCCATCAAAGAGAGTAGCCTGTGCTGGTACTGCGCGTTCTTTAGCACCGCAATCTATGTGTGGATTTTTGGCGATGTCAGTCTCTATATGGAGTCTGCACTGAATATCTACTACATGGCTATGGCTGTCTATGGCTGGTATCAGTGGCAGCGGGGCGGTGAGCAAAATAGCGGTCTGAGTATTTCCCGCTGGAATCCCAGGCAGCATATCAACGCTATATTACTTATTGCGCTAGCCACTGCTGTCTCAGGTTATGTGCTGGCTACCAACACGGATGCCCGGCTGCCTTATCTAGACTCTTTTACCACCTGGGCCGCTGTGTTGACCACAGTGATGGTGGCGCGCAAGGTGATCGATAATTGGCTCTACTGGATTGTTATCAACAGTGCATCGATCTATCTCTATTGGGATCGTGAACTCTATCAAACCGCGGCGCTTCTAGTGTTGTACATTGTGCTATCGGTAATAGGTTATCGTTTTTGGCTCAAGAGCTTGCAGCAGCAAAATCTTGCCGCACATTCACTTGTCAATAAGGTCCAGACCCCTGTCTATGCAGCTGCTTCAGCAAACTCTCGCTAAGTGGCGCCAGTGGAATACTGGCCCTGGCGAATTAACTGCGCAGCCAACACAAGTACGCGAATTGACTGGCGGCCGCACTAACCGTTCGTTTTTGGTAGCTCAGGGCGCCTTTAAAGCGGTGGTGAGAATTAATGCCTTGAACAGTGCTAGCCTGGGTATTGATCGTCAGCGGGAGGGAATAATTCTCGAGTCTTTACAGTCAACTGGCACTGTCCCGAAAATACTTTATCGGACTGACCAGGTGCTAGTGAGTGTTTTTCATGAAGGCCGCGCCTGGGGTGAAGAGGACAGCCGCAGCAGTGAACAAATGGCGGCTTTGAATCAGCTACTGCAGCGTATCCAGGGTGTTGAGGTGGCTCAGTTACAGCGGCGCAATTATGTTCAGTACTGCCAGGCATATATTGATCAGCTGGGCAGCGCCTTTGCCATCGAGGGATTGCAGCAAACCATACTCACCGCGGCGGCGGCGATTGATTCTGCAGATTGGCATGCGGTAATCTGTCATCACGATCTGGTACCGGAAAATATTTTGGTTACCGCCGACGGACTAATTGTTCTGGACTGGGAATATGCTGCCTTGGGCCATCCGGCACTGGATGCACTGCGTTTCCATGAAACCGATTTGCCTTCCAGCTGCGTAAAAATGGGGGTGAGGCCGGACAGATTGAGTGAGAGTTTAAAGCCGCTGGCAATTTTACTCCGCGGCATGGATGATCTCTGGTCATTGGTACAAGACGAATTTTCTGAGGAATCTGTATGAGCAAGGCACTTGATACGCTGACGGCACTTGATAAACAGACGGCACTTAACCCGCTGACGGCACTTAACCCGCTAACCGCGGAAGAAAAATATGTTATTCAAGACAAGGGTACTGAGCGACCCTTTGTGGGTGAGTACACGGACACTACGGATGGCGGTCTGTATATCTGTAAACAGTGCGATGCGCCGCTGTATAATTCTGAAGACAAGTTCCCCTCTCATTGCGGTTGGCCGAGTTTTGATGATGAGATTGCCGGTGCCGTGCGTCGCGAGGTGGACAGCGATGGTATGCGTACGGAAATTCTCTGTGCTGCCTGTGACGGACATCTGGGTCATGTTTTCACTGGTGAAGGTTACACTGAAAAGAATATTCGCCACTGTGTGAATTCTATTTCGATGAAGTTTATTGCTCGCTAAGTTTGGATTTTAGTCGGGCTCAATCGGGCCTCTGATTAAAACTTTTAAATAGAGCTTTTAAATAGAGCCACAAAGAGCCCTGATCCGCGCACTAGGCTGTTTAGGTTCTGCTGCTCTTGCCACCTCCCTCCCTACCACAGCCTCGCCCAGAGACATAGCATTTATAGGGGTTTTCCTGTAGGATGCGCGCCATTCAAAGGGCCACTCAATTTCGAGCTACGCCCATTCGCAAAAAGACACCTTATGACCACCTTTAAAGACCTGGGCCTTTCAGCCCCGATACTCAAAGCCATTGCTGCGCAGGGCTATGAGACACCTTCACCGATTCAGGAAAAAGCGATTCCTGCCGTACTCGATGGCCGCGATGTGATGGCTGCCGCCCAGACCGGCACCGGAAAAACGGCTGGTTTCACCCTGCCAATACTGCAAATTCTCAGCGCCGGGAAACGTGCCCAGCCGAACCAGGTACGCACTCTGATCCTGACACCTACTCGTGAGTTAGCGGCTCAGGTAGGGGAGAGTGTCGCGCTCTATGGCAAGCATATGTCGCTTTCCTCCGCAGTGGTCTTCGGTGGCGTAAAAATTAATCCGCAGATGATGAAGTTGCGTCGCGGAGTCGATGTATTAGTTGCCACTCCAGGTCGTCTGATGGACCTCTACAGTCAAAACGCGGTGAAGTTTACACACCTAGAAGTACTGGTGTTGGACGAAGCCGATCGTATGTTGGATATGGGTTTTATCCACGATATCAAGCGTATTATCAGCTTGCTGCCGAGACGTCGTCAGAACCTAATGTTCTCGGCAACCTTTTCCGACGATATTCGCAAGCTGGCCAAAGGCCTGGTGCACAATCCACTCGAAATTTCGGTGACGCCGCGCAATGCCACGGCGCCCACTGTTGCTCAATCGGTTTATACCGTGGACAAGAAACAAAAAGCCGCTGTGCTGACGCGTTTGATTCACGACAATAGCTGGGGTCAGGCACTGGTTTTTACCAAGACCAAGCACGGTGCCAACAAGCTCACCAAACACCTTGAATCCGAAGGCATTGTCGCCGCCGCGATCCACGGTAATAAAAGTCAGGGTGCGCGCACTAAAGCATTGGCCGGGTTTAAAGCTGGCGAGATTCGCATCCTCGTAGCTACTGATATCGCCGCTCGCGGTTTGGATATTGAACAGCTGCCCCAGGTGGTCAACTTTGATCTGCCCAATGTCGCTGAAGACTATGTTCACCGTATTGGTCGCACTGGTCGTGCCGGCGCTACAGGCACAGCGATCTCATTGGTTAGCGCCGACGAAGTGGATCTGCTCTCGGATATCGAGCGCCTGACACAGAAATTATTGCCCCGTGAAGTGATGGATGGCTTTGAGCCCATTCATGACGTTCCAGAAACTAACCTTGACCGACCGGTTAGAACCAATAAGCAGCGCAAGGCGCTGAATAGCGAAACGAATAGCCGCGGCAAGAGCAAGCCAGATCCAAGAGTTAAACGCAGCAGCTATTCTCACGGCCCAAAGCCCGGTGCCAAGCACAAAACCGGTGGTGGCTCTCATGCTGGGCAGCGTGATGGTAATCGCGATGCTGCTCGAGACGGCAATCGAGACGGCAATCGAGATGGAAACAGAGACGCCAATCGCACTCGCAGTGAAGGGCGTCCAGCGCCACAGGGCGGCCGAACTAGTGGTCCCTATGCCAAAAGCCCCGGCGCTAACGGTAACGGTGGCGGCGCGCGCAATAGCAGCGGCGGTGCGGGAAATCGCAGTGGCAATAACAGTGCAAGGCCCGCGCCACGAGGTGATGCTCCACGTGGTAACAGCCGCCCGCAGCAGCGCAGCCCGCGGGGCTAAGCTTTTTTGAGTTAGAAAATCTTTATCTTATCCGCAACGGTTATTAAGTGATTATTGGTCGCTGCGGATTTATTCGTAATAGCAATCGAGTATTAAAATGTTTGAACTTCGCGCCAGTCGAGTTATCTCCTACAGAAATGATTTGTTATCCGGTCTTACCGTTGCCTTGGCATTGGTGCCAGAGGCAGTAGCCTTTGCCTTTGTCGCCGGTGTTGATCCATTGGTCGGTCTCTATGCTGCCTTTATGGTGGGCCTGATAACAGCCTGTATTGGCGGTCGTCCGGGTATGATCTCTGGTGCTACTGGTGCACTGGCGGTGGTGATGGTGACACTGGTCGCCGACCACGGTGTCGAGTATCTGTTTATGACTGTGGTGCTGATGGGGTTTTTGCAAATCCTCGCTGGCGTATTCAAACTCGGCAAGTTTATTCGTATGGTGCCGCACCCGGTAATGCTCGGTTTTGTTAACGGCCTAGCGATTGTAATTTTCCTTGCCCAGCTGAGTCAGTTTGGCGTCGCCGGCGAGCCAGGTTGGCTTGAAGGCACTAGCATGCAGGGCTCGATTATTGATGTTGCCTGGATGACTGGCGATGCGCTCTATACATTGCTCGGTTTAGTGGTTTTGACTATGGCGATTATTCACTTGCTGCCACGTTTCACCACTGTGTTGCCTTCATCATTGGTGGCGATTGTCACTGTGACACTGGTGGTTATGTACTTTGATGTGGACACCAAAGTGGTTGGCGATGTCGCCTCCATTGCCGGCGGTCTGCCCAGCTTCCATATTCCCATGGTGCCGTTTACCTTTGAAACCCTGTTTATTATTTTGCCCTACGCGATTATTTTGGCGGCTATTGGCCTGATCGAATCGCTGTTGACCTTGCGCCTGATCGATGAGATCACCGAAACTCGCGGACAGGGTAATCGCGAATGTATTGGCCAGGGCGTTGCCAATACAGTGACTGGATTATTTGGTGGTATGGGCGGTTGTGCCATGATTGGCCAGAGCATGATCAATGTAAACTCTGGTGGCCGGGGACGTCTCTCCGGTATTACTGCGGCTATCTCTTTGTTGCTGTTTATTCTGGTGGGCTCTGCGCTAATTGAAATTATTCCATTGGCTGCTCTGATCGGTGTGATGTTTATTGTTGTGATCGGCACCTTTGAGTGGAGTAGTTTTCGAATTATGGGCAAGATACCCCGCAGTGATGCATTGATTCTGGTGCTGGTCTCTGGGGTTACCGTGGTCACGGATCTGGCTGTTGCAGTAGTGGTTGGCGTAATTGTCTCAGCTTTGGTATTCGCCTGGGAACATGCAAAGTTTATTCGTATCGAAGCCCGGGAAGATCACAAAGGTTCGACGGTTTACGCCGTTACTGGCCCACTGTTTTTTGGTTCGGTTACCTCATTCCTTGAGCGCTTTGACCCCAAGCAAGACAATGACGACGTGGTTATCGATTTTGCTCGCTCAAGAGTGGCTGACCACTCTGGTCTTGAAGCCATTGATACCTTAGCTGATCGTTACTTGAGTGCAGGTAAGACTCTGCACCTGGTCCACCTCAGCGACGAGTGCCGCAAGTTATTGAAGAAAGCCGGCAATATGGTTGAAGTGAATGTGATCGAAGATCCTAAATACTTTGTTGCTGAAGATTCGCTGGGCTAAGGTTTTTTTAGGTAAGGCCCTTAGCAACAAAGCCTGTAGAGTAAAGCCTCTTTTGACGGGCAGATTTAAGTCAAAAGAAGCTCTCTTGGGTTGCAGCTAATACAGATTTTTAGAGTGAATGTGCTAACCTCTAGCTATTGAAGGCTGGAGGAGATCATTGTGAATATTGTTTTATCCGTCGTCTTTTTACTGGTTGCCCTCG
>ERZ887849.602-NODE-602-length-37928-cov-7.904629_pt1 | contig 37928 bp, 31 predicted proteins | sample MGYA00521267_ERZ887849 | MGnify/ENA primary metagenome ERZ887849 (study PRJEB32303, sample SAMEA104408601) | aquatic metagenome | biome: Brackish water; feature: Pelagic; material: water | place: Baltic Sea | collected 2014-06-06T16:11:00 | depth 2,863 m ... | reverse complement strand
TCTTGAGCTTTCTGCTTACGATTCTTGAGCAAATCAAGTGGATGCATATCAAGTTCTGCAATTCGAATAAAGAATCTTGGGCCAGCAAAAGACTTCTTATTCTCTTCGTGATCGCGAATTACGTGACAGGTGTCTTGGCAGAGGAAACATTCGATGCATTTGCGGAACTCTTGGCTGCGCTCGACATCTATTTGATTCATGCGAGCAGCTCCTGGCGCTAAATCCTTTGGATGTTCGTAGGATGGAATTTCCATCGCTTTGCGATAATTGAAGGAGACATCAGTCACCAAATCCTTTATTACTGGGAATGCGCGAAGCGGAGTAATTGTTATCTCTTCACCTTCAGGAAATGAAGCAACTCGAGTCATGCAGGCAAGTCGAGGTTTGCCGTTTATCTCCATCGAACAAGATCCACATTTTCCAGCCTTGCAATTCCAACGGACTGCGAGGTCACCCATCTGGGTTGCTTGAACTCGATGAATTAAATCCAGTACTACTTCACCTTCGTTTACTTCTACTTCTACATCCTTTAATCCGCCGTCGTTTGAGTCACCACGCCAGATACGAAGTTTGAGTTTGCGGGCCATTAGTTGGAACCACCTTTCGCAATTTCTTCGGGTGTTAAATATTTTTCAAGTTCATGGATATCAAAGAGATCGAATAGCTCTTTAGGAATTTGTGGAAGCGCCTGCGCTTTTATTACAACTTTTTCACCATCAAAACTTGAGATGTGATTTATTTGGCGCCATTTTGAATTCATGCCTGGGAAATCATCTCGGGTATGGCCACCGCGAGATTCTTCACGAAGTAGCGCCGATTTTGCAGTGCTCTCAGCAACTAACAACATATTGTCTAGATCGAAAGCTAGGTGGAATCCTGGATTAAATTTGCGGTCCCCTGCAACTGCAACATTTGCACTGCGAACACGAATTTGTGCAATCTTCTCAATCGCTTCTTCTACCTCTTTGCCAGTACGGATGATTCCGACAAGGTTATGCGTAATCTCTTGTAGTTCGGCATGCAACGAATATGAATTCTCGCTGCCCGCACGGATAAATGGAGCTTGGATTCTTGCTGCTGCATCTGCAATAGCCTTCTCAGAGACTGATGCTGTTGGATTGTTCTTTACATAAGTTACGGCGCCCATGCCAGCACGGCGACCAAATACTAAGAGATCCGAGAGCGAATTTCCCCCTAAACGATTTGATCCATGCATTCCACCTGCAACTTCACCTGCTGCAAATAACCCTGGTACACCTATGGCTGCTGCTGTATCTGGCTCTACCTCAACCCCACCCATTACATAATGGCAAGTAGGCCCAACTTCCATTGCCTCTTTAGTTATATCTACACCGGCTAGCTCATAGAACTGGTGCCACATCGAAGGCAGACGCTTCTTGATAACTTCAGCCGAAATACGTTTTGAAACATCTAGGAATACTCCGCCATGTTCGGTACCGCGACCGGCTTTAACTTCTGCGTTGATTGCGCGTGAAACTTCATCTCGTGGCAAGAGCTCTGGTGGACGGCGATTATTATCCTGATCCAAATACCAGCGATCTGCCTCTTCTTCATTATCTGCATATTGATTTTTAAAGACTTCAGGGATGTACTTAAACATGAAGCGCTCGCCAAGTGAGTTTGTAAGAATTCCACCTTCACCGCGAACAGATTCAGTTACAAGAATTCCTCGAACAGAAGGCGGCCAGACCATGCCGGTTGGATGGAACTGTAGGAATTCCATATCTACTAAATTAGCTCCGGACTTTAGGGCAAGTGCGTGACCATCTCCGGTGCCCTCCCAAGAGTTTGAGGTAATTTTGAAAGTCTTTCCAACGCCACCAGTTGCAATAATTACTGCAGGTGCTTCAAAGAGAACTTCATCTCCGTTTTCGCGCCAATATCCGTAGGCACCAGCAATCTTGCCATTCTCTTTTAAGATTTCAGTAATTGTGAGTTCGGCGAAAACTTTGATGTGACTCTCGGCATTTCCATTTGCTTTCGCATCCATCTGCTGCAGAGCAACTATGCGCTGTTGCATCGTACGGATTAGCTCTAGGCCGGTGCGATCGCCAACATGTGCCAGACGAGGGTATTCATGTCCGCCAAAGTTGCGCTGGCTAATCTTTCCCTCTTTGGTGCGGTCAAAGAGCGCACCCCAAACTTCAAGCTCCCAGATTCGATCTGGTGATTCTTTGGCATGTAACTCTGCCATCCGATAATGGTTTAAGAATTTTCCACCGCGCATTGTGTCGCGAAAGTGAACCTGCCAATTATCCTTCTCATTTACATTACCCATTGACGCCGCGGCCCCACCCTCGGCCATAACGGTATGAGCCTTTCCGAATAATGATTTACAAACAATCGCAACACTTAGCCCAGCTTCACGAGCCTCAACTGCTGCGCGCAACCCTGCGCCACCGGCGCCGATAACTACGACGTCATACTTAAGTTTTTCAAGGGGCATCATTTTTTAATCTCTCTTTAGAATAAGTAGAAGTTTGTCCAGGCGCCAGATGCAACTTGGCGAACGTAGATATCGGCAAATGCGACCCCAAATAGTGAGATCCAGGCAAATGTTGGATGTTTATGATTTAAAGCTGAGACCCAGGTCCAGGCTTTGTACCTAATTGGATGCTTTGAGAAATTCTTTAATCGACCGCCAATTGTGTGTCGACAAGTATGACAAGAGAGCGAATACATCCATAACATCACGGCGCTAAATAACAGAACTAAAGTTCCGACACTTACGTGGCCCCACTCTTTATCTTCATTTCTAAATGCAATAATCGCATCGTAGGTAAGTAAAACGTTGAAAAGTAGCCCTGCATAGAAGAACCAGCGGTGAGAGTTCTGCAGAATAAGTGGTGCGCGAGTTTCGCCGGTGTATTTAGAGTGTGGTTCAGCAACTGCGCATGCAGGCGGTGACATCCAAAATGCCCGGTAGTAAGCCTTGCGGTAGTAATAACAAGTCATACGGAAGCCAAGTGGAAAAATTAGAATGAAGAGCGCTGGTGATATCCCAATTCCAAAGTATTTATTGTTAAAGGGCTGCCCAAGATGTGAGGATCCTTCAACGCAAGCTGTAGTGAGACATGGTGAATAAAACGGAGAGATTAGAGGCTCAGCGAAATAATATTTATTTTCAAAGGCGCGAAAGGTTGCATAGATTACGAAGCTGATTAAGACCGCGAAAGTAATTGCTGGTTGTAGCCACCAACGATCAGTTCGAAGGGTCCGCTCTTTTATCTTTGCTCTTGATGTTGAGAATACGCCAGTAGCCATAGGGTAATTTTGGTCTTTATCTGTGAATCATGCTAGATGTGCCTGCGTGTATAAGTTATGAAACCCCTCACACCCTTGCTAATCTTAAAAACTGGCGGAGGGCGTGGGATTTGAACCCACGAAACTTTCGTTTGCCGGTTTTCAAGACCGGTGCACTCGGCCGCTATGCGAGCCCTCCGTGGGCAAACTTACAGCCTAAATACTTATGCGGGCAATTCGAGTAGCTCTTCAATCACTATTGCTACGCCATCATGTTGATGGGCCTGCGCAACAAACTTTGCATATTTAGGGCCATCGGGGTGGCCATCTGACATCGCCCAAGATCGATCGGCCCATTGCAACATCGAAAAATCATTTGGATTATCACCAAAACTCACACAGTCAGCGCTCGTAAGCCCTGCTCGTTCTGCCATCTTTGCAAGCGTTTCACCTTTACTGACACCAAAGGCTGAAATTTCTATGAGAGATTCACTTGAATTTGAGTGAGTGATGTTGGCAATTCCCTTCAACTCACGAGCTGCAATCTCTAGCATCTGATCTGAAGTGAATTCATTGTTGCCGCATCGTCCCAACATTTTAAATGCAGGCTTTACCATCTTCTCTTCGATTAAATCTACGCCGATATTATCTAACCCAATATCCCACCTTGTTGTGTAATTCTTCTCGCGATGAAATTCATCTTCGTATTCGATTGCAAAATTAATACCTTGTAGGGTGTTGCGCAATTTATCAATAATCTGAATTTGGATATCAACCGGCATTAACCACTCTTCAAGAACTTTGTCATTCATCAGATCGTATAAAATTGCACCATTTGCGCAAATTGCATTTCCAAAACCAAAGGCCTCTCTAATTTCTACCATCCATCTTGGTGGCCGCCCTGTAATATAAAATATTTCAATACCTAGCTCATGCGCCTTTACGAATGCAGCGATTGTACGATCTGATATTGGTCCCATGTGCGGGACAATCGTTCCATCTAAGTCTGTAGCAATTAATTTTGGACGTTTGCCAGAGATCATAGAATCGGTGCCAAAGTATCTACTCCCAAGAATGGGCGGAGCGCCTTTGGAACATTTATCGTTCCATCAATATTTTGGTGGTTCTCTAAAATCGCAACAATCATTCTCGGAACTGCTACTAGAGTGCCATTTAACGTAGCAACTGGCTTAGTTGCGCCATCTTCACGGTATCTAATATTTAATCGACGAGCCTGAAATTCAGTGCAATTTGAGGTGCTTGTTACCTCACGATATGCGCCTTGAGTTGGAATCCAAGCTTCACAATCAAACTTCCGAATTGCGCTAGATCCTAAATCACCAGATGCAACATCAATTACTCTAAATGGAACCTCCATTGCTTTTAGGAAGTCTTTCTCCCATTCGAGCAGCCTTAAATGTTCAGCCTTTGCATCTTCGGGTTTTATGAAAGAGAACATCTCAACTTTGTCGAATTGGTGAACTCGGATAATTCCGCGGGTATCTTTGCCATAAGTTCCAGCTTCGCGGCGGAAACAAGAAGAGTAACCGGCGTATCGAATTGGTAAGTTATCTACGATTTCATCCATGTGATAAGCGGCTAATGGAACTTCACTGGTGCCCACAAGATAAATATCATCCTCTTCAAGGTGATAGACATTCTCAGCCGCTTGCCCAAGAAATCCTGTTCCCTCCATGGCTTGTGGGTTTACAAGTACTGGTGGAATTACTGGAATAAAGCCTGCTTTAACGGCAGATGCGATTGCATAATTAACTAAGGCAAATTCGAGCATTGCTCCTGGGCCAGTTAAATAATACGAACGAGATCCAGCTACCTTTGCACCGCGCTCGGTATCGATAGCCTTTAAGAATTTACCTAGCTCTACATGATCTTTTGGTTCAAAACCCTCACTCTTAAAATCGCGTGGCTTACCAATCTCTTCGATAACTTTAAAATCTTCTTCGCCACCAATAGGGGCTTCTAGGTCAATTAGATTAGAGATTTTTAACAAAAGTTCGCGGGCGGTTGACTCGAGTTGGGAACGCTTTGAATCCGCGCTCTTTACGCGGGCGGCCAACTCTTTGGCACTTCCAAGTAGTGCGCTCTTCTCATCACCTTTTGCTGCAGCCACTGATTTAGAGAGAGTATTTTGCTCAGCTCTTAGCGCTTCAAATTCAGTGATTGCGGCGCGACTTGAAGAATCTGCCGCTAGAAGTTGATCTACGACATCAATATCTTCACCACGTACTTTTTGTGAATGGCGAACTGCGTCAGGATTTTCGCGCAGAATTTTAAGATCAATCACGTCTGTAAGCCTATCTAGTTACTTTTGCCGACACGGGGATATGAGCCAAGAAAACGGATATCTTCACAAATATTTCGGACTCCTTCAACTGCAGCCGCGACTTTGGGATCAGCGATATGGCCTTGCGCATCAATAATAAAATGATAGTGACCCAGCTCTAGGCCAGTTGGGCGTGATTGGATAAAAGTTAAGTTCACATCTTGTTTTGCAAACTCTGTAAGTATCTCGAGTAATGCACCAGCGTGATCTATCCCGATAAATGCAACAAGTGAAGTTCTGTCATTTCCAGTTTGCTCTGGCATTGCGCCAGGCTTCTGAGCAACTACAAATCGGGTGACAGCGCCGTTGTTATCACCGATGTTGGTATCTAAAATCTTTAGGTCATAGTTTTTGGCAGCAATTTCTGAGGCGATTGCGGCATCATAATTTCCATTTAGCAACCCTTTGGCGGCGGCGGCAGTTGACGACATCTCGATGATCTCAGCATGCGGATAATTCTTTGCAACGTACGAACGACACTGAGATTCTGCGTGTGGATGGGTGGCGATTTTGGTTATTTCTTTTCCTGCGAATCCAGGTAGGACCATTAATGAGAAAGAAACTGGAAGTGTGGTTTCAGCAACGACAACAAGTGGGGAACCCAATGCAAGCTCATCCAAAGTCCTAGATACAACTCCTTCTACAGAGTTCTCAATAGGGACTAATACTTTTTCGGCGCTGCCATTTCGAACTGCATCTAGAGCAGCAGTGACATTTGAATATGGAACCAAAGTATCTGAGCCACTTGTGATTTGGTGAAGGGCGGCCTCAGTAAAGGTCCCGGCTGGCCCGAGATAGGCGTACGAAGTCATTGGCTAAGAGTAACCGAGGCAGAGCGCCGCTCGTTAACGATATTTTTTGAAGAACCCGCTTAATAGTTCAGCGCATTGACTTTCATAGATCCCAGGAATTACTTCGACTTGATGAAGAGAACGGGGATCGCGCAGGATGTCCCAAACTGAGCCAACTGCTCCAGCCTTAACATCCCATGCACCAAATACCAGAGTTTTAATTCTAGATTGCACGATTGCGCCAGCACACATGGCGCATGGTTCAAGAGTCACAACGATTGTGTGATTATCTAAGCGCCAAGAGCCACTTGCTTCTCCGGCCTTTCGGATTGCCACTATCTCTGCATGCGCCGTTGGATCTTTATCAACTTCGCGGCGGTTATGTCCGGTTCCGACAACCTCTCCATGTGAATTCAAAACAATTGCTCCGACTGGGACATCCTCACTTGCGAGCGCACTTCTTGCAATTTCAATAGCTTGCAACATTGCATCTTCAAATCTATTAGAAATTAATGACAACGTTTACTAGCCTTCATATAGTTCGGAAAATTGATTTCCAAAACCGAGTTTTGAGGCGATGGCATCTAACTGCTCATCTGGAAATAGTTCAGGATCATCGCAAAGCGCCTCTAACTCCATGGCGTTCATTCCGAGATCTGAAAGGAGATCTACATCGCCTCCTGGTTGCGCCTCATCTTCCTCTTCTGGAAAAGGTAGGTCTAACATGTCAAGCAAATCTGCAGCAAGATCTGATTCGAGCGCAAATGTCACATCACTAATCATCATCTGCATCTGTGATCCAAGGGCTCGGGCAACTATGAAGAAGTCTTCTTCGATTGCAATCAATGCAATTGCGCCACCATTTGTCGCCTGTGCATTTAGTTGATCCATAATCGCACTTAGATCTCTGCTGTGCGTAAGTTCTGCCACACTCCATCGCCCATCTTCGTGCCACGCAATAATTCCAAAATCTTCAGCCATTGCGATCACCTCCGAAGTCCTAGATTTGCAGGACTTTATACTGACACTAAAGAGGGCAAGCGACAAGCCCTTGCGACGCGAGTAAGGTATGAGTCGTGAAGATTCATGTGGCGAACCATCCATTGCTTGCTCATAAGCTGACTGTGCTCCGCGATGAGAAGACCAACTCGCCAACTTTTCGCCAATTAACTGAGGAAATTGTTACCTTATTAGCGTATGAGGCAACTCGTGAAGTTCGAACAACTCCTATAACAGTTAAGACGCCTGTTGCTATGGCCGATGGCGTTGCTCTTGCAAAACCAAGTCCTGTCGTGGTTCCGATTCTGCGTGCTGGATTGGGAATGTTAGAAGGTATGACTAGGTTAATGCCGACTGCTGAAGTTGGCTTCCTTGGAATGATCCGTAATCATGACACTCTTCAGCCATCGACATATGCGAATCGGTTACCTGAAGATTTGACTGGTAGACAGTGCTACATACTTGATCCAATGCTTGCAACTGGCGGTACTTTGATTGCGGCAATTAACTATCTATTAAATCTCGGCGCAACCGACATAACAGCAATCACAATTTTGGCGGCACCCGAAGGTATCGCCTTGCTAGAAAAAGAATTTGCAGGAAAGAATCTCTCAATAACGATAGTAACTGGCGCGCTTGATGAAAAATTAAATGAAAAGGGATACATCGTTCCAGGTCTTGGTGATGCTGGAGATCGACTATATGGGGTTGTGTAACTAATGGCCTCTACCAGTCCTGGTTATGGAATAACTATTCGTGTGGAAGGTCCACCATCTGCCCAGCCTGTAGCTGAAGTTACGACTGCCATTACAGCTGCGGGGGCATCAATTACTGCACTTGATGTTGTTGAATCTTTCTTAGACCACGTGGTTATTGATGTTACATGTGATGCGATAGATGCTGAACATGCCAAAGCAATTACAGCTTCTATCGAAAGCCACCCAGAACTAACTGTTAGAAACGTTAGTGACCGTACTTTTCTTCTGCATCTAGGTGGAAAAATTGAGATCCAGTCAAAAGTTCCACTTAAAACTCGCGATGATCTCTCTCGCGCCTACACCCCAGGGGTTGCACGAATTTCACAAGCTATTGCGGCCGATAAATCAGATGCACGACGTTTAACTATAAAGAGAAATACTGTTGCAGTTATTACAGATGGTTCGGCGGTCTTGGGGCTTGGAAATATCGGACCAGAGGCCGCGCTCCCAGTAATGGAGGGAAAGGCCGCGCTCTTTAAACGCTTTGCTGATGTTGATGCCTGGCCAGTATGCCTAGATACGCAGGATGTTGACGAAATTGTTCGAACTGTTCAAATTATTGCTCCGGTATATGGTGGAATAAATCTTGAAGACATTTCAGCGCCAAGGTGTTTTGAAATTGAACGGCGATTACGTGATCTCCTTGATATTCCAGTATTCCACGATGATCAGCATGGAACAGCCGTTGTAGTATTGGCAGCTCTTACAAATGCCCTTAAGTTTGTTCGGAAAAATTTAGGTGATACCAAGATTGTTATGAGCGGGGCTGGCGCAGCGGGTACTGCAATTGCAAGATTATTAGTTGCTCAAGGAGCTAAAAATATAATTGGGTTCGATAAGGATGGATTGGTTTCAGAGCACAAAGTGGGCGACGAAGAGATGAGAAGTTGGTTTGTTGACAACTGCTCACCTGGTAATTTTCGTGGCACTATTTCAGAGGCACTAATTGGCGCCGATATTTTTATTGGTGTAAGTGTCCCAAATGTCATAACTGAATTAGATATTATAAAAATGGCAGATAAATCTATTATTTTTGCACTTGCAAATCCTGATCCAGAGATTGATCCGGTAATTGCAAGAAAATATGCTGCTGTTGTTGCCACTGGCAGAAGTGATCAACCAAACCAGATAAATAATGTTCTAGCCTTTCCGGGAATTTTTAGAGGACTATTGGATGGGCGAATCACAAAAATTAGCGATCTGATGCTTATTGCGGCAGCTGAAGCGATATCTTCTTGTGTTAGCTCTGAACAGTTAAACGCAAATTTCATTGTTCCAAGCGTTTTTGACCCTCAGGTTGTCTCAAAAGTTGCTGAAGCGGTAAAGCTATTAGGAAAAGCTGGAAGCTAAAAAATCATCTCTTAAAGAGACTGGATTGACCACCAGTCAATACCCCTAAGTAGGCGATTGCAATACCTAAGACAAGGTACCAAGAGACAGTATTACCATTAGTGGGTGAGAAAATATCAATTAACAGCGAACCTACCAACGTTCCCCCGACGCTAAATAGTGTAAAAGTTAAGACTCCTAAGTGCTGCACAATGGTAGAAGTAAACGCAATATAAATGACACCGATGGTTCCTCCAGAATAAATCCACCATGGGCCGCTAGGTAGTGCAACTATTGCATCACCTTTAAAAAGAAGTAGTGCAAATAACAGGATCACCAATGTGGACGTTCCCATAAAGAAATTTAGAAACGATGTAGTGAAGCTTGCCTTTGTATGCTCGTTTATCTGGCCATTTAGAGCTCTTTGGATGCCAACAAGGACTCCGGCAAGTGTTGCTAACACAAGAGCGAAAATTGAGAAGGAGACAATTGAAATACGATCGAGCGCCGAAATAAAAACTGCAAAAACAGTTATTCCTGCAGAAGCTACGCGCCTTTTAGATATTAATTTTTTGCCCCCGCCGGTTAATCCAATACGATCAACTACGAGTGAGGTTGCAGTCTGACCAGCAATTGATGCTACTGAATACAGAGCAACCCCGATTAGTGGTACTACTTGAGTTTGTAGCGCTACGAAGCTTCCACCCAGAACTCCTGCAAACAATCGCCACCTCGGTAATTCTTTAGTCTTAATAGCAAGCCGTAAGTTCCGTATTCCCACTTTAATTTGCCGATTAAATGGAGCAATAATGGAAATTACAATTAATCCTGATCCAAATGAGACTAAAGCAGCTTGCGTACTGTTGCCAAGTAGGTTTGAGAGTTCCCCATTTGCTCTCGATTGCAATGCAATCATAAAACCAGAAATTGCTGCTAGTACTTCAAGTCGAGCGATGTGTGAAAATGATCGATTAATTTTCAAGCTCCTCTAGTTTAGAAGTCTCCATTAGCCATAGCTCTTCGGCTTCAACCTTCTTGGCAACAGCATTCGTTAATTCTCCCATAACTTCAAGTAGCTTTAGATGATCGAAGGCTAATTCAACTTGCTTGCTTTCTAGTTCAGAGATCTCTATCTCCAACTTCGAAATTTGTCGCTCATATTTTGCAATTTCACGCTTACTATCTCGGATTGCAACAATATTGGACCCATTAGATTTAACTGAAGAATTTAACAGAACATTTGTTACTGGTCGCAAATTATTTCGAAGTGTCAAATATTGTTCGATACCGCCGGGCAAATCTGATAATTTTCTATCTCCTAGTAATCCAACAAATCGATCGCACACTCTCTCTAGAAAGTATCTATCATGTGAAATAACAAGTAAGGTGCCACCAAAAGAGTCCAATAAATCTTCCAGCGCTGTGAGTGTTTCAACATCGAAATCATTTGTTGGCTCATCCAAAAGTAATACATTTGGGCTATCCATGAGTAAGCGAGTCAGTTGTAGTCTCCTTCTCTCGCCGCCAGATAGATCACCAACGGGAGTCCACTGTAAATCAGTGTCAAATCCGAGTTTTTCGCAGAGTTGACTGGCAGATAATTCTTTCCCATTTCCAAGTTGCACCTGGTTAGCAATCTTTTCTACAGCTTCAAGTACGCGCCACGTTGGGTCTAACTCCTCAAGATGTTGTGAAAGAAAGGCAGCTTTAACAGTTACACCTGTAGTTATTTTTCCAGCTGAAGCCAATACTTGGCCCAATAGTGCCCTTACTAGCGTGGTTTTACCCGCTCCATTTATGCCAACTATTCCAATGCGGTCACCTGGGCCGATATTCCAGTAAAGATTCTCTAAAATTAACTTCTCACCGGCGCTAATCGTTGCCTGATGAATTTCAAAAACTGTATTTCCCAATCTATTTGCTGCGAAATTCAATAGCTCAGTCTCATTCCTTGGAGGTGGCTCGTTGGCTATCAAGGTATTCGCAGCATCAATTCGAAACTTTGGTTTAGCTGTTCGTGCTGGAGCACCTCTCCGTAACCAGGCTAACTCTTTGCGAATCAACGCATTTCGCTTGCGGTCTTCAACCGTATTTTGTCGGCCGCGCTCAGCCTTTGAGAGAACATAGGCTGAATATCCACCTTCATAGGTCAAAATATTTCCCTCTACCACTTCCCAAATTTGATCTGCAATTTCGTCCAAGAACCAACGATCGTGAGTAATAACTATTACAGCAACTTTCTTCAAACTCTTTAAATATTCTGCGAGCCACGAGACACCCTCAATATCTAAGTGGTTGGTGGGTTCATCAAGTAAAAGTAAATCAAAATCGCCAATCAGCAGCTTCGCAAGATTGACTCGCCGACGCTCACCTCCAGATAGGGTGACGATTTTCCTGGAGAAAAGCTCTTCATTGATTCCACCAAATAATCCTGTTAATACTTCACGAATTCTTGTATCCCTCGCCCATTCATGAAGTATTGAATTGCCAAGTACCACTTCACGAACCGTCAAATTTTCTTCAGCTAAATCCCTTTGATTTAAGAATCCGATATTCGTACTTCCAGCTTTTGAAATTCTTCCAGAATCGGGCTCTTCGATTCCAGCCATGATTTTGAGTAAAGTACTTTTGCCGTCGCCATTTCGACCGACAATTCCGATTCGATCAGCTTCATTAACACCAAGTGAGACGCCATCCAAAAGCGCTCGGATATCAAAGGCTTTGGTTACAGCCTCAAGATTCAAAAGATTGCGCTTGGCCACTGCGCAAGACTATTTGACTATTGCTACAGTACGAACATGAGGGTAACTGACAGGCAATATGCCATCAATCTTGACTCCCAAGATCCCCTTGGAAAATTCCGTTCTGAGTTTGTAATTCAAGACCCTGAAATTTGTTATCTAGACGGTAACTCGCTTGGCCGACTACCTAAAAGAACAATCACAGCTATTAATAAATATTTGATGGAGGATTGGGGGGCGAAGGTCGTCGAAGGTTGGGGTGAATGGATGGAAGAACCCTTCAAAACTGGGGATTTATTAGGTCGTTCGACACTTGGCGCTGCTCCTGGACAAGTATTGGTAACTGACACGACTTCTGTGAATTTTTATCAACTAGTAGGTGCGGCACTTGCCGCCAGGCCAGGACGAAAAACGATAATTACAGATGTCGCAAATTTTCCAACTGATCGATATATCTTGCAAGGTTTTGCCAAAGAGCACGGTCTAAATTTAATCACTATCAACAATGAAGACCCTACAATTTCAGAACATGAGCGGATTACACCAGAATTATTGGAGAAATATTTAAATGATGACGTGGCATTTGTTACATTTGAAATAATTCAATACCGAGCTGGTTCGCGCAATGATATTAAGGCGATTACCGAACTTGCCCGCAAATATGGCGCTTTCACAATCTGGGATTGTAGCCACGCGATTGGTGCACTTGATTTACAATTCGACGCTGACCATATTGATCTTGCCGTTGGTTGCACTTATAAATTTGGTAGCGCAGGTCCTGGCGCACCTGGTTGGCTATATGTTGCGAAGAATATTCAAAATGAACTTCAGGTGCCGATTCAGGGTTGGCATGCTCAGAGAAATCAATTTGACATGGGTCCGATTTTTGAAAAAGCAGAAGGTTTGGCTGGATTTCAAATTGCTACTCCTTCAATAATTGCCCTCCGCTCAGTTCAAAGTTCATTTGGAATTATTGAAGAAGCAGGAATAACAAAAATTGAGAATAAGTGTGCGACTGGAACGCAGATGATGATTGATCTTTTTGATGCCTGGCTCGCACCACTTGGATTCACCTTGAATACGCCTAGAGACCCAAAGATGCGTGGCGGCCATATTTCACTTGTTCACCCAGAAGGAAAACGGATTGCATTTGCGCTCCGTAAATTTGCAAATGTAATTCCAGATTATCGAGCACCAAATTCAGTTAGGTTAGCGATTTCACCACTGCAGAATTCCTACGTAGAAATTTGGGACGGTTTTCAGAGATTAAGAGACCTAGTCGCGAACAAGGAATATGAAAAGATTTCAGATACAAATACCAAGGTCACTTAATTAAGCTACCACTGCATTTTTAAGCCAAGATATTATCTCAACTGTTGGCGTGCCTGGTGTAAATATTTCGCCAACACCTATTTCTTTAAGAGCGATTTTGTCTGCTTCAGGAATAATCCCACCACCAAAAACTACGATGCTCTCAGCCTTATTTTCGTGCAATAGTTTCATTATGCGAGTAAAAATTGTCATATGTGCGCCAGAAAGAATTGAAAGTCCTATTGCTTGTACATCTTCTTGTATTGCTGTCGCAATTATTTGTTCTGGACTTTGATGAAGTCCGGTATAGATTACTTCGAATCCCGCATCTCGTAGCGCCCTAGCCACAACCTTGGCTCCCCGGTCATGTCCATCTAGGCCAGGCTTTGCAACTACAACTCGAATTGGGGTCGAATGGGATGTCTCAGACATAGCCCCAACTTATCATGAGAAATATGTCGTAGGGTTTGTCATATGAGCCAGTTAGATCAACAGCTACTTCTTAGCCGGGTGCGAGAAGGCGATCGTCAAGCATTAGCTAAGGCCATAACAATAATCGAAAGCTTTGCACAGAGTTTTAATATTTCAGAAACTCTAACTACGGCTCAGGTAATTGGAGTGACTGGAGCCCCTGGGGTTGGTAAATCAACAACTGTTGATGCCTTAATTAAACTGCTACGTCAAAAAAATTTTTCCGTCGCTGTTTTAGCCGTAGACCCCTCTTCGCCAATATCAGGCGGTGCACTTCTTGGAGACCGAATTAGATTGAGTAACCACTTCACTGATCCAAAAGTATTCATTCGATCATTAGCAACTCGCGGTCATCTTGGCGGCCTCTCGGTTAGTACTAAAGCTATTCTGGATCTAATACAGGTTGCCAAATTTGATTACATAATTGTTGAGACTGTTGGAGTGGGTCAGAGCGAGGTTGAAGTAATGCGCATCGTAGATACCGTTGTGGTTGTTCTTGCCCCTGGGATGGGAGACGGAATTCAAGCCTCAAAGGCCGGCCTGCTTGAAATTGGTGATATTTATCTGATTAATAAATCTGACCGAGATGGCGCAAAAGAGACTGCTCAAGATATCGAGCGATCAATTTCTATGTCGCCAGCTAAAATAATCGGAGAAGTAAGTTGGATCCCTCCAGTGCTGCTAGGCACTATGCAATCAGGAATGGGAATTGACGAGTTGATGGAAAAAATTGCAAGTCACCGAGAGTTATTAAATAAAAATGGTTGAGAGATCCGGCTTTGACACTTTCGCAAATGAGAATTTGCCTGAAAAGGCTCTCTGGCCAGAATTAATATTGGATCATCCAGCCGCAACCTACCCCACTCGCTTAAACGCTGGATATGAATTATTGGAATCGACTATTGAACTTGTAGGTAGCAATAGGTTAGCAATTATTGCCGCTGATGCGACTCTCACTTATGGCGAGCTACTTGAGCTTGTAAATAAAATTGGAAATTATTTAAAATCGCAGGGCGTGCAACCCGGTAATCGTGTTGCAATACGGAGTCCAAATAATGCTATGGCGGTAGCTATCTGGCTGGCTGTGATTAGGTTAGGGGCAATTGTTGTTACAACAATTCCACTACAACGTGCGGTGGAGCTCGAGAAGATCGTTGAGATCGGTAAAGTCCAATTCGCTCTTGTTGACCACAGGTTTACTGAAGAATGGGAATTGATCTCGAATTATCGAGGCAGAACTTTAGTTTTTGGTGGTGCTACGCAGTTTATTGAAGAGATCAATAAAGAGAGTCCCGAATTTGAAGTTTACGATACTGCAGCTGATGATGTCTCGCTCTTTGCATTTACATCAGGATCGACTGGCATCCCAAAAGCTACTATGCATTTTCATAGAGACATTTTGACAATAGCTGATACTTTTTCAAAAAATATTGTTAAACCAAATAGAGACGATGTCTTTGCTGGTAGTCCGCCAATTGGATTCACGTTTGGGTTAGGCGGATTGGTTATTTTTCCTCTGCGAGTTGGAGCCAGCACAGTTCTTTTAGAGAATGCCGCGCCACCTATTCTTCTAGAGAAGATAGGTGAGCATAGAATTACCTGCTTGTTTACCGCTCCAACTGCTTACCGTGCAATGTTGCCACTGCTGATTGATAAGGACATATCTTCACTTCGTCGATGTATATCCGCTGGCGAGCACCTGCCGCTTGCAACTTGGCAGGCATGGTTTGAGGCTACTGGTATTAAATTAATTGATGGAATTGGTGCAACCGAGTTACTGCATATATTTATCTCTGCAAGCGATGATGAAATTGTTCCGGGGCTAACTGGTAAACCAGTTCCTGGATATCAAGCAATTGTTGTTAATGAGAATTTCGATGAGGTTGTAGATGGGGAGCAAGGATTCTTGGCTGTTAAAGGGCCCACAGGCTGCCGCTACCTAAATGACTCTAGGCAGAAGGATTATGTAGTAAATGGTTGGAATATCACAGGTGATATTTACACAAAAAATTCAGATGGCTATTTCAAATATGAGTCAAGGGCAGATGACATGATTATCTCTAGTGGATACAACATTGCGGCGCCCGAGGTAGAAAATGCTTTACTAATACATCAAGTGGTTGCTGAAGCTGCGGTAGTTGGTCTACCAGATCTTGAACGGGGCATGGTAGTAACTGCCTATGTGGTGCTTCGCCCAGAATTTACCGCGTCAGATCAACTGCGCGAAGAGCTGCAGAGCCATGTAAAAAATCAGATTGCCCCTTATAAATATCCCAGAGTACTGAACTTTGTAGATTCACTTCCTAAGACAACAACCGGTAAGTTGCAGCGATTTAGATTGAAGAATTAGAAGATTTTCGTTGGCTTCCAATTTCCATAAACTTGACGTAATTGCTCAACAATTTCGCCAACAGTTGCGTAGGCCTTTATGGCTTCGACTGTGGCCGGAACTACATTTTCTCCAGCCTTAGCTACCGCCAATAAATTGTTTAGTGCCTCAGTCACTGCCTTATTGTCGCGCTTGGCACGCACCGCTTTAAGCGATGCCACTTGTTCCGATTCACTCGCTGGATTAATCTCAAATGGCTTAAACGGCGCCGACTCTGATTGAAATACATTTACGCCGACTACCTTCTTGATGCCAGATTCTATTGCTTGTGTTAATTTGTAAGAGTTTTCTGAAATTTCATTTACAAAATAGCCGTTATTAATACATTCAAGCGCTCCTCCACGCTTTTCAATATTATCCAATAGGCTCCATATTTCGCTCTCCAAAATATCTGTCATAGCTTCAAGCTCAAAGCTACCGGCTAATGGATCTGGTGAATCAAGAACTCCGGTTTCAAATGCAACAACCTGTTGAGTTCTAAGTGCGAGAGTTGCTGCATCCTGCGTGGGGACGCCTAGCGCTTCGTCAAAAGCTGAAACATGCATTGTCTGAATACCACCGAGTGCAGCCGCCATCATTTCAATTGAAGTACGAACGACATTATTCATTGATTGTTGCGCCGTTAAAGATGATCCTGCAGTAAATGCAAAAATTCTCAATTTTTCAGAGGCGGGATCTTTAGCGTCATATTTTTCGCGCATCAATCTTGCCCAGACTCGACGTGCAGCGCGAAATTTTGCGATTTCAGGAAGGAAATCGATATTCGATGATAAAAATGTGAAGAGAGTTGGGGCTACGAAATCTACTGAAACGCCACGAGAGATTGCCTGATCCAAATACTCTCTGGCATTAGCAAAGGTAAACGCTACTTCTTGGACAGCGGTGGAGCCTGCCTCACGAATATGGTACCCGCTCATGGCAAGTGATACCCACTTTGGTATCTTGGTTGCGATATGTTCTATTACATCTACTGAAAGTTTTAGACCTGCTTCTGCTGGAAAGATCTGTGTGCCACGTGCTATATATTCTTTAAGAACATCATTTTGAATAAACATTCCAAATTTATTAGGATCCACACCGCGTTGCTCTGCTAATGCAATAAACATTGCCGCCCAGATATAACCGATTGAATTTGCAGTAGTTCTAACCTGACTTATTTTTTCTAAAGGAATTCCATCCATCAGTATTTCGATATCTGCAAGTGAATCTATAGCTACACCTACGCGACCAACTTCACCGCGTGAAAGTGGATCATCAGAGTCGAGTCCCAGTTGAGTTGGAAGATCTAAGGCAACGCTAAATCCTGTTAATCCTTGATTAAGTAGCATTTTGAAGCGCTCGTTTGTCTCTGCTGGTGTACCAAAGCCACCATACTGACCCATCGTCCATACTCCGGGATCTGCACTAATTCCTCGGGTGTATGGATATTCTCCAGGTTTTTCTAATGACATTATTTTCCTTCAGCTTCTAGCTGTTGTTTCAAGATTTTCTTAGCAATCTTTCCAGTTGAATTAAGTGGAAATTCGGCAACAATACGTAAATCCTTTGGCTTTTTATAGGATGCCATTCGTGATTTACAATGTTCTAAAATGCGATTGGTAAGTTCATCGTGATCAACTGGACTATTTGGTACAAGAGTTACCATCGCAGTTACTTTCTGTCCCCATTCAACATCATGAATTCCCATCACAGCCACTTCTAAAACTTCAGGGATTTCCGCAATTACATCTTCAATTTCACGTGGGTAAATATTGTATCCACCGCTAATTATCATGTCACCTTTGCGGTCAACTAAATAAAGGCGATTATCTTCATCAATTCTTCCTAGGTCTCCGGTATGTAGCCACCCATCTCGTACCGCTTTAGTAACTGTTGTATCTTGTCCTGCAGCTCCGTAATAGCCTCGCATTACATGATCGCCGCGAGTTATTACCTCGCCTACTTCTCCGGAAGGAACTTCTTTTCCATCCTCATCTACGATAAGTATCTCTACTCCGACACATGGATTACCTGCGCTAGTTAGCAACTCTGGATTTTTCGCTAATCCGAGGGCATGATCGGCCTCACTTAGAACTGTAACGGGTGGAATAGCTTCTACCAGACCGTAATACTGCACCATTTTTGTTGTAATTCTCTCGTGGCACTGTTTGATTTGATCCGGAGGCATCGGAGCTCCGGCATAACCAAGCATTCGCAGATTTGCCATCTTATCCTTGGTAATACCATCAATTGCTAGAAGTCTTGCCACCATCGTTGGCACAAGTGCAGTTGCATTACCTCCACGGTTTTGAATTACATCGATGAATTCTTCTGGATCATATTTAGCCAGAACAATTTGCTTTGCACCGAATGTAAAGTACGGGAGCACAAATAATCCACTCGTGTGAGTGACTGGACCTGCATGCACCCAGCAATCAGTTTCGTTTGGAATTCTTCCTAAAATATCTGAAACTATATTATTTAAACTTGCAGTTCGATTTCTATGAGTTCGGATAGCACCTTTTGGGTTTCCAGTTGTACCCGATGAATAATTAAGCGAAACAATGCTGTCTGGATCTATAGCCGTGGAGAAAGGATGCGAATCTTCTTTGGCTAAAAATGCTTCATATGGAGTAGTGCCACCATGATCACCATGAATTAAAATAATGTGATCGACTAATTCGCGAACTGGGGCGGCCTCTTCCCAAAACTTGGCATCCATTATCAAAACTTTGGCGCCACAGTCATTGGTAATTCGTACCCAATCAGTTGGATGCAAGCGATAGTTTAAAGCGACTCTACATAGCCCTGCTGTGCTTATACCAAGATCACTTTCAATATAAGTTCGTTGATTTGATTGCAGATCTAATACTCGATCGCCTGGTTCAAGTCCTAGTGACCGTAACGCACGAGCAAGTTGAAAGATTCTTGATCCAATCTCACCAAATGTCATCGCACCTTCTGAGCTCTCAACAGCAATTCGATCGCGATATTTGCGAGTTGATCTGGCTACAAGTGTTCCAACATCCATTATTTAGCGCTCCGATCAGGTATCTGCTCTGCTAGCGAATAGGCGCAATCTAGGACCCAAACTCCATCTGGCAATACCGTTAAGGGGTTAATGTCTAACTCACTTCCACTTGGCCAATCAATAACTGCGTCGGTGATTCTCAGCACAGTATCCACAAAGGTATCCCGTGCGGCAGGTGCAGCGCCTCTAACTCCGGAAAGGAGTGCGCCTAATCTAGTCTCATCTATCATCTGATTTACCACTTTGGAATCTACTGGTAGCAAACGTACTGATACATCAGAAATTATTTCTGTCAAAATGCCACCGACTCCAACCGTTAAAACTTTTCCTAGTGGGCTTGATGTAATTCCAACAAGGGCTTCAACTCCTTTTGGAATGAAAGTTTCAACTAATACTTGGTTGCTCTTCTCTCCCGAGATTAATTGTGAAAGTCTCTCAAAAGTTTCAACCGCATCCAAGATGGTTATATCTAGCGCAACTCCACCTGCTTCACTCTTATGTAATAGGCCAGGAATTACCGCCTTCATAACTGCTCTTCCTCCAACTTTTGTAACCGCAGCAATTGCTTCGCCGCTACTTTCAATCACAGTTGAAACTGGAACTGGAACACCCACTGATCCAAAAGCCGATTTTAATTGATTTTCGGTAGCTCCAATCATTGGCGCAGTAATGGGGTTACAAAGTGGCTTTCGGTCGACAACTATCGGTGGGGTTGAAACGACCCGCAATATTTCCAGTGACCTGACTGCGCGCTCTGGCGTAGGAAAGACTGGCAGCGCAGCAGATTTGAATATTTTGTCCGCCTCTGGCGCAAGTGATTGTGAGCCAGTTCTGGCCACTACTACTGGTATGTCACGTATATTTTTAACTGAACTTAACGCATTCGCAATTCGCTCTACATCACTGCCAACTAGTACACAGAATGTTGCAACTATCGCATCAACTTCTAAATCTTTTGCTAAAACTTCAACACATCTCTCAAATAGCTGTGGTTCAGACATTACAGCTGCCGTTACATCGACTGGGTTTGCTGTATTTCCATAGCTTGGGACTATCTGATCTAGTTGATCTCGAGTTACCTGCGAGAGTTTTGCCAGCGTTAAGCCAAACTTCTCTAAAGCGTCTGTGCCAAGAATTCCACTCCCACCTGATGTGGTAAGAATTGCGACCCTGTTACCTTTCATCGTTTTTTTGGCCGCAAAGATACTGGCGGCATCTAGTAAATGTTCTACATCATCAACCCTAATTGCGCCAGATTTTTTGATAGCTGCATCTATAACAAGGTCTTCTGTTGCTAGAGCGCCTGTATGTGATGCCGCGGCTTGTGCGCCAGCGGCTGAACGTCCAGATTTCAGAATTGCTGTTGGTTTGGTCTTTGATATTTTCTCAAGTAATTTCAAATTAGTAAGTGACTCGACATAAATGAGAATTGCATCAATTTTCTCGTCCTGAGTTAGCGCCTCGGCTACTTCTAGAGCTGTAAGGTCAGCTTCATTTCCAGTTGTGACTACAACACCAATTGGTAAACTTCTATCGACTGCTAATGAATATATTCCGTAACCAAGAGCTCCTGACTGACTTACAAGTGCAATATTTCCATCATCTAAAGGAGTGTCTGGACTAGAAAAGACTGGTGAGAAAGTGGCTGTTAATTTACTCTGCCCGCCGACTGAGCCTATGCAGTTTGGACCCACTAAACGCATGCCAGATATTTTGGCAATCTTAATCAATTCGTTCTGTGCAATTTCTCCGGCCTCGCCAGCCTCAGCAAAACCAGATGACATCACAATTGCTACTGCAACCTTGGCATCTGCGCACTCTTGAACTGCAGATCTTACTTGATCTGCAGGCAACATGATTAGTGCGAGTTCAATCTCGACCTTTACCTCACTAATACTTTTATAAGCAGGCATTCCAAGAATATTTCCACCTTTTGGGTTTACTGGATAAATTGCACCCGCAAATCCATACTTCTTCAAATACTCCATGGGCAATCTGCCCATTGCACCAGCGCGCTCAGTTGCCCCAATTACTGCAACTGACTTTGCTGACCAGAGTGCTGAGATAGCGTTGCTCAAAGGTTGGCCACACCTTCTATTTCTAATAGCGCTTGCTCATCCCAAAGGCGAGTTACGCCAACTAAAGTCATGGCTGGAAAATTCTTTCCAATTAGCCGTTGCCAAATCTTTCCTATTTCGCGAGAATTCGCTCGGTAATCTGCTGGATCAACTGAAAAAATATTTAGTTTTACTAGATTATCTGGAACCCCGCCCGCCTCTTTTAGCGCGGTTAGGAGGTTAGTTAGAACTTTTTCAAATTGTTCAACAATTCCATTGCCCTCAATAACTCCATCTTTATTGAGCGCTGTTTGCCCAGCCAGAAAAATTAAATTCCCACCTTCAACAACTACAGCATGTGAAAATCCAATTGCAGGAGCCAAGCTAGATGGATTTATCTTCTTAGTACTCATTTCTATTCTCCCTTTAAAATTTCTGCTCTGCCGGTAGTTTTAGGTTGATCGATAAATTTAATGGCTGCAGATGCAACTTCGCTTGGCGTTAAAAATCTGCCTCCTGGAAGTTTAGCTTCAAGAGCGGCCTTAACTTCGCTAAAATCTTTACCTGTTCGCTCTGCTGCTGCTCTTAATGAACGTTCTGTCATAGGAGTGTCAACATAGCTTGGGCAAATTGCATTTACAGTTATTTCGTACTTTTCTAATTCGGCTGCAGCCGCTCTAACTAATCCAACTACCCCGTGCTTCGCCGCGGTGTAAGCCGAAACATTAGCTTCACCCTCTAAGCCAGCTGTGCTAGCCACGACAATCACTCGTCCAAATTTTGCAGCCTTCATGGCTGGAACAGCTGCACGCAAATATCGAAATGGAGCTGTTAGGTTTATCGCCATCGTGTGCTCCCAATCTGCATCAGAAGTCTTTTCTATTGGGGCTGCGCTTCCATCACCGGCATTTAGGATTAGCACATCTATGCCGCCCCAAGCTTTTAAAATCTGAGAGATAGCTTCATCGCCACTATTTGGATCTGTAACATCTGCAGTAATAATCAAATTCTTATTTGGACGCCCAGCAACGATTGCCGCTAAGTCGCTTGAAGTTCTTGCAGTTATCGCAACATTGTGGCCGGCGTCTAGTAGCTGCTTTGCAATCTCTTCACCAATGCCTCTACTTGCACCTGTTACAAGAACTCGGAGCGGGGTATTGCTCATGAATTCTCCGTTCAATAACAGATCAATTGCTGGATAGGGCTTTCGTATTTCTTCCGATAGGCAATAATACGACATATGAACCAGAGAGAAGTAATTATTGCTGAGGCTGTTCGGACCCCATTTGGCCGATACTTCGGTGGCTTATCAAAAGTACGCCCAGATGATTTGTTGGGATTCACTCTTGCCGAGCTTGCAAAGAAACTTCCTAATTTTGATTTAAGCCGTATAGATGATGTGATAATTGGTGATTCCAATGGCGCTGGTGAAGATAACCGTAATGTTGCACGAATGGGATTATTACTAGCCGGATTTCCCCAAACAATTCCAGGAGTCACGGTAAATAGATTGTGTGGATCAGGCGCGGAAGGAATAATTCAAGCATCGCGTGCTATCCGAAGTGGAGATAGCGATTTCATTGTTGCTGGTGGCGTTGAAGTAATGAGCCGAGCTCCTTGGATTGTTGAGAGAACAAGTAAAGAAGAACCAAATAGTCCTAAGTATCACCAATCCACTGTTGGTTGGCGTATGACTAATCCATTATTCCCCTCGCAATGGACGCAAAGTTTGGGTCGTTGCTCTGAAGAGATTGCAGAGCGGTTTAATATTTCAAGGCAATCTCAGGATGAGTGGTCGCATCGCTCTCACCAACGTGCCGCAGCAGCTTGGGAAAAAAGATTGCATGATGGCTTTGTCACACCATTTGGAGATATAAATCTAGATGAATCAATACGAGCAGATGGAACTCTTGAGAAACTTGCAGAGTTGCCGTCAGTATTCTCTGAAACTGGTGCTGGCACGGCGGGCAATTCATCACCTTTAAATGATGGCAGTGTTGCGATGTTAATTACAGATAGCGCAGGAGTTCAAAATCTTGGGTTGGAGGGAGTTGGAAGAATTGTGGGTGCACAAGTTACCGCTATGACTCCAAATGAATTTTCACTTGCCCCTATTACAGCAATTCATAAAGTACTTGCGCGCACTGGTAAGAAAATAAGCGACGTGAAGGTATGGGAGATAAATGAAGCATTTGCTTCAATGGTTCTATCTGTACTCCATGAAATTCCAGAGATTGATACTGAGAGAGTGAATGTAAATGGTGGCGCTATTGCCATTGGACATCCCGTGGGTGCATCGGCTGCAAGAGTCATAGTTGACTGTGCCCGTGAATTAAAGCGTCAAGGTGGTGGCATCGGGATAGCTGCTGCATGTATAGGTGTTGGACTTGGTGTTGCTTTAGTTGTTGAAGTTAAAGGGTAAAGTAGGCGCATGATTTCAATCAAAGATTTCACTGACATCAATTATGTTATTGATTCTGGCGTAGGAATAATCACAATTAACCGGCCTGATCGCTATAACGCATTGCGTGGGCGAACAGTTGATGAACTTCTAGCTGCATTTAAGTATGCCTGGGTAGATCAAGAAATTGGTGCTGTGATTTTGACAGGTGCCGGAGAGAAAGCATTTTGCACTGGTGGTGATCAAAAAGAGAGAGCCACAACTGGCGACTACGGTGAGACTGAAACTGGAATGTTTGAAATTGAATCACTCCATAAAATTATTAGGGCTATTCCAAAACCGGTAATAGCGGCAGTAAATGGTTTTGCAATAGGTGGTGGCCATGTCTTACATGTGCTGGCTGACCTTTCTATCGCATCTACAAATGCCAAATTTGGACAGGTCGGACCTCGAGTTGGTTCATTTGATGCTGGCTTTGGTTCAGCATATTTAGCCCGTGTTGTCGGCGAAAAAAGGGCCCGTGAAATTTGGTTCTTGTGTGAGCAATACGATGCAGAAACTGCAGAACGTTGGGGATTAGTTAATAAAGTTGTTACTCCAGAAAATTTAATGTCCGCATCTATGGAATGGGCAAAGAAAGTTGCTGCCCTTTCCCCAACTGCGATAAAGACCCTTAAGCACTCCTTTAATGCAGATTCTGATCACATCATAGGAATTCAATCGCTTGCCTTTGATGTGTTAGATCTCTATACAAAGTCAGATGAATCAAAAGAGGGTGGAGCTGCATTTAATGAGAAGAGAGCACCTGACTACTCAAAATTCCGAAAGAATTAATTTTCACCCTCTTCGGCAATTGCAAAGTTTGTTAAGTCAGTACGGGCATCCCAAAGTTCTGGAAAGAATGTAAAGGAATTTAATCTGGCAAGAATTTCCACTGGAGTTCCTTGAGTACCTGAAACTTTCAGACCAATACTTCTCTCAACAACCTTAAAGTGGCGGTGGCGCCATAAATACATTCGTTCATCTAGCTCTACCAATGCCTCTGCTAAAAGATAGAGATCTTCGAATTGCGTATGACGAATGAATAGCTGTACAAGATCTAAATTCTCCTTGGCTAATAGCCGCTTAAATTCGATACCTAAGCCGGGAATCGCCTTGCGAATTGAATTCATCCCTGGAGAGTCAAATCCAGATCCATGCCCTAGCGCTCGACGTACTTGTTGATAATCCCATGGCGACATCTGCTCCAACATGTCTAGAGCTTCGTGGCAATATTTGATTGCAAGTAACATTCGGGGGAATAGGCGCAGAGCTGGTCTGATCTCATCTCTCTTTAAATACTCAACTGCTTGAACTGCCTCAGCAGTGCAATGTTTTAGCCAGAGCTCAGAAGTTTGATGAACGACTTGAAATAGTAGTTCATCTCTGTGCTTCCAAGTGTCGGGGCCTTTTTGTAAACTAAGTAATTCATTTGTACGTATATATCGCTCGTAATCAGAATTACCGAGGCCTTCTAGAATTTGATCTGGACCGTAAGCCATTTCTCTCCACCTTCGCTTTAGTTTGCCATTAACCGGCCACCGTTTACATCTAATACGGTTCCAGTTATATATGAGGATTCATTACTAGCCAGAAATAAAACTGGTTCAACACATTCTTGCAATCGGGGCATTCTCTTAAGTGGAATTGCATTAATGACCTCATCTTGTTCTGATTTACTCATTTTTTCAAACATACCTTCAAGTCGATCAGTCAGAAATAAGCCTGGTGCTATTGCATTAACACGAATATTAAATTCACCAACTTCCTTTGCTAGGCGTCTAGTTAGTCCCAAGATTGCCGCCTTCGCTGTTGCATATGGCACGCCAGTTACCGGACTTGCACTTCTTCCTCCAATTGATGAGAAAGTTATAATTGACCCGCCATTTGACTTCTTTAGATGAGGAATTACCGCACGGGCGCAATTAAAAGTCCCTTTGACATTCACATCTATCACTAAATCAAAATCATCATCTGAAATATCATCGAGGTCCCTTGGCGTTCCAAGAGAGCCGCCAGCCGCTGCAACTAAAATATCTACGGTCCCAATATTTTTTGCGAGTTGATCAACCGCCTTTGTTACGTCCTGGGAGTCTCTAACATCTACTTTTGCGCCTGCTACTTTCGCCCCCGTCTTGCTTAATTCAGAGACTAAAGTTTGGATAGCAACTTCATTGGTATCCATAATTCCAATATTTGCACCTTCGGCCACAAACCTTCTTGCGATTTCACTCCCTAGCCCCCCGGCGCCTCCAGAAATTAGTACGCCTTTGCCTTTGAAGCGGTCGCTACTCATATGACTAACCTTAACTCTCTGCCTCCCTAAATCCAATGGTTTGGAAGAACTAGCGCATAATTAGGCTCTAGTCTATTATTGACGATAGTCAAATAACTGTCATATTGCGGTGGCATGTTACAGAGAGGCAATGGTTGAATTATGAAGATCATATGTATCGGCGGCGGAGCTGCTGGCCTCTATTTCTCGATTTTAATGAAAAAGCAAGACCCATCGCACGAAATTACAGTTATCGAGCGTAACCGCCCCTATGACACTTTTGGTTGGGGAGTCGTCTTCTCTGACGCGACACTTTCAAATTTTGTTCGTGCCGACGAACCAACCGCTCGCACAATCCTTCAATCTTTTAATCATTGGGATGACATTGATGTTCGAATTAAGGGAAAAAGTTTAAAGTCTGGTGGCCATGGCTTCTGCGGAATTGGGCGGAAGCGACTGCTGAATATTTTACAAGAGCGCTGCGAAGAGTTAGGTGTCAAATTAATCTTTGAGACTGAAGTTAAGGATGACCAGGAAATTGCGGCTGAGTACGCTGCTGATTTAGTAATTGCATCGGATGGACTTAATTCGGCAATTAGGAATAGGTATGCTGAAACATTTAAGCCAGATGTGGATACTCGTATCTGCAGATTCGTTTGGCTTGGAACTAAGAAAATTTTCAGGGATTTCACCTTTTTATTCGAAGAGACAGAGTTTGGGTGGTTTCAAGCACACGTTTACCAATTTGATGGTGACACTTCTACATTTATTGTTGAAACACCTGAAGATGTCTGGAAACGCTCTGGCCTAGAAGATATGACCCAAGAAGAGGCTATTGCTTTCTGCGAAAATTTATTTGCTAAAGATTTAGAAGGTGCGAAATTATTAAGTAACTCCTCGCATCTTCGTGGCTCTACAAATTGGATTAAATTCCCCCGAGTAATTTGTGAAGACTGGACACAGTGGAACATGATTAATGGTCGAAAAGTTCCAGTTGTACTAATGGGGGACTCGGCTCATACTGCCCATTTCTCAATTGGATCTGGAACGAAATTAGCTATGGAGGATGCAATTGACTTGGCAAAGTTCATGGGAGATGCAAATTCAAGGTCAATGGAAGATATTCTGGCTGATTACCAAGCAATTCGTGGTGTGGAAGTTATTAAGATTCAGAGCGCTGCTAAAAACGCAATGGAATGGTTTGAGAATGCAGCTCATTACACCTCAATGGAGCCGGAGCAGTTTAATTATTCCTTACTGACGCGTAGTCAAAGAATTTCACATGAGAACTTAAAGCTCCGTGATTCTGACTATGTAGCAGAATATGAGAAGTGGTTCGCGACGAAGGCCTTTGCAGATGCAGGAGTTCCACTTCCTAAGTCTGGTGCGCAAATTCCACCTATGTTCACCCCATTCAAAGTTCGTGATGTAGTTTTACAGAACAGAATTGTGGTATCTCCTATGGCGCAATATTCGTGTGTCGATGGGGTTCCTGCTGATTATCATTTAGTGCACTTAGGCGCGCGCGCTATGGGCGGAGCTGCCCTTGTTATGACTGAAATGACTTGCACTAGTGCAGATGGAAGAATTACGCCTGGCTGTCCAGGAATGTATCAACCTGAACATTTGGCTGGTTGGACCCGTATTGTTGAATTTGTTCATGCTAATTCGGAAGCAAAAATTGGGATGCAGATTGGCCATGCTGGGGCTAAGGCTTCAACTCGACTGGCATGGGAGGGAATTGACCAGCCACTTAAAGAGGGTAACTGGCAAATCATCTCTGCATCACCACAACAATATATTGAAGGAGTTTCGCAGACCTCCCGCGAAATGAGCCGTGAAGATATGGATCGCGTCAAGGCAGATTTTATTCGCTCAGTAAAGGATGCAGATAAGGCAGGATTCGACTGGCTAGAGCTACACGCGGCTCACGGTTATTTACTCTCATCATTTATCTCACCACTAACAAATCAAAGAACTGATGAATATGGTGGTTCGCTAGAGAATAGAATGCGGTATCCAATTGAGATTTTCAAAGCTATCCGCGAAGTTTGGCCAGAAGGCAAACCAATTAGCGTCCGAATTTCTGCTCATGATTGGACTCCCGGCGGAATTACGCCAGCAGATTCAGTTGATATTGCAAAAGCCTTTGCCCAGGCAGGCGCTGACATTATCGACTGCTCTTCTGGGCAGGTAAGTAAGGAGGAGAAGCCAATTTATGGTCGTATGTTTCAGACGCCATTTGCTGATCGAATTCGAAACCAGGCAAAGATTCCAACAATTGCTGTCGGCGCAATCTTTGAGGCTGATAATGCAAACACAATCATTGCAGCAGGGCGCGCAGATCTTTGTGCAGTTGCAAGGCCACACCTAGCCAATCCAGCTTGGATTCTTACCGAGGGTGCCAAGAGCGGATTTGCCGACATGCCTTGGCCAAAGCAATATGTGGCTGCCAAGATTCAATTAGAGCGAAACTTAGAGCGTGAAAAGGCTCAAGCAAGCGCTGCAAAGAACGCTATGTCCTTTGAACAGATTACCCAAATATTTGGAGAAGTTTAAGCCTTTAAATAATTCCGTAATTTGCTACCGTCTTCATCTGCGAGCGCTGCTTGGCGCAGTTCTTTGATTCGGCTGGCCGCATCTGAATTATCCGCAATTTTATCTACTTCGGCCATAATCGCGGTGAAGTTGCGCCAACCATTACGATGAGTTTCACCATACCCTTTTATGACATTTGCGCATTCGCAAACTTCACAAGCTAAATCGTAATTTGTGGCAGCTAGTGTATTAATTTTTGCCAACCAGGTATCGATTCGTTCTTGCTCTAAGTTGAAGCGAAGTGATCTTGGGCGAATAGGCTTCAGGCGCGCTACGAAATATAGAAGTAGATAACCCCCGATAGACGCGGTGTTTAAGATTATTCCATCTGCACTTATTTTTTCAATTGTTTTCGTGACCGGCTTGGTACGTAAAATCCACTTACCAATTGGAGTTGGAAGAGTGTCAGCGATTTCCTCTGACATTGGATGTAAGTATTCTCGAACTTCCATAATCTGTTCATCGCTAATCTTTGATTCAGCACTAACTCGCTCAAATCGTGAGCGTCTTGTCTTTAGATCTGCAACTCTAATTGTATCTTCGTAAGTCATCCAAAGCGCTGTATAGCGGGCTGTTTCATTTAATAAGTGACCCGTCCCATTCCCATACTTCTCATCAGCTTCACAAATTTGAGATAGTCGATTTAGATATCGATCTGCATAAGCAATGCTCTGAAAGTCGGCTGTCCGCTTTACGCCATTTATCACCATCACTCGGGTTGATTCAGGAAAATCAGATTTAACTTTGGCGGCCTGACTTTTTAATTTACTTCCTACTACAGAAGATGGATCATTAGTTATTGCTAATTCTGCTTCAGGAGATATTTCTCCGGGTTCAACTGGTCGTTTACCAATTTGAATTGGAACCCCTGTGTTAACTGGCTTTTCTAGCTCCGCTCCTGCTTGCTTTGCCAACTCATAACTCTTATCAAAGGCGGCTATCGAAGTTTTTACACCTACGCCACCTCGTTCAATCGATGCAATGAATTGCTCACGAGGAAATGGGAGTGCTCCACTGCCTGCAATAGCCCCAAAGAGCGCTGCTGAAATGACGCTACCTGATTCTTCGGCAACCTTGGCAAAATCTGCTGCAATAAACTTTTTTGCTGCTTCCTTAGCAGATTTTATTATCTCTTCTGAATCAACTCTCCCATCTCCCATTGAGGTTCGCTCAGTCATTGAATAAACTCGGTGAGTTGAAGTTATAAATGTCGTTATATCTGAAGTTACAAACCCTCTAGAAATTGCGCGCCCTGCCTCCATTAATTCAGATGCAACAACTATGTCGACCTCGCCAGGCGTGGCCATTGTGCTCAGCACTGGTTCGTGAACTCCTGGTTTTCCAGCGCCATCGTCAGGAAAGAATTCCAAATAATAGACAGTGGTTCCTGTTCGCTGTGCTACTCCTGGTACGGATGTAGTTTGGGCAAAGAATCCATTGTGTTCAGCCATATCGACTGCCCAATCGGCTAAAACTCCACCGCCTTCTCCACCCATCGCAAGTAGTGCAAGAGTTATAGGTCGATTATGGGGAGTACTTATATTAGGCATCGATTCCTACTAGGCGTCGCTCAATTCCATTTTGTAATGCTCCAATAATTAGATTTCGAAGACGCATTTTAGTTCGATCCCAAATTGATGGATTACTTATGATTGAAGTCTTGTAGAAAGAAGGACATAGAACTGCAGCATGTGCGGCTTCGCCGCATAGACCGCACCCTACGCAAGTATTTAAAACTGTTGCCACTGGATCTTTCCGCATTGGATCTGGATTCGCTTTTATTGTTAAAGATGGGCAGCCATTTAACCGAATACAGGAATGATCGCCGGTGCAAGTATCAGGATCGACGCCAAAGCGTTCACGGACTACACGCTTTCCTTCTTTGACACGTTTAGCTATTGCAGGTCGTTCACGTCTGGTTTTATTAAGCGTACATTCACTCTGCGCAACGATAACTTTAGGGCCCTCTTCTTTTGTTGTTAGTGCTTCTTTAAATAAATTCTTCATCTCACTAACCTTGAATGTGTTTGAAACAGTCTTGGCCCACTCGACTCCAATGCCACGAACTGCGCGCTCTATTGGGTGTTTTGTAGATCTAATCTCACTCGATGCCGATGATGATAAGAGATCTTGACCGCCGGTTGCTGCGCTATAGGCATTATCAACAACAACAACTAGGCCATCACTCTTATTAAATACAGCATTTCCAATTCCACTTGTAAGCCCATTGTGCCAAAATCCGCCATCGCCCATAAAGCTAATGGTTCTCTTATCACTATTTAAATCATGAAGTGCCGAAGCTCCTGCAGCCCCTAAACCGTAACCCATTGTTGTCGCACCAATATTAAATGGTGGCAAAATTGAAAATAGATGACAGCCAATATCTGCCGAAATATGATGGTTTCCAATCTCTTTCTCTGCCAACTTAAGTGCAGTGAAAATTGGACGTTCTGGGCAGCCAGTACAGAAAGATGGTGGCCGAGCATGAATTTGATCCGTTGGGGCAATTGAATTAATTGAATTTGGTTTATCCCCATTAGGCCTGACAATCGCAGGTAAGTTGTTCTCATCTAATAGATGCTGCCCAAATTTTTTAACAAATTCCAAGATGCCTTTTGTTACAGAGGCTGGAGTGTATTCCCCAGCAACAGGCAACAAATCTTTGCCATGTAATGCCGTATTTACACCAGCCCTACGTAGTATCGCGTTTATATTCTGTTCAATGTAATCTGGTTGGCCTTCTTCGACTAGCAATATTCCTTTTTTACTCTTGGCAAAATCAATGACTTCATCATCAATTATTGGGTAAGTTACATTGAGAATATAAAGTGGAATTTTACTATTTCCATACACGTCGGAAAGCCCCAACAACTGTAGTGAGCGAATTACCGTGTTGTATAACCCACCTTGCATAACGATTCCAAAATCTTCAGATCCATCTGCAAATAATTCATTGATCTTATTGTCTTTTATGAATTTAACGGCAGCTGGCCAACGCTTCGTAACTTTCTCCTGCTCATGCATAAAACTTGCGGGAGGTAGAACAATTCGACTTGTATCACGGAGTGGATTCTCCATCGCATCACGGAGTGTAAATTCTGGCTTAACATTATCCTTCGCAATAAATCTTCCGTGCAAGTGACATGAGCGAAGTCGCAATTGCAACATCACTGGAGAATTACTTGCTTCGGAGAGTCGGAATCCAATATCAACTGAATCAACTATCGCAGTTAAATTTGGCCTCGGGTCAAGCAACCAAATCTGAGATTTCATTGCAAAAGCATGAGAACGCTCCTGCATAATGGAGGATCCTTCGCCGTAATCTTCACCAACGATAATTAGTGCTCCGCCAGTAACTCCTCCAGATGCAAGGTTTGCGAGCGCGTCTGAGGCGACGTTAGTACCAACAGTTGATTTAAATGTTATGGCGCCACGAAGTGGATAATAAACCGAAGCTGCAAGTGATGCTGCAGCGGTTGCTTCCGAAGCACTATTTTCAAAATGTACTCCAAGTTCATCTAGGATCTCTTTGGCATCTCCTAGAACATCCATTAGATGAGAAATTGGTGCGCCTTGATATCCGCCAACATAAGAGACGCCTGACTGCAATAGGGCCTTTGTAACTGCAAGGATTCCTTCCCCAAAAAATTCCTCACCTTCACTGGCTCGAAGTTTTCCAACTTCGGTAGCAAACGACCGTTCAGCCATATCTCCTCCTCTTGCCCATGCATGTACGTGAATTCGACCTCTAGGGCAGAATTACTCGAGAATCGTCGCATGTCAGACTCCACATGTCTAGGCAAAAATTCCTAAAAAGCATGTGTGCTAGATGACAGCGCTAATAGAGGAAATTGACGGCCGTCAAACCTAGAAAAATGAGCTTCTCAGGGCTAATCTCAATCCCCTGCGGCATATAGCGCGGATAGGTTTAACCAAACTTACTAAAGGAGAGAATGAATGGCTGACTTAAAAGCCCTAGCAAATGATCTGGCATCTGGAGCAGTGCAGGTCCTGGACCTAACTGCACCTTTGCATTCAAATACCCCAATCCTTGTGCTGCCTGAACCATTTGGCCAGACAGCTTCATTCCAATTGGAGGAGATTTCAAAGTATGACGATCGTGGACCTGCTTGGTACTGGAATAACTTTCATACCGGCGAACACACGGGAACTCATATAGATGCACCCAACCACTGGGTGACTGGAAAAGATGGCGACGATGTTGCCTCAATTCCACCACAACGCCTTGTTGGTCCAGCTGTAGTTTTAGATTTTGTTAAAGAGGCTGCAGAGAATCCTGATTTTCTTCTAGAGGTTTCACATATTGAAGCTTGGGAGAAAGCTAACGGACCAATCCCTAAGGGCGCCTGGGTACTTTTCCGTACTGGTTGGTCAAAGTTTGGTGATGATCCAAAAGCATTTGCAAATGCTGATGAGAATGGACCTCACACACCTGGACTGCCGCCTTCATGTGCCGAATTTCTTGCGACAAAGCGCGACATTCTTGGACTAGGAGTAGAGACCGTTGGAATTGATGCTGGTGGTGCATTTGGTATGGAAGTTCCATTTCCTTGCCACAATTACTTGTTAGGAAACAATAAATACGGACTAACTCAGCTTCGTAACTTAGATAAATTACCAACTACGGGTGCAATCGTAATTGCTGCACCACTAAAAATCGTTGGTGGCTCTGGTTCACCAACAAGAGTCTTTGCATTGGTATCTAAATAATCCCAATTTAAGATAATTAAAAGCCCGCCAATAAACATGGCGGGCTTTTTTATTGGCCTCTAAATTTACGTTTTGTTAAACGTTTGGCAACTAGAAAGCCAGAACCGCCACCAAGGCCTGGCCCAGGGTGGGTTGAAGCTCCAATGTGCCAAAGATTTTTTATTGGAGTTCGATGGCCGGTTGCAGATGAGAGCGGTCTCCATGGTGCAAATTGATCAATTCTACAATCCCCTGCATATGGATCGCCGCCAACTAAATTCTTATTCATGGCTTCAATTTCTAGTGGCCCAAGAACTATTTTAGAGATGGTTGCTGAATTTAAATTAATTATCTCTTCCCCAAGTTGATTAAGCACTCTATCCGCATACAAATCAAGACGCTCTTTGTTCCAAGATCCGTCCCCCGGATCAATTTTATTTGCGAGGTCTCCCTTAATTATTCGTGGATTTTCCTGTAATTGAATCCAAATAATAGATTTTCCGACTGGAGCTCTAGTGGGATCAACAGTGCATGGCTGCCCCACAACAATTGTTGGGCGTATTGGTAGGAAGCCACGATTTGATGCATTTACAGACTCTGAAAGTGAATTCATATCATCTAGTACGTGAACAATTGCAACATCTTTCATCCGAGCATCCGACTTCCAGATCGGAGTTTCAGATAATGCTAGATGAATCTGGATTGCGGCACGGCCATATCTAAATTTATCTGCCGCTTCTTTAATACCGACAGGAATTTTCGCATCTTTTAAAAGTTCTTGATACAAAGCTTGAGGAGTAGTTGATGCCAAAACAGCTCTTTTTGCAGAGAATGTTCTGCCATCAGCGAGAGTTACACCAGTGGCTTTCTCGTTTTCTAGATTAATTTTTACTACATCTGAATTTATTTTTACCTCTCCACCCGCGTTACTAATAATTTTATTTAAAGCTTCAACTAATTTGATTCCGCCACCTTCGGGGACAGGCATGCCACCATAAGCAATAGCTGCACCTATTACCTTAGTTATGAATGCGCTGCTGGCATCGTCTGGGCCTAGCCCATTATGAAGCGCCCATGGCGCAAGTAATGCCTTGCTCACTGGTGAATTAAATTGTCGATCAAGCCAAGGTGCTGCGGGTTCCAAAAGTTCCGCTCCGGTTGCAACTAAACCTCGATTGCCAAAACGTTTTCTGGCTAAGCGAAGTAGTTTTAGTGAAGATTTACGCCATAGGTCTGCTCCGAGTAATCCAAAGGCAAGATCTAATTTAGGGGTAAATTCATTCATTAGCTGAGCCCAGGACTCTTTATCCCCATGCTTTGAAAATTCTAGAGCAGTAACTTCTGGGTTTGTTGAGAGTATTGCGGTTCCACTTTTGCAAACAACTCCCGTGGGAAGTTCTGTATTTTTGTAAATCAAACCATGCTTAGCCAAGTCATCTTTTAATTCTGTATAGGCGGGACCGCCTACAAAGAGTGGATGCCAACTTGAAAGTAATTCGTAGGTAAATCCTGGCAGAGTAGCTTGAGATGTATGAATTGCGCCGCCTGCGGTTGCATTGCGTTCGCAGACCAGTACCCGCCAGCCCGATTTACTTAGAACCGCTGCTGCCACGAGAGAGTTTATTCCACTACCAATTATTACCGCATCGAAATTTTCTTTGGAAGTCATGAGTGAAATCTATTGCGGGTATTGTCTGGTCGTCAATAATCATGAGAAGATCGCGTATGTCAAAAATAGTTATAATCGGCTCAGGGATAAATGGGCTTAGCGCGGCGGCGCTACTTTCAAAAAAGGGAAAATCCGTCATTGTGCTTGAAAGCGCTGAACAATTCGGGGGTGCAGTTCGTACTGAAGAGATAACTTTGCCTGGTTTCAGGCATGATTTATTTGCCACAAACCTGAGTCTCTTCGCCGGCGGGGGCGTTATGGCAGAGCTTAAGGATGATTTAATCCGTAATGGGCTTGAATTTATTCCTTCAGCTAAACCATATTGCTCAGTCTTTCCTGATGGAAAATCAATTGGGATCGTAATGGATCGACAAGCAAATATAGACGCCCTTGAACGCATAGTTCCAGGCGATGTGGAATCTTGGAAAGCCCTTACATATAAGTTAGAGAAATTGGCCCCACACCTTTTCCCGATACTAGGAACAGAGCTTCCATCTTTTGCTGCGATAAAATCACTTTATAAAACTTGGCGAGTAATTGGTAGTGAGGGCCTCTTTGATCTAATCAGATTATTATTGCAATCAAGTAGGGCATTTACCGATGAATATTTTGTTCACCCAGAAACAAAGGCTCTTGCTGCCACATGGGGTATGCACCTTGACTATGGTCCCGATATTTCTGGAGGAGCGCTTTTCTCATTTCTGGAATCAATTGGTGGGCAAGAATTTGGAATGGTGATTGGAAAAGGTGGAGCTGATACTTTAATTAAAGCTTTAGTCGCAGTAATTCGAGAAAATGGCGGTGAAGTTATTACCGGGTCCAAAGTTATTGAAATCATCACCGAAAATGGTGAAGCTATAGCTGTCCGAATGCAAGGTGGTAATCGGATAGATGCAGACAAAATTATTGCAAATGTTAATCCAGCATTGATTCCAAACCTTCTCTCAAAAGTTCAAGCTGTAACTCCTGAAGTGTCAAAGATTAGTAACTTCCGACCAGGGCTAGGTACGATGATGATTCATCTTGCCCTCAGCGATCTTCCCGATTGGCAGGCGGCGCAAGCACGTGAATATAACTACGTTCACATAGCCCCGACAGTAGATGAAATGGCTCTGACATATGCCCTTGCAGCGGCCGGGAAACTTCCACAGACTCCGACGCTAGTAATAGGGCAACCAACTGTAAGCGATCCTTCTAGAGCGCCAGCAGGGAAACATATTCTTTGGATCCAAGTACGCGTGTTGCCACTTGAAATTACTGGAGACGTATCTGGAAAAATTACAGGAAAGAGTTGGGATGAAGTTGGTGAAGAATATGCAGATAGAATTATTCAAAATATTGAATCTTATGCGCCTGGGATCTCCAAAAAAATACTTTCTAGGAAAGTTCTAACACCAACAGACTTAGAAAGATATAACGCTAATTTAATTAAGGGAGATTCACTTGGTGGAAGTCACCACCCAGCACAATTCTTCTTTCTTCGTCCAATGCCAGGATGGACCGGTCACAAGACGCCGATAAAGAATCTCTTTATTTGTGGTTCGGGAACCTGGCCAGGTGGAGGGGTAGGCGGAGGCAGTGGGCTTATGGTTGCGAATTTACTAAGTAAATAGTTTTACTCGCCAATCATCTGGCCATCTCTGAGCACCAGTCTCTTTATTTACTGAATGAACAATCACGTACTTTCCAATAGCTGCTATCTCATCTTTTACATGTGCTGTGAAAGCTAATTCGGCAGATGAGTTACCGAGCCGTGTGACTTCAAGTCGGGTCTTAATTTCTTCACCGAAATATATTCGTCGCTTATATTCCATTTGAACACTAACTCTTGGAATCTGTCCAAATAGCGTTGAGGGAAGTCCTACGCTCCGATAAAGCGCTGCTTCGCACTCTTCAACCCAACGAAATGCGCTTGTGTAGTGTTGATGCCCTGCAGCATCAGTCTCAGCCCATTCAAGAAATCTAGTTATCTCAATACTGGCACCGGCCATTTTTAGCTCCTTTGCTCTTCTCTTTCTCTAAATTACCCTACTAGCATTGCTGCTGTGGTGAGCATATTTGCAGGTGAGGCTAAAGATTTAATTGATCGATCCAGTCGCCCTCAATCGCTAATTATTACAATTTATGGTGCTTATAGTCGCTCTCTAGGCGGCTGGTTATCAGCTAGTGCAATTGTTTCACTTTGTGCCGATTTAGATGTTGATGAACCTTCGGTCCGAAGTGCGCTCTCTAGGTTTAAACGTCGTGGAATTCTGATATCTAAATTACAAAATGGAGTTCAGGGATATGCTCTTAGCTTAGAGGCGAGGAAGACCTTTGAGCTTGGTGACGCTCGAGTTCTTGAACGTAGAGAAGTCCCAAGAGATGAGGGCTGGGTGTTAGTAGCCTTCTCAATTCCAGAACAGAAACGAGAGCTTAGGTACCAGCTGCGTTCTAGATTGATTCGAGTTGGATTTGCACAGGTAGCAGGTGGTCTCTGGATTGCTCCTCGCCAACTTACTGTTGATGTAACAGCGTTAGCTAAATCGCTAAATATAGAAAAGAATATGAATATTTTTTCTGCCCATCACCTTGCCTTCCAAACTACACCGAGCGCTGTTGCAGAATGGTGGGATTTAAAAGACATTGGAATAATGTATAAATCTTTCAGTGCCACGGTTCAGCCTTTAATCAGAAAATGGTTTACAAAAAAACTTGTGAAACCAGATCCTAGAGCTGCTTTTATCGATTACACAAAAGCCCTAACGAATTGGAGACATGTCCCTTACCTTG
>ERZ887849.599-NODE-599-length-38120-cov-19.643452_pt1 | contig 38120 bp, 43 predicted proteins | sample MGYA00521267_ERZ887849 | MGnify/ENA primary metagenome ERZ887849 (study PRJEB32303, sample SAMEA104408601) | aquatic metagenome | biome: Brackish water; feature: Pelagic; material: water | place: Baltic Sea | collected 2014-06-06T16:11:00 | depth 2,863 m ... | reverse complement strand
TTGCTCATGCAAAATAAAAGCCATGCAAAATAAAAGCCATGCAAAATAAAAGCCAAATCGAATTCTGGAATGGTGATGCAGGTCGCAATTGGGCTGCTTATGACGCACTGATGGAAGCGATGCTCAAGCCTATAAGCGAGGCCGTGCTGGACGTATTCCGCTTCGAACCTAATGCAAGAGCCCTGGACATTGGCTGTGGCTGTGGCCACTCCACCCTTAGCTTAGCGACGCGGATCGGGGCTGGCGGGTCGGTCACCGGTGTCGATATCTCTGCTCCGATGCTGTCTGCGGCACATGCGATCGCCGCAACCATTACAGCAACGCGGGCCAAGCTTGATTTTTTGGAAGTCGATGCGCAAGTGCATCAATTCGAATCCGCCAGCTTCGAGCACGTGTTCTCTCGCTTTGGCGTGATGTTTTTTGAAGACCCCATCGCTGCTTTTCGCAATATTCATAATGCCCTAACCGCCTCGGGCACACTGGCATTTTGCTGCTGGCAGTCGCGAACAGTGAACCCCTTTATGACGGTGCCCGCGCAAGCGGCGCTTGAATTGTTGCCCGCGCCTCCTGAGATGCCAGCAAACGCACCCGGTCCGTTTGCCTTTGCGGACCCCGATTATGTCCACTCCATTTTATCTCAGTCGGGATTCAGCGATATCAGTATCACCCCCCTGAGTCACGCTTTGGTATTTGGCGCTGGATTGTCACTCAGTGAGATCGTGGAGCATCTCGTTAAAATTGGTCCGATTGCGCAGATGGTGCGCGAGGCGCCTGACGCGCTGCAACAACCGGTCCGTGATCGTGTTGCTAGCGCGCTCACACCATTTTTTACAGTGACCGGCGGCGTCAATCTGGAAGGTCAATTCTGGCAGGTCACAGCTAACGCCTGAGCCTCTGCACTTTATGACACTTTATTGGGTAAGCCGCCGCTCGACAGCGTGGCGTTGAAAACTGAAAGCCAAAACACGCTATCGCTAAAAAACCCTTTGAGATCGCCAGCAAACTCACTTCGCAACAACTCATGGCATAATGCGTGTCGCTTTATGGGCGACTTTTACTTCGCGCTCTTCATCCCACTCTTTATGGCTACAGGATCTCTTCATGGATACGCACTCTCTCTTTTCGCTGACTGGCCGAACGGCTTTGGTCACAGGTGGTTCTCGCGGTATTGGCAAAATGATTGCCACTGGGTTTATTGCTCAAGGTGCCAAGGTTTATATCTCTAGTCGCAAAGCAGATGTATGCGAAGCGGTCGCAGCTGAATTGGGGCCTAACTGTGTTGCGGTGCCGGAAGACATCTCGACCGTAGAAGGTTGTAAAGCCCTCGCAGCCACCATGGCAGACAAAGAGGAAAAGATCGATATTCTGGTCAACAACGCGGGCGCAGCGTGGGGCGAGGCGTTTGAAACATTCCCCGAATCGGCATGGGATAAAGTGATGGATCTCAATGTGAAATCCATCTTCTTCCTGACCCAGGCCCTGCACGGCTTACTCAAGGCCGGCGCCTCTGCCGAGCAACCTGCCAAAGTCATCAATATCGCCTCCATCGATGGCTTACGACTTAACACTTGGGAAACCTATAGTTATCAGACCTCCAAAGCGGCGGTGATTCACCTTACGCGGCGTCTTGCTGCGCGTCTGGTCAAAGATGGCATTTTAGTGACCGGCATTGCGCCAGGGGCCTTTGCATCTGATATGAATAAGGCGGCGCGAGACCTTGGAGACACGGTCGGTAAACACGTGCCCTCTGGCCGCATTGGTAACGACGAGGACATGGCGGGTGTTGCAATTTATTTGGCGGCACGGTCCGGCAACTATGTGGTTGGTGAAACCATCGCCGTTGATGGCGGCATCGTGCATGCCTATCTTACCGATAGCTGGGAAGTGGACCCCGCAGGACACTGATTCACCACAACAAGCAGCATTCAAAAAGGCGGGCAAAACTGCCCGCCTTCATGCACTGCTCATATTGTGATGCGCGCTCAGTGCTGAAAAAGCCCCTGCAGCAGTTGGACCGACGCGGTGCTCACTCTTGCTCGTAAAGCGATTCCATCATCTGGTCGATCGTAAAGGTGGCAGGTCGTTGTCTTGGCGGGTACACCTTCAGTGACGCCATGAAACCCTGTAACGTCGCCCTCGCAATCCCGATTCGGGGTAAGGCAACCCGCACCCACCAGTCGTTGTATGTATTCGAGTTTTGATCGGCGCGCTCAAAAGGGTCACGGCGCAGGTGAAATACCTTGGGAATCCTGAGGGTGTCAAACTGTTCACGCCATACGTCAAATTCCTTGGCCCGCTGTTCCGCAAAGACCACTTTCCAATCTCCCACCCGCATGGCGGTTAGCAGACCGTCGTCACTCCAGTAATAAAAGGTGTCACGCGGACCCTGATCTACCTCGCCGGTGAGATACGGCATAAAATCGTACCCATCGAGATGATTGTGATAATCACGACCATTGATGGTGACGCCCGCCTTTAACTCATCCGTAATCGTGGGTCGGCCCACGGCTGACATTAACGTAGGCACCCAATCTTCATGCGACATGATGTCATTGAAGATCGTCCCCGATGCAATCTTGTTTGGCCAACGGATCATCGCGGGCACTCTGAACCCCCCCTCCCAGTTGGTATTTTTTTCGCTGCGAAAGGGCGTGATCGCAGCATCTGGCCACGTATTAAAGTGAGGGCCATTGTCGGTGCTGTAAAGCACGATGGTGTTATCAGCTATGCCCAGCTCATCGAGCTGATCAAGCATTTGGCCAACCAGATTGTCATGTCCCACCATGGCGTCGTTATAGAAGCCCTGTCCCGATAAACCGACTTCTTCCTCCGGTGTATGGGTAAAGAAATGCATCCGCGTCGAATTGAGCCAAACAAAAAACGGCTTGTCATCGGCCGCTGCCCGACTAATAAATTGCTGTGCACCCTCTAAAAACTCGAGATCCACTGTTTCCATTCGTTTGCGGTTTAACGGGCCGGTATCTGTGACGCGCCCATCTGCAAAGCTATGCACGACGCCTCGCGGACCAAACATTTTTTTAAACGCCGGGCTCTTGGGATAATCAGGATCTTCAGGCTCTTCCTCCGCATTGAGGTGATAGAGATTGCCAAAAAACTCATCAAAGCCATGCTCTGTCGGCAAGAACTCATCGCGGTCTCCCAGATGGTTTTTACCGAACTGCCCGGTGGCATAGCCCTGTTCTTTAAGCAGGGTCGCGAGGGTCACGTCTTCGGGTTGAATGCCCATATCTGAACCCGGAATCCCTACCTTCGTCAGCCCGGTGCGAATAGGCGACTGACCGGTAATAAAAGCAGAGCGCCCAGCTGTACAACTTTGCTGGCCATAGTAGTCAGTGAACTTAGCGCCTTCATGAGCAATGCGGTCAATATTGGGCGTCTCGTAGCCCATCATCCCCATATTGTTAGTGGAGAGATTCCAAAAGCCAATATCGTCACCCCAAATCACCAAGATATTGGGTTGCTCAACCGCCGATGCCAATGGACTCAGGAGCCAAAAACACCCAACCGCCAGCAGAGTTCTTATCCGGTGCATGCGCTTCCCCTTTTGCTTCTTTCATCATCGTTAGGGGTCGGAGAGTACCGTAATCCCGATCATTATTCGATTCAGGTTCGCGCCAGACAATACACCCCAAAGCCCTTTATAGTGTCTTCGGTATGGGGGAACAAACATGCAGCCGATAACATTCAATGGTCAACCGATTAAGCCCGGGAAGGTCGTTTGCGTTGGTAAAAACTACGCCGCTCACATTGCGGAGATGGCGTCTGTGCCGGCTGAAGACATGGTGGTTTTTATGAAACCTGCCACCTCGATTGGGCAAAAGCTAATGTCTGTGATGAGCGAGCCGCTGCACTATGAGGGAGAGATTTGTCTCATGATCCTCGATGGCCAAGTCGGCGGTGTTGGTTTTGGGCTGGACCTCACTAAACGCGCGACGCAGGCCAAGCTCAAAGCCGCCGGGCTACCCTGGGAGCGCAGTAAGGCCTTTACGGGGTCAGCGCTGTTTAGCGACTTTGTGCCTGCACCTGAATCATTAGATCAACTGGGTATCGAACTGCACGTCGATGGAAGCTTGCGACAAAAAGGGGACGTTAGCCTCATGCTCTATCCCCCCCTGGTAATCCTGCAAGAACTGACTGAATTTTTACGGCTGGAGGACTACGATATTGTCATGACGGGGACACCAGCCGGTGTCGGTATGGTGCTCGCTGGAGAGTGCTTTCACGGCCGGATACTTGACGGTGAACAGGAGCTGGTGTCCGCAGAATGGACCGCTGTTTAGCGCTCACTTAATCGCCACCTGAGCGCAGCGAGCCTGCTGCAACTCGACCTGCCTTTTCGGGTTCCGAGATTGTCATACGCGACGTTTTTCAGTACCGTCAACAAAACCAGTGAGCGAGGCCCATGCAAGCGATTCTCAAGCTGGATGTATCAGGCCAACCGAGAGGATGGCTAACACTCAACGAAGCGGTCACCGCCTACGCTCGTGGCGGCGTGCTCTATGGTATCGGCGAGTCTTTGGCCCCGGTTTTTGGCGGTATTCAGCGCCTCACGGGGATTCGATCTGAAATTGTGGTGCAACCCATTATTGCCCTCGAAGGCAGGGTACTGAATCACTTCACCCCGCCACTGTGTAACCGCACCCTGTTTCGCCGTGATGATCATCGCTGCCTATATTGCGGCAGTCAGTTTCGGCGCAGTGAATTAACTCGGGATCATGTGATTCCTATCTCGCGTGGCGGCACCAATAAATGGGAAAACGTAGTGGCTGCCTGTAAGCGCTGCAACTGGCTGAAGGACTGTCAAACCCCGGAAGAGGCATCGATGCCGCTGCTGGCAGTGCCCTTTAAGCCCAACACTTATGAGTGGCACTACCTCGCTAAAGAGCGCGTCCTCGCCGATCAGATGGCGTATCTTTCGCAGCAATTTAAAGCTAAACGGGACTGGGCGAACTGATCCGCCTCCACAAACAGCAGCTGTAATAAGGGGCTCAGTGTCTGCTAATCGCCACGACGGCGGGCGCTTTGTTTAAAGAAAGGGTTGATCGACGCACCTCTGGGTCACCTAGGATAAAGGATTAATGGAGACAAACTGCTCATCGTGTCAAGTAAGCCGCGCTGCGCACATCAACACTCACCACCGCGCAAGGAGCCGCACTGTAACGTGTCCTCAAATATGATTATTTCGCTGATCGGTATGCCGGGCTGTGGTAAGAGCACCATCGGGAAGGTATTAGCGCAGCAGCTAGGCCTTAATCTATTGGATACGGATGGTCTAATCGAGGCGCAGGAGAATCAGACCCTGCAACAGATTGTAGACGCTCGCGGCAATATCGCTTTTCGTGCCATAGAAGAACAGGTTTTAACCGCCATGCCGCTCTCTCCATCAGTCATTTCAACTGGGGGTTCTGTGGTCTATAGCGAGAAAATTATGGCGCGGCTATCAGCAACTTCACTCGTGGTGTACTTGCGTGCACGCTTAGAAACCATCGAGTATCGGGTGTCGCTCGCCCCCCAGCGAGGTATTGCAGCAGAGGGCCAGCAAACCCTGAGTGACCTCTATGCAGAGCGCGTGCCGTTATATGAACGCTATGGCGAAGTGGTCATCGATTGCGACGACGACACCCCAGAATCCATTGCAGACACGCTGGCGAAGACCGTCGCGAAGACCACCACCAAGAACCGCGCCTAACCATCAGGCAGGCTGGCGCCCCGGTAGCACGGGAGCGCCAGGCCACTCACCACGATGGAGGCAGATTTCTCGGAAAATCGAGCAAAAACGGCTTAAAAACTCATCTTAAAAAATCGTAATACTACTTAATAAGCAGCCCGCCTTAGCGCAATTAGTTATTTGCGCTACGTTGTGTCAGACCAAAAAAATTCTTGTGGCGATGGCGTTACTGCGTTGTGATGACACCAATCAGCCCAAGGCTGACCTTTTGTTCAAGATCATCGGGGGGTGATTTGTGGGTGAGAGAGAAACGAGCGTGATAACCGAAGAACCATCAGATGAATTTTTTGAACAGGCCCTTGACGACCTCAACGACGACGAGCTGAGTGCCTTCGACTTGACCGATACTGCAACTGAGAAAGCGCTGAAAGCGGCTAAACGGCGACGAGCAGAAAAGCGCCTTGAAATACTGCGATTACGGGAAGAGTTGGGCGACTATGATCTCGACTATGATCTCGACTATGATCTCGACTAGCTGTTTCACTAGGGCTAGGACTAGCAACTAGCCCAAGAGACTGCTACTGACTCAAACGCTGGGTTGAGTGCTATCAGGATCATCGCGAATCTCCTGCTGCCACTCAAAGACGTTGAGCTCAATAAATACAAAGGCAAACAGCCACAGCGCGGCGTCCCAGAAATCAAGAAAATTGCCCTTAAAGCCCCAAAAAATGGCGGCTACAATCAGCGTCGCATACAGCACGAGTTTGACGCCCTGCCACATCTGCACTGCCAAGCGCGAAATCTCGTCCCACCGTGTTAGCACTCGTACATCGATTTCTAACAGCACCACCACGAGGATCCAGGCGCCAGAATTGATCACATCGACCAGCGCTAAACGCTGGGCGGCTAGTAAGCCAGAAGGGGCAGCCAGGACATGCTCCAACCCCGATACCATTATCGTATCAGAGCCCAACTGCATACAGTTATCCACTGTCAGCGGGATGAATTCGTCAAGCTTGAGCATAACAACCCAATTATCCGAAACTAAGCTGCAAGCAGTCTGGGTAATCGGCATGCTCGACAGTAAGGTTCTCCACTCGGCGATATAGCCCAAAAAAGCCAAGCAGATCGCCAGCGTGCACAACATTCGCACAGCGTGAATGACAAACCGGAGCGGCCCTCTCAAACGATGATCTGGTATCACCGCGGTCTCGGCTTCAAATAGCAGCAGTAAAATTACCCAGGCAATCGTGTCCAGCGTCGCTGAAAATAGCTGGATCCCCATAACGGCAGTGTCATCTGCCTCGAGTGCAAATTGTGCGCTGGTGATTTCTTCGGCCAAAAAAAACCAAATGTTGAGCGACAACATGGCGTAAACAAAATACTTCACCCACCGATAGACCTGATACGGCAACACTGACTCACTCATACGTCATCGCACATTCACGTTTTTGCTCATATGAAGTTTGATCAAACTTGGAGCAGTAAGTGCTCACGCTCCCAAGAGCTAATGACACGATTAAATTCCTCAAACTCATCTAGCTTCACGGCCGCATAGGCGCGCATGAACAATTCACCAATCATTGCCTGTAACTCTGGAGTGTCGTTCAGCTTACGCACACCTTCCTCCAATGTCCGCGCCACGCCAACACTATCTTCATTGGCAGTGCCTTGGTGCGGTGCCGTTGGCTGCAAATGCTGGCGCATACCTAATAAGCCGCTAGCAAGCGACGCTGTGATCGCCAAGTACGGATTCGCATCGACACCAGGAAAACGATTTTCAATGCGTAAATTAGCGGCGTCAGAATTAGGCACTCGAAATGCCGTTGTACGATTATCGAATCCCCAGCTTAAGTTGATCGGTGCAGAAATATCGGGTGCCAAGCGACGATATGAGTTGACGTTGGGCGCATAGAAACTAATCAGCTCTGGGGTATAGCGCTGCAACCCGGCCATATACTCCATCATCGCCTGACTCGGCTTACCGTCAGGCGTCGTAAAGATGTTTTTACCCGTTTCTAGGTCCAGCACGCTTTGATGAAGATGCAGTGCTGACCCGGGTTCGCGCTGCATGGGCTTGGCCATAAAAGTGGCGTACATCCCGTAACGTTGGGCCGTCTCACGCACCGTGCGCTTAAAGACAAAGACTTGATCGGCCATTGCTAAGGGATCACCGTGATTAAAGTTGATCTCGAGCTGAGCGGCACCATTTTCGTGTATGAGCGTATCGACATCGAGTTTTTGTTGGTCGGCAAAGTCGTACATGTCTTCCACAAAATCTTCAAATTCAGCCACAGCGTCAATGCTGTAAGAGAGTCTTGCTACCTCTCGCCTGCCTGATCGCCCCTTGGGCGGAATCAGTTCGTAATCAGGATCAGTATTTTTATGAACCAGAAAAAACTCAACTTCTGGCGCCACAACCGGCTTTAATCCAGCTGCTTCGTAAAGACCAAGCACGTAACGCAGTACGTTTCTGGTAGATAAGGGGTGCGGTTCACCATCCGTTTTGTAACAGTCGGCAATCACCTGCGCCGTGGGTTCGCGACCCCAAGGCACCATGCGCAGTGTGCTCGCGTCAGGTCGCAGCAGCATATCGGTGTCAGTTGGCTCAACAAAGTCCCAGTGGTCGTCGGTGTACTCACCGGTAACCGTCTGTACCATAATCGATTCGGGTAACTTGATTTCCCGGTTAGCCATAAACTGATGCGCAGGAATAAACTTACCGCGCGCGTTACCGGTCATGTCTGGTACGAGGCATTCCACCTCCGAAATATTGTGCTCTTTGATCCACGCTTCAATCGTGGCCATGTCGGCGGGCGGTACTTGCGAGGCGTCAAAATTACCCTCTGGAGCATATGCTCCAGCGGTACTGGAATCGATATCATTGGTCGGTTGGCTCATAAAACCCCGCAGGCAAAAAACAAGGCAATAGTATCTGATGGCGCGGTGATGCCAGCAAGCGGCATAATGCCAACCATGAAACCCACACTTTCACGACCCGCACCTGTCGAATATCCCGCTAGCTGGTACGCTCATTCGGCCCCCTTACTGGCGCAGTTTCCTACGCTTGAGGGCGACGTTGATACCGACGTTTGTGTGATCGGCGGTGGTTATACCGGCCTATCGACGGCAATACATCTGCGAAAGCGAGGATATGACGTGGTCCTGCTTGAGGCCGAGCGCGTCGGTTGGGGCGCCTCAGGACGCAATGGCGGTCATGTAGGGACCGGTCAACGTGTCGATCAAGCGCGTATCGAACAGTGGGTTGGGCTCGATACCGCCACCGCGCTGTGGCAATTGAGTCTCGAGGCAGTCGATCGGGTATGTGAGCTAATCGATGAGCATGATATCGACTGCGAGCTCGGTGTTGGCAACCTCCATCTCGCAGCTAAACCCAGCCATGCGAGGGAGTTACAAGCCGAAAAAGCGCATCTCGAAACTGTCTATGGCTATGAGGGGCTAACGTATTTATCCCCAGAGGAAACATCAACGATCACCAGTGCCCATGGTTTTCATGGCGCTCTACTCGATACAGGCTGTCGGCATCTGCATCCTTTGAAATACGCGCTGGGGTTAGCGCGCGCGGCTTCCAAAATGGGCGTCAGAATCTACGAGGGTACTCACGGCCAGCCGCTCCCAGACGGTCGTTCAGGCACAGTCAAAACGGACCGGGGCTGTGTGCGTGCCAAGCAGGTGGTGCTGGGTTGCAATGCCTACCTCGGTAATATCGCACCGCGCCTTGCCGGCAATATCATGCCGATCAATAATTTTGTGATCGCTACCGAGCCGCTGTCGGCTGAACTGTTGTCACGCATCAACCGCGATAATGTGTCCATGTCCGACACGCTGTTTGTGATCAACTATTGGAAACTGTCAGCCGACGGTCGTTTGTTATTTGGTGGTGGTGAAAATTATTCGAGTCAATTCCCCGCCGATATCAAATCATTCGTTCGTCCCCATATGCTCAAAATCTATCCGGAACTCCGCGATGTCAAAATTGATTATGGCTGGGGTGGTGCGGTGGGCATTACGCTTAACCGATTGCCTGATTTCGGCCGCGTCGGAGAACACTTGTGGTATGCCCAAGGCTTTTCTGGTCACGGGGTGCCGACGGCCACCATGGCGGGGTGTTTACTGGCAGAGGCGATTGATGGCGATCCCGCACGATTTGAGCTGATGACAGCAGTCCCCACTCGCCGCTTTCCTGGCGGTACGCTATTGCGTTGGCCTGGGCTCGTGGCCGGGATGCTTTTTTATAGCTTGGCGGATAAATTAGGCCGCTAAGTGCGACGTCTTTTGACCGCTCGATTTTTACCAGCCCGTCGCCGACTTTGCCGATAGTTAAGGCTAGCGTTGCGCTATTATTAGTGACGACAAGAGACAAAGACCTGACTAGCGGATACACCGCGTTTGACTGCCCATTGAAAAGGAAACTCACATGCTGACTTTATTGCGAACGCTGACTGGGATAGCAGGTTTGGGCGCACTGACCATTGGTGCGATATGGTGGCTTCAACCTGAAACGGCAGCCGGCTTACTCGGCGCCAGCCTCCTTGACGGCACGGGCCGCAGCGCTCAAATCGGCGATTCAGGCGCCTTTTTTATTGGTGTTGGGGTGCTTCTACTTTGGGGTGCCGTCAAACAACGAGCAATATTTGTCCTAATAGGCGGATGCCTAGTTGGCCTAGTCGCACCGGGGCGCATTCTTTCAGCTACCCTCCATAACGGTGCCGTCACAACACCTGAAGTGGTGGTCGAATGCGTTATCTTCGCGTTGGCGCTCATGACATGGTTCGCTATCAACCGACATCGTCATCAAGTGTGACTATCAAGAGTTACGCTCAATGACTAACCTTAATGGTTATCTCGCTGACACATTGGATATGTACTATTCATGTTACTAACTAAGCTGACAGCCCTCTTTTCGGGCACCAAAGCGACGAGTGACGCGACGCCACTGCGCGCATTAGAGCTCTCTTGTGCCGCGCTCATGTTCGAGGTGGCACGATCCGATTTCACTATCGATGACACAGAGCGCGAGGCGATCAGCTTACTACTCACAGAGAATTTTGCGCTCAGTGAGGAAGAGGTCGCGACCGTTACCGAGGAAGCCGCTGAAAACGTGGACGCAGCAACCTGCCTCTTCGAATTCACCCGCACGATTAATGAGGTCGCCACCGTCGAACAAAAACGTCAGTTGCTGACAATGATGTGGCGCGTCGCGTTAGCGGATGAAGCACTGAGTCGTTACGAAGAGCACCTCATACGCAAAGTCGCCGATCTACTCTATCTCCCTCACAACGATTTTATGTTGGCCAAACAGCGCGCGCGTTAAACCGTGCCGGGCGACAAAGTTTAGCCATTCGACAGCTACCGGCTCCCGCCTCGCGCGCTGGCAAAACACCCCAATACGATAAGGCCTGTTCCCAGCAGCGTGCGTGCAGTGACCACCTCGGCAAAGAAAAACCAGCCTAAGATCGCCGCCCAAATAAAAGCCGTGTATTCAATACTCACCAATCGCTGTGCCTCTGCCTGACGATAAGCCGCGGCCATCAACATCAGCGAGCCAATGGCTAATGCAGCCGCTAGCGCAGCACCACCCCATTGCATCGCATTGGCAGGCAGCGACGCGGCGAAAGGTGCCGCCAACAATAAAATCACGAAGACAATAATGTTTTGATAAAACGCGATTTCTAGAGGCTTGGCGATTAATGCCTGCATCCGCTGCAAAATCAGATTAAAGGCGTACATCACTGCCGATAAGAGTACGGCGCCCATGCCAAGCAAGTCACCATCAGGGCCGACCGATAAAAGCTCCCCACCCACGACGACAATGACGCCACCAAACCCCAATACAGCGGCAAGTTTGGCATTAGCACCAATCCGCTCGCCCAATATCGGGACAGCGAGAAAGAGCGTGATGATAGGGGCAATAAAAGACAGTCCAATCGCTTGCGCTAGAGGAATTCGCGTCAGGCCATAGAAAAATAAATAGGCCATGACCGCCGTCAGTGTGGCCCGAATAATATGAACTTTAAGTACGCGGCCAGAGGCCGCTATCGGCCGAGTTGGCAGATAGAGCACCGAGACGCAGATAGCCCCCATCAACATCCGCCAAAACATCGCGTTGTAAGTCCCCATGGCGACCGCCTGCCCCTTCATCACCGCGTCCATCATCGAAAACAACATGATCCCCAGTGTGGCAATCAGCAATGGTGCCTCTGCGATCTTTTTCATACCTGCGGCCCCTCCTCAATAACATTGCCATGGCGAGCGAGGAAGATCAGGCCAGTGACACAATGGTATGGGGGTTACGCTTTCAGCGGCTATTTAGCCCAATCGAACATAACAATTAAATATGACAACCGAATATGACAACCAAGTGTGGCCATCGAGCGTGGCCATCGAACGTGGCCATCGAACGTGGCCATCGAACGTGACGATCGGATGGTAATGGAGGAGAGTCAGTCTCCTATCCGACCTGTCATAACAGAATATTTGCTTCGCATTGCGTGTTGGTTCCGACCAAGTGCCTGACAGAGGCTTTGTATTGACGCTGTTTCAATAACGACGGGCTTGCGTCGCGGTTAATTGCTATCGAGTACCCGGTTGCCGGGCAATGACGCGTCACGCACAGGCAGCCTAACGCCATAAGCGGTATTGATATCTCGGCGCCAGCCGCTTCTGCGACGCCAAACATAGACGCCGCTTCAACAACAATATCAGTCTTGGAAAAATCCCGTTTTCTTATCCCCTGTCTCGGTATACACCGATTCACTCCGCTCAACGAGATAGGCTTGATTCGTGCTGCTAACCATCCCCACACCGCGCAGTAAGCCTGCCATCTGGTCATAATAAGGATGCTGAAAGTGCGCGGCCAAACACTCACTGTTCTCCCAGAGCTCATATACCTGTATCCGGGTAGGCTCCGCTGGATCTGGCGCAAAGCAATAGTCAAAGCAGCCCGGCTCCTCGAGTCGGGTCAAGCGCTGTACGTCAGCAGTCAGCGCAACAGCCTCGTCTCGCTTACCTTGGGTTGCGAATTCTAACGCTGCAACAATAATAATCACCTCACAATCACTCCTTATTTGATTGTCAAATCGCCAATATGCAAGCATTAACCGTTAACGAATCGGAAACCTCTGACCCAATTCTTCTCCGTCAGGTGACGGCGATTCCCAACCCGCTTAGCAGTGCAGTAAGACCCATCAAATACAGACCGGGCAGTTTAAGAAGGGCCGCATGCCCGTTTAGGCTCAATACGAAAAACAGTAACGCACCTAACGCATTAGCCCAAATCGCAGGGACGGCCATTAAAGCCAGATGAGGCTGCCAAGCAACCACCATAAACGTGATACCGCTCACCAGTAACAAGACGGTAAACATGTGCCACGACACTAAGCTGAGTGACTGCGTCAGCGGCGCTAACTGACTCTCCCGGATGTTCTTCATATAAAGCCGCCCACCAACGTATCCGTGGAAGATAGCGCCTGCCATCGCAATCGCAGCGGCAAGCATGAGTAGGGTAAATTGCATACGCATATTCCGTCGACGAAGCGACGCCGATCAATCAAAAAGGGCCAAACCGCAATCCTCGAGCGTAACGGCTAGCTGTGGGGACTGCAATTAGGCACCTACCAAGGTCTGAAGCGGGCTTGCCCCCCCCACCATCGCAATAATCCCCCCACCATTAACCAGACTATGAGCAAATAGGGCGTATCAGAAATCAAATCGAGTGCCCAAGCCCGCTCGTGCCCCAAGCCCCTCGCGATATGCTCAGGTGCAAGGTCGATGCCGTAGGAAAGAGAGATCATCAACGGAATAAACTTCATCACCGCCAGCATCAGTAGGACAAAGTTCGCCCAGGCGATAAGCGTGATCCAGAGATGGTGACGACGGGACGCGGCAGTGTTCATTAATGGTGAAATACCAGCACTTGGTTATTAGCGGGCATGGGGATTGTCTGGGTGCGCTCAAAATCCGCCTCCCTAGCGACCGCCGTCACCGCCGCAACGTCCCTAATACCCCAAGCGGCATTTTCGGCACGCAAATTTGCGTCAAAGGCTTCATTAGAGGCCGACGTGTGTTGACCTTGCTCTTTAAACGGCCCATAAATGAGCACAACGCCCTCATCCCCTAATATCCGCTTCGCGCCGGCGAATAAGCCTTGACAACAGGACCACGGCGCGATGTGCAGCATATTAATATTGACGATCGCGGACACGGCCTGCGGCAACGCTTGCCGCTCTACCTCCCACACCGGGTCTAGTACATCGAGGTACTGCGTTGCTAACAGCCACTCAGTATCCACTTCAGCACACCACTCGCTAATGGATGCCAAATTAGCGGCACCCACATCGGTGGGTAGCCACAGCCTAGGAGCGAGCCGTGGCGCAAAATAAGCGGCATGCTGTCCTGATCCTGCCGCGATTTCTAACACCACACCTTGGGGCGGCAACTGCGACTGCAGCACCGCCAATAGCGGCTCTCTGTTGCGCTCAGTGGCAGGAGCATATCGCTTTGTCATCCGATGCCTCGCAGGAGACCAGACTCTTTGAGGTGGCGTTTTACCGCGGCGTTGACGCGCCGCCATGGATACGGGGATCTCGCTACGGCAATACCCGCTGGCGACATCATGAGACGCTTAGCCTTACTCTGCACCGGCGAGAAAAATAAACGCAGTAGGGATCACCAATACCAAAGCACCGATGACCAGCAACAGGACTTCGATTCTGCCCCGCCATCGTGATGGCTGACTTGGGGATTGCGTTGAGGGCTCACTAGGTTGTTCGTTACTCATGCTTGCTCAGCGATTAAAACCGACCGTTATCATGAATTGCTTAGACGTTACCGGCAAGGCCAACAGCAAGACAATACGTCGCGCTGTTCGCCAGGCAGCGAGTCCTCGGCGAACTCGCTTTAGCTCCGGCACCAGTGCAGTGAACAAAATAAGAGGGGATAGCATCAACCGCGCCTCTGCTTCGGGTCACTGTCTTCTCAGTGGATTACGCGGCGATCTCTTGTTGCGCCTGACTAAAGGCCGCAACGGCTCTGTCTAAATCGTCTTTGGTATGACCGGCAGATATTTGTACACGAATACGGGCCTTACCTTGGGGTACCACCGGATAAAAGAACCCCACTGCGTAAATGCCCAACTCAAGCAACCGCTCAGACATGCGCTGTGCCACCACCGCATCGCCGAGCATAACTGGCACGATGGGGTGGTCACCTGCAGGCACCGCGAAGCCATACGCCTGCATCTGCTCACGGAAATACTGTGTATTGCTATGGAGGGTATCGCGCAATGCTGTCGAGGCTTCCAGCATATCGAGTACCTTCAGCGAGGCCGCACAAATGGCAGGCGCCAGCGTATTAGAGAACAAGTACGGTCTGGAGCGCTGGCGCAAAATATCGATGATTTCTTGACGACCGGCGGTAAAACCTCCCGAACCACCACCGAGCGCCTTACCAAAGGTACCGGTAATGATATCAACGCGATTCATCACACCACAGTGTTCATGTACACCTCGACCCGTAACGCCCATGAACCCCGTGGCGTGGCAATCGTCATGGTGGACCATCGCCCCATACTGGTCAGCCAGATCACAAATCGCATCTAACTGCGCGACCGTCCCATCCATCGAAAAGACCCCATCAGTGGTAATCAAAATGCGTCGCGCACCGGCCGCTCGCGCTGCCTTGAGGTTCTCCTCAAGATCAGTCATATCATTGTTCTTGTATCGATAACGGGAGGCCTTACAGAGGCGCACACCGTCGATAATGGAGGCATGGTTCAGTTCGTCAGAAATAACCGCATCTTCAGCACCCAGAATGGTTTCAAACAACCCCGTATTGGCATCGAAGCAGGCCGCATAAAGGATCGTGTCCTCCATACCGAGAAAGGCACTGACGCGCTGCTCCAACGTTTTATGAATGCCCTGAGTACCACATATGAAGCGCACAGAGGCCGCGCCGAAGCCCCATTGTTGCAAGCTATCGCTCGCCGCCTGCATGACCTCAGCGTTATTTGCCAGTCCAAGGTAATTATTGGCGCACATGTTGACGACATTGGCACCGTCTTCAAGCGTGATCTGGTTTTTTTGCTCAGAGGCAATCACGCGCTCGGTCTTCCAGAGCCCTGCCGCTTTTATTTCAGCGATCTCTGCAGCGTAGCTGTCCTGTACATCGTGGTAACTCATATCACGCCTTCCAATCAAGAATCACTTTGCCCGACTGACCCGAGCGCATAATGTCGAAACCTTCTTGAAATTCGGTGTAATGGAACCGGTGGGTAATGATGCGCTCGATAGGCAGTCCGCTCTGCACCATCATGACCATTTTGTACCAGGTCTCGTACATTTCACGTCCATAGATGCCTTTGATATTCAGGCCTTTAAACACCACGTCAGTCCATGAGATACCGGTTTCATCAGGCATGATGCCGAGCATCGCAATATTGCCGCCGTTAATCATCTTGCTTAACACATCTCTGAAAGCGGCGGGCGAGCCCGACATCTCAAGACAGACATCAAAGCCCTCGAGGATACCAAGGCTCTCCATGAAGGCTCGGCTGATCTCTTGCTTAGAGACATTAATCGGGCGCACTTTCGGAACGATGCGTTTCGCCAGATCAAGCCGATACTCGTTGACGTCGGTCAAGATCACATTGCGCGCGCCGCAGTGGCCAGCCACCATTGCCGCCATAATGCCAATGGGTCCAGCACCGGTGATGATCACATCCTCACCGACCATATTAAATGAGAGCGCAGTATGCACCGCGTTGCCATAGGGATCGAAAATGCTCAGTAGATCGGTCGGGATATAGACGTTAGGCCGAAAGACATTGGTTGCAGGAATTGCCACATACTCAGCAAACGCGCCATCGCGGTTCACCCCCACCCCTTGAGTGTTAGGGCAAAGATGGCGGCGCCCAGCGAGGCAATTTCGACAGCGCTCGCAGACCACATGCCCCTCTCCTGAAACAATATCGCCGACCTCTAGACCCGTGACATTCGCACCCAGTTCCACAATTTCGCCCGCGTATTCATGGCCCGCTGTCATCGGGACAGGGATGGTTTTTTTTGCCCAGTCATCCCAGTTATAAATGTGCACGTCGGTGCCACAGATGGCGGTCTTATGGACTTTGATCAAGACATCACCACCCCCTACCGCTGGCATGGGCACATCTTCTAACCAAAGACCTTCTTCAGCATTTTTTTTGACCAGTGCTTTCATGAGCGCTTATCCACCATCAAGTTCATGCCCTTTTTATGCAAAATCGGGGGTATTGGATGCCTTTTTCGGCCATTTAACCCCTAAATCACTGCAAAAACGCGGCAAAAGTTAGCCACTGCCTGCAAACTGTCCCTGACACTGTTGAGCGCGCTGGCTTTACGGAGGAGTAAGCCCTCGGAACAGTTGATCGGCGGGGCTCAGTATATTTCCTAAAGCGGCTCAATCATGAGGTACTGCACGACAGAGTCTCCCACGTTAAGACCCTCATGCCAGTCGATTCCCTCACTTGAAAAATAACTGCCCGTGGCAATCTCGGCGCGCCGGGTGCCATGCTGATCGAGGATTTCCATGGTGCCGCCCGAGAGCGCATAACCAAAGTGCCGCGGATGAAAATGGCGCTCATGTCCCACACCCGGAGGAAACGTACACCGCAGCACGCGGACTTCTGTGGTTTCGTGAAGCTTTACGCAGACCGGCTTACCCCGCCAACCTGCCGCTAAAGGGTCTGGGAGCGTTTCTGACGCAATCTCTGTGTCGCTGTATGAGACCCCAGCCAAGGCACAGCTAATAAGTATGAGTGCGAATCGCCCTGCCCATGCGGTGCGGTAAAATCCGACGTAAGTGCGAGATGATGCGGTTTGCCGATAGGCTTTCTTTATGCGTTTCATTGGATCAGGCCCACCGATTGTGGCGTTAGCGTGCAACTCGCTTGCATCCAACGCAGATTAATCCCAATTCTTTGTGCGCCAGGATCAGCCCACGCATAAGACAGGGCTCGGTCTTGGTCTGGTTTATGAGCATAAAGCACTAAAGAGGGACGGTTACGCCCATAAGGCCAACGCACATTGCGCAGTTTAATACCCACCTGCTGGGCGTTCTCCTCCTCAGTCTTCATCCAGATCATGCCCCCTTGGTCATGGAGGGTTAGGCCCCGACGAAAGGTCCTATCTCCGTCACGCTGCGTGGCCGTCATCCAACACTCAAATTGTCGCGCCTTACGATGCTTAAACGGGATATTAGCTCGCTGATCTGTCACGGCGTTATCGTTTTCATCAAGTGTCTGATCACTGATCCAGAGTGCGTCTTCGGTGAGTAAAAAATAGTGATTAATCGTCGTATACCCAACGTCTTTAGCGAGCGCATTCGTGCATGCATGATGTTGCGTCCGCCCCAAAAACTGGTTGGCTTTTCGCCGCCACAGTACATCACAGCCAGGGACTCTCTGCACTTGATCCATCGTTAATTGCGCGAGTTGAGTGTGGCCCAAATGCGCATCCACCAGTAATTTGGCCTCATTGAAAGTATAGATCTGCATCCTAACCGCGTTGCGCTCATAATCTGGATTCAATACGTAAAGCCGCTGCCGGTTTATCTGCGCAGGGTCATCGTTAACATATTGCTGTAAATAGAAAACATGAGCGCCAAAGCGGGGTAAGTCCACTGGTTCAAGTACGGTGTGCACTCGTGAGTGTCGCAGCGTACCGGCAAGGTTCTGCTCATCCTCAAAATACACTTGCTCTTGGTTATCGTAGACCCCGGGAAACCACGCCATCATGAGTGCAAAATCTTTGTCTAAGATCGCCGAGGCATCAGCCATCGCGTCAAAGACCATCAGGGCAGTTAAGACAATCAGTGAACGTCCAGTCATTGCGTATTCGACCTCTGCTGCCGGGTGGGATGGTGATTCGGCTTGATCAGTTCTCCGACCCGCAATCAGCGCCATCAGTTTAAAGGCAGTTCGCCTACTGATAGCCTGCGCACGTTTTCTCAATAGAGGATTGAATCTATCGCAACGAAGATAGATTATCGACCCCTTAATCCAAGGTGTGGCACGGCGTCGATATCCTGCACCCCCCCAAAAAAATAAAAAGGAAACCATTGATGAAACCGCTAGAAGGCATCACGATCCTAGAGTTTTCGACCATGATCACGGCCGCTCTGTCGAGCATGATGCTCGCAGAGCAAGGCGCTCGCGTCATCAAAGTAGAACCCCACAATACGGGCGATCCCATGCGATTCATTGGCGCTCGAAAAGGTGATATCTCGTCACTTTTTGCGGGCTGCAATCGCGGTAAGGAATCCATTGCGATCGACCTTAAAAGCGAGGCCGGACAGGCCTTGATTCAGGAAATGATCCCGCAGGTGGATGTGGTCATTCACAATTTTCGACCGGGCACGATGGAGACCTTGAATTTAGGAAGCGATGCCCTTCGCGCACTCAACCCGCGACTCATTTATGTGGCGATTTCAGGCTTTGGCACTGAGGGGCCCTTACGACGGGCGCCCGCCTATGACCCCATCATTCAAGCGCATTGCGGTATGACGGCTAGCCAAGGCAGTGATGAAGCCCCTTCTTTTATGCGCTCACTGCTGTGCGACAAGATCACCGCCTATACCGCTTGTCAGGCTGTGACCAGCGCCTTATTTTCCCGTGAACGCTCCGGCGAGGGCCAGTTGATAGATCTATCAATGCTCGATGCGAGCTTATTTTTTATGTTTCCCGATGGCTTCCAAAACGATGCACTGCTTGACGAAGATCAGGTTGCCGGTGGCCTGCTCATCGACATGCTCTACGACCTTACTTTGACCAAGGATGGCGGAATTACCGTGGCGGCAGCGAATCAAGATATGCAGGGGAGAATGCTCAAAGCCATTGGCTTGCTGTCGCTGTTGGAAGATGAGCGCTTTAGCACCATGAAGGCGTTAGTTGAAAATTTGGCGGCATTTCGTGATCTTGTGGCACAAAAATGTGTTGGCTATACCAGTGATGAATTAATCGCATTGCTCCGTGAGGCAGAGGTACCGTGTGCTAAGTGCCTGACCCGGAAGGAAGTGCTGGCACAGGCACAGCTGTCTGCTAACGATAGCATCGAGGTCATCGATCACCCGCTGCTCGGCAAACTCCGCATTGTTAAATCACCACCGAAGTTTGGTGGCGAACGCCTGTCGCCCTCTCGACCCACTCCAGGGCATGGCGAGCATACCGACGACGTGCTCGCGGAAATGACCGGCAGCCAAGATCACCTCGCGCAACTGCGCGCTGATGGGGTCATTCGCTAACCAGCGCTGCGTAGCCCATTCATTGCTGACAGACATAACCCCGTGCCGTGCGCTTAGCGTTGAACGTGGACCCCGTCTCCCGCTGCGACGATTCCAGATTGCACAATCGTCGCATAGACACCTAGGTTACCGTCACTATGTGCCACCATTTGACGCATGATTTGTGTGTCACGCGGGAGATCTGAAAAGCCATGGGTCGTCATCGCGCATCGCGGACAGGTAGATTCAATGTTTAACGTCACGCCTCCAATCGTCAGGGTTTTGCCAATCCATGCTTGCTCGGGAAAAGCATCAGCGCTGTCTTGGCAATCGATCAATACATTAGGTCGAAAGCGACGCACATCGAACTGAGACTCCGGGGCCAACTGATTCATCGTATCGAGTGATTGCTGGGTCAATAGCATCAGCGGGAAGGCGTCAAAGTAGGTGCCCGGCGGTGACTCAAATTCGAGTAGCTCGGCAAAGGCCGTCAGATCCGGAATCGGCTCACCGGGTAATCGACCAAACACCGTTCGCAACTCTTCTTCAAAATCCTCAGTGTCGGGCGCACCCCGCCGATAGTGATCAAGTTGATCTGCCGGCAAAAGAGGCCACAGTGACACCGGATGATCCAGCTTGACGGATAACCACTCGTGAATCTCCAGTGCGTTGGCAGGCATCGTCTCGCCGTCTGGCGCTGCAATCATGGCGCCTGCTTCAGTGCTAGTCGCCGCTAAGGTCATGAGTTGTGGAATCTTTTTTCCGCCGCGAATGCCGCCTCGCTTCTCGTCGCGAACGGCCCAAGCTCGATCACCCGGAATGCCCGACTCAGTGATCTCTGTTTGATCGAGCTGCTCGCCAATCATTGATTTAATCGGGTAACGAAAAAGAGCTTTTACGGACCGCGCAGTCATCACTTACTCCAACATGTTCTTAAGATAATCGTCAGTTTACTCGCAGTGAGGCCTGCTCACTGTGCGGTAAGCGTCAATCAGCACACCAACCAAGAGCCTAATCCACGTCAACGCGAATCGCAGTGAAGACTATTACTTGGCAAGGTGACAACTACTGCGCAGTGAAGCCGCCATCGACGCTGAGTACTGCACCTTGGCATAGACTCGAATCGGGAGAAGCAAAGAATAATATGGCGCCCGCCACTTCCTCCGCCGTACCCATACGACCAATCGGCATCACGCCGCGCAGCATCGACTGGGCCTCTTGTTTATCGGGCATCAGATCGGTCCAGCGCTCCATCATCGGCGTTTCTATGACGCCCGGGCAGACACAGTTAATGCGAACACCCGTGGTCGCCAGCTCAATGGCCATATCCCGGGTAAAGACCACTAATCCCCCTTTTGCGCTGCCATAGGCCGTTGATAGCGGAAAACCGACCAGTCCATTGAGAGAAGCAATATTGATCACGCTACCCTGTCCGCGTCCTACCATTGGCGGGACAAAATACTTACACAATAACCAGGGGCCTTTGAGATCGGTGTCAATCACCCTCTCCCATTCATCCAGGGTGGTCTCGTTATAGGTTTTGTTGAGTTCGGAACCCGCGTTGTTCACCAACACATCCACGTGCTCCCATCGCCCATAAACTGCCTCGGCGGCCGCCTGCACTGCAGGCTCAAGGCGCACATCGAGCTCCAGCGCAAAGACCGACTCCCCCAGCTCCTGTGCTAACGCCTCAGCAGCCGACAGGTCGTAATCGAGAATACACACCTCGGCACCCTCTTGGACAAAACGGCGCACCGTGGCGGCGCCGATACCACTCGCTCCTCCAGTCACCACGCACTTCACATTACTTAAGCGCATTAAAGCCTCTCATGACAAATCGTTTAGTCGTGTCATCAAACACCAAAGCACAGGCGCCGGCAAATCGGAGCATAGCGACGCAGGCAGCTAACCCCACATCAGTCATCTCACTGTGACGACTCTCGCTGAAGCGCATCAGCCTCACAGCATCCTTGCACAGTGCTTATTTTGGTCGAAAACGCTGTTGACAAAAATGCGGCGCAACAGGGAGTAAATTCACTGAACTAAACGTCATCACTATGAAGGAGCATATTATGACAACAACAGATACTTACTCGATCGTGACTGCGGCAACCGTGCTGATCATGATCGTGACCATGGCCACCTAGTCACACTGCACGTTGAGCAGTGAGCACCGCCCTGTTTTCCCGAGCGAGTGGTGCTCATTACTCACAGAGACCTCATCGAAAGATGCCAACTGGTGCCGGTTGACTGAGCGCATTGGTATGCGTGCTACGCGGATCAATCTCACTGCAAGAGCGCGTTGAGCGCTCGTGCCCACTCGGCTGACAGCCCAGCACCGCATCTATCGGGTTAGTCCGCTACCACAGCATTCGTCATCGGTGAACGCATCCGTCGCTCAACAGACAATGCGTGTCGCAATGGCCATCGCATTCAACTACCCATTCGGCCAGGGCCAGGTGCGTTGAGGCGAGGCTTGGTGAAGGATGCCACTGATGATCAGGGAAAAAGATAATGCCGTCTGTTAACGCAGAACTGCAAGGCGTCATGGACAAGCTCTTTGACACCATGAAGCACATACCGGACAAGTCATTGGCTCGTACTCAGGGCGGCTACAGCACTCCTGATAATTGGATGATGCACTAGCGCTCTTCTGGCCTAGCAGAAATTATTTGATGGGCCTCGGGAGCTAACGAGACTGAATTAACACCAATGCAGGCTCGAATCACACTTCATTCATGCTGAAGGCGCACCGATACCAGTAGCGCATCATCACTACTAATACTCTCCGCTCCAAACGATAGGGTGCGCTATGTAGCGTTCTTGCTCGGACAATATTTCGATGCCATGGCGTGCACGCAACTCAGCAATAGTTTCATCTAAGTACGCCTCAGGAAATTGAAAAGGCCACTTTGCCGTCATGCGCCGAGTGCGCCGTAATACACGCCATTTCATCCCAAGGGTTTGCCAATATATTCTCGGCAACAGCATCCACCCACACTCTTTGATAAGGGCAGCATATAAAGCTTTGAGCTCCGGTAGGCGTCCGTATTCTTTTACGTAGCGCCACTTAAAACGACAGCCCAAGAACAGCCAAGTATCCAATGCAGCCTCTTGCTCAAGCGTTGTATTGAGACCAAAGATCACATGCGTGGCGTCGTGCTCAAGTAGCAACCGCGAACTCGGCGCATCGATCATTACCTTGCGATTGAGGGCGTGAAGATAAGCATGGTATGCCTCGATCCCTTCCCTGAGCGTTAGGCAACAATCTTGGTCCTGATAGACAAGCGGCATCGGTGCACTCGACAACAACAAGCGTAGAGGTAGAGATAGTATCGCCTAAAGTGCACTCCTCCAAACCGCGGCGCACACCCATTGACGCGTTATAGCAACCAGCGGCATGACACCACCAAACTGGCACAGCAGGGTTCCGAAACAAGTCCACACTCTGCGGAAGGTCGTCCCACCGATGGGTTAAACACACCATGCTGGGCTTGCATGCAGGGATAAACAGATGAAAAAAGTGGGTTGGTTAACCGGAGCATTGACTCGCTCGTGCCTGAACATTAGCTGTTATTCTTTTGCGTATGAGCCGACAAAGCTGTCACAAAAGCTCAAAATGGACCAACACGGTCCGCCATAACAGGCGCAAACCCGCCACGTAACTTGGGAGAGCCGCTATGACTGCAACACAACAAGACATCAGTAACATTCCGCTGGCAGCGATCGACGTGAGCGATGCAACGCTATATCAACAAGATACTTGGCGACCCTATTTCGAGCGGCTTCGGGCCGAAGACCCGGTGCATTGGAGTGAAAACGATACCTTCGGCGGATTCTGGTCGGTCACCCGTTTTCAAGATATTACTGCCGTGGATGGCAATCATGAGGCGTTCTCCTCTGTGCCAGCTATCACCATCGGTGATTACGGCGATGATCTACCGGTGACCCAGTTTATCGCAATGGATCCCCCCATCCATGACGTACAGCGTGCCGCAGTGCAGGGGGTCGTCGCACCCAAAAATCTAAGCGGCTTAGAGAGTCTGATCAGACAGCGCGTTGGCAATATACTGGACGAATTGCCAGTTGGAGAGACGTTCAACTGGGTCGAAAAAGTCTCCATCAACCTCACCACTCAAATGTTAGCCACCATTTTTGACTTTCCTTTTGAGGATCGCCACAAGCTACCGTACTGGTCGGACATGGCAACCTCACTGCCGGAAATCGCAGGCAGCGATGGTGATGGGGATGAGCGCACGGCCGCGCTGCAGGACTGCCTGGCTTACTTCACCGTGCTCTGGCACCAACGAAAGCACAATTCACCCGATACCATGGACCTGGTCAGTCTACTCGCTACTAACCCTCACACCCGCGATATGGTCGAAGATCCTTTGGAGTACCTTGGCAACTTGCTGCTCCTCATCATCGGCGGCAACGACACAACCCGCAACTCCATCACTGGCGGTGTGTTGGCGTTAAATCAAAACCCCGCCGAGTACGCAAAACTGAAAACCAACCCCAGTCTCATTCCGAGCATGGTTTCAGAGATCATTCGCTGGCAAACCCCACTCATGCACATGCGTCGCATCGCCACACGCGATATTGAGCTCGGCGGTAAGATGATCCGCAAAGGTGAGAAGGTGGTGATGTGGTATCTATCGGGCAACCATGACGAGACTGCAATTGAGCGCCCCGACGAGTTCATCATTGACCGCACCAACCCCCGCTACCACCTCTCTTTTGGGTTTGGTGTTCATCGTTGCATGGGTAATCGCTTGGGTGAGATGCAGCTGCGTATCCTGTGGGAAGAGGTCCTGCAGCGCTTTTCCCATGTCGAGGTGGTTGGTGAGCCAGAGCGAGTGCTCTCTAATTTTGTACGGGGCTATTCATCGCTGCCTGTCTTGCTGCATGCCTGATAACCGCTGGCACCTCGGTAGCGCTTGCTATGATTCGTCGCTCAAGGCGGTGAGCTCAAAGGTCCAGTTATAAGGTGCCGCCACGGTGCCTTTAACGAAGATAAAATCGCCATCTGTCGTGACCCAGAGGTGGTATACCGGATGATGGCTAGCAATAACCACATAGGCAAAGTGGTAACACTGAAAAGTGCCGGCAGGCACCGTGACGGGCTCTTCACCAAAGTACTCGATGGTCGTGGCCTCGGAGCAAACGAGTGATGGCCCTGTCGCACCTCGGTGATCGAGCGATGTCAGCGGGTTATCGCGAAAGGTATGTTGTCGCGGTCCTAGGGATCGATCGAATCGTGCCACGAGCCACGCATCAGAATTGAGCGCGTGAGTGCCAAAACCGCGAATAGTTCGATCAATCTCAGACTGGCCTGATATCCGGCCTTGCTCACTGGTGAGCCCTTCATAGGTTATCTCATCGTCTGTGATGTGGTACCACGTACTACCTTTAAAGATACCCCCCTCTGTTAACCTCACGAGACAATCTTGTGGATGGAACGCCGCATCGACACGCTGTATGACATCGCGAATGAGTGCGGGCTCATCATCTAGCTCACAATAAGCGCGCAAAACGCGATCGCCGTTACGATGCCCTGTCAGCGTGAAGTGCTCTCGGCCCCAAATACCCGAGGCAAACGCTTCGCTGTCGATATAGTAGGTAACGGTGCCGCGCCGAGTAATGTGTTCGCGGGTTGCAGGATATTGCGGCTTGATCATGGATTGGCTCGCAGTTGGATGATTAAAAAGAGCGAAAGCACTCAAGTATTAGAGGCTGGGAGATCCGTAGAAGGCTCATTTAACCTGCCTACTGGCCACCTCGACAGCGTGCGTTAGCTTTTTGTTTCGATGATATGTTCGCTGAAGGGTCCCAAGCATCGCCATAGCATGATAGCCGAGAAAACTGATGAGGCGATGACGACACAGCTGATCGACCAATCAATCATTGCGGGGGCTTGGAAAACATAGTCAGTTAATAGCGCGACAGCCGTGGGGCCCAATGAAAGACCAAGCAATGAGATCGTCAGCAGGTAGAGCGCCATCACCTGACCGCGTATTTGATTAGGCGTCGCATTAATCACCGCTATCGATCCCGCGGCGGTGGTCATCGCGGGCCCCAGGCTTGCAGGAATCAATCCCATCAATGCCGCATGCCCAGTCTCGGCGAGCGGGAGATAGATGACGCCTGGAAGGCAGATAGCAATGCTGAGCAAAGCCACTTTGAGCTCCGCGTTGTGCTGATCGGATCGATGAAAATTGTCGATGAGACTCCCAGCCACAAACACCCCCAGTGGACCGGTGACCAGAATAATCAGGCCATACCCCAAACCAATTTCTCCCATCGTCCAGCCATGCACCCGAGCAAAACTAGTCGGAATCCACGAAAAGAGGGCGTAGCCGACAATGGTATTGACTGACATTCCGAGAAACAGCGGTACGTAGACCTGCTTTCTATCTAGCAGGTAGGCCAGTACCCCGGGGAAGGACAAATTCTGAGTCGTCGCGCTGGTCTCCTGTCGCTGAGGTTCCCGCACAGTCAGCATCAGTAAAACGACGGCGATACCTGGCAGGGCGACTAGAAAAAAAACGTATTGCCACGCTGCCACACTGCCAATAATAGGCAGAATATGTCGCTCACTGGTGCTCACGTAGGTGATCACCATGCCACCGAACACCATTGCAAAACCGGTTCCCAGTGAAACCCCCGCGTTATAGGTCGCCAGCGCTTTTCCTCGCGCGCCGGGGGGAAAGTAGTCGGCAATCATTGAGGTGGCACTGGGCGTCAGGCTCGCTTCACCAACCCCCACGCCCATTCTTGCCAAAAACAGGTGTAGGTAACTACCCGCGAGCCCACACGCGGCGGTCATGAGGCTCCACAGTGTGACACCACCCACGATAATATTGCGTCGCACGGTATGGTCGGCTAACCGTCCAAGCGGCACGGCCATAAACACGTAAAAAATTGAGAAAGCCAAGCCCATGAGTAAGCTCATCTGTGTATCGCTCAGCAGCAAATCCTGCTGGATCGGTTCGACCATCAGCGCAAGGATCTGTCGATCCAGAAACGATACAAGGTAGGCGAAGGTCAGCACACCGACGACGTACCAGTGATAGAAGACGCTGCCCTGCTGTTGTTCCTGGTCAGTCACGATGACCGACGGCTATCAGACGTTTTATTGCCGACATAAAGGCTACATTTCATTAGCGGAAGTGAGGTATCACATCGGTCGCAAACAGTTGAGCCTGCTCCACCATCGCGATCTGTCGTGCACCATGCGGATGAGCGACCGGCGTGCCGCCAAGCTGGTAGATATGTTCGAGGCCCATATCGATCAGAGGCTCCAGCCGCTCGATGCATTTTTGTGGTGGGCCGCATATCGAAAACCAGTCCACAAAGGCCTCGTCAATGAGCGCAAGATGTGACCCTTCTTCTTGGGCATGTCGCGCCATATCATATTGTGATTGCAGGTGCTCCGCGATGACACGGAGCCGGGGCGGCAGGTGCTCGGTGGGTGCATGCTTGAGCCCCGCAAAGTGCGCCACCATGCCTGCAATCAACTTACCTAGCGAAAGAGCAGTTTGCTCACTTTCATCACAGACCAAGTTGATGTAGGCGCCTAGCTGGATAGAGTTGCGCGGGCGATTAATCTTTGCCAGATGCGTTTCTGCCGTATCAATTGCCCATTTGAGGCGCTCGGGTGCACTACCCACTGCAAAGGAGATGCGGTCACCCACTTCGACTGCCATCTGGATCGTTTTCGGCCCCGTGCAGGCGATGTCGATTGGCACGGGATGGGTACCATAGGAGTCAAGCCAACGCAGTTGCGATGAGTGACCGTCCCGATCAACCGGCTCACCGTTAAGATAAGCCCGAAGTCTTTCAATGAAAGTTTTCAGCTGTGCCGTAGAAGCATTGCCTTTGCCGATGTGTGCCAGGCTGGAATCGCCACGTCCAATGCCGCACAGGACCCGACCGCCGGTCTCGGCGGAGAGTGAGGCCAGTGAGCTCGCGAGCACCGCAGGGTCTCTCGTAATGGGGTTGGTGACCCCGGTGCCCACTCTGAGGCTGCTAGTGTTTGCGCCGGCGAGGTTGAGTTGTCCAATCGGGTCTGGGGACAGGTTTTGTGTGTCGGGGCTCAACAGGATGTCGAACCCCAATCCTTCTATTTTCTCAGCCAGCACGGCGGTATTACCCGGGCTAGGCTCCATCACAATGCCGAATTCCATCATAGCGAGGTCAGCTCTCCGAGAACAGATTGCACCGCTATTCACTTATATACTTTTCCGCTGCTACGTCAATGTGAGCGGCGCGCAACTAATCCTTAGGGCTGCTGGTAGCGCTCTTGTTTGATGCAATCCATCAGCCCAAAAACAAAAAAGCCCAAAACGGGGCACGGGGCTAGGCTGCTAAGCGTAAGCTGAGGCGTTACTACCTCAGCTTACGTGGGGCAAACAGGCCCATACGAGTCACTAGGATGTCTAAGCCACTTCAGGCGTCACTAGGAGCGTGCCTGCAGGTTATCAAGCAGAAGCTGCAAGGCATCGATGCTTCTCTTATCTTGCGCTGTTTGAAGGGCATCCTGAAGCACCTCTTGAATGTCCTCAGCACCGACAAGCTCCATATCCCAGGTGGGAAAAATACGCTCACGAATCTCCTCATCGGTGTTCAGTGTCACCATCATTTCATGACGAAGATCTGTTTCGATAAGCTTTACAAGACTCATGACCTCAGCCTTCGGGCCTTCAATCCATTGAAAAAAAACGCCACTCCCAAAAACTAAAATCCCAGTAATTCGCTGTACTCGATTTCGACGCTGTGACGTCGCAATAATATGATCGACATCGGCACCCCCTACCCCTTCTCTCACCTGACTGCAGTAGACAAAATTAAAGAGCGGGGAGCCTCCTAAAGCGGCTCCAGGCTCATCATATTGCATGGGTATCGAGTCATTAATCATCCCCCACAGTAACCTGCTAAGCCGAATAAGCATAGGCATGATCTACTTGGACACTCTGGACACGGTCATGGCTCCATTGATTCACAAAATAACCTGCCCAGTGCAGCACTGGTTTCACAGCGTGTTAGGTGGGGCTTGGTTGCTGATGATGCTGTCGTTTGATTAAACCCATTAGCCCTCAAAAAAAGCCCAACACCTGGCTGGGCCTCTGGGCGGTAACTATCGCGAGATGCAGATAAGAGTGAATGCTATGAAGGTGCCAATGGCTTAATAAAAAAATGATAATTGGCCACATTGAGGGAAACCGCGATACTGTCTGGCCTGAATCGATTTTGACCGGAGTCCAACCTGCAAATGAGCCTCACACCTAAAATTCTCGCCTTATCAATCGCTATGTTCCTGATGCAAGCTGTTTCGCATTTCGTGGCTGCTGAATCACTCGGGAATTTGGCCCAATATCCCCCAGAACGCATCCTGCTAACAATCACGACTGCCGATAACGGGAGCCCTGAATTAGATCCCGAAAAACTCATTTTGAATTCCGGTCAGTATTACCGTCTCACGATTAACTGCCCTGACGTGCGGGATGACCTCACAGGCTGGCGAGTCGAAATGTCTGAGTTTTTAAACAATGCCCACCTGCGCTTGGTTACCGTGGGTGATATCGAGGTACATTTACAAGGCCTCAGCTTCAACGCCATCGAGTGCGATGAAATTGGATCAGCGCACATCAGTTTTGTGCCCATAAAACCGGGCGCTTACCCCCTCTATGTGGGGAATGTCCCTTTAGCTGTGGGGCGACCGATCGGTGAGTCAGGCGTGCAGACTGAGGGTAAGTTCATCTTGGGCGAGATGCTTGTGCGCTGACAGATTCGAGCGTGAACTTATTTACTCTAATTTTGAAATCGGGTCCTGATGTGTCTCACCGGGAACACCGTTATCAACGACAGGCCTCTACCCCGGCTCCCTTAGAACGTACCCCACTCCAGTTGGCCATTTAAGACAAATTCAAGCGACGTTGAGTTAAGGCGGCGGCAACGATTAATTGGTAAAAACGTGCGCCACATTGTCATACGGATAAGCTAAGGCTCTCAGCACGAGTATTTAATTTTCAGCAATTGCCTGATTTTTTTGGTATTTTGGTCGGTGTGAGAGGATTTGAACCTCCGACCCCTTCCTCCCGAAGGAAGTGCGCTACCAGGCTGCGCCACACACCGACTAGGTTTAGCAGGGCCTTCAAGGTCGTCTAAGTCTAACTTAAAGCCCTTATATGTTGTACCATTGTTGTACGGGACTGAGATCAAACGTTGGTACGGGCGTGACATTAACACAATCAAAAGTAGACAAACTACGGCCAAGAGGTAAGCGATACCTCGAAAAAGACACTGGTGGATTGAGTGTCTGTGTTCAGCCAACAGGCGCTAAGTCATTCCAACTTAGGTACCGCATACATGGCAGACAGAAGACTTTGTCATTTGGCAACATACCCCTCAAAGACGCCAGAGCTAAAGCGCAGGCAGCAAGAGTGGCTATCTACGAGGGTGACAATCCACAGACCAAGGCCCTACTCCGTAAAGAGAAGCAAATGTCCTTTGGAGAGTTCGTAGAACAACATTACCTGCCGCACTTGAGGGCCGAAGGTAAAAACGCCAACGAGACAGAAAAGATGCTTATCGCACAGTTAAGCTGGCTCTGGACTAAGCCAATAGCCGAAATGCGGTTAGTAGAGATGACAGCTTGGCAGAACAAACAATCAACAGATAAAACCATAGCTACAGCTAACCGCTATACCAATGCAGTCAAAGCTGTCACCGAACACGCTAGATACCTTGAAATTGTAAGCACTGACCCGCTGGCGGACTTTCACCGGCTCACGGAGGCAGACGCTCTACATGAAATCCGCTGGCTCACCGAAAAAGAAGAGCAAGTGCTGAGAGCTACCCTATCCAGTAGAGATTTCTCAAGGCATAGAATAGAAATCACGGATACCAAGTTGACCAAGTCAGGCAACATCACCAGCCTGTCCTTTAAGCACTCAGGCTCCGTACAAGATGCCATTAAGAATAGAAAGACTAGGTGGTTCAAGGATCACCTAACTCCAGCAGTGTTGCTTATGTTGGAGTGCGGCTTGCGCAGACAGGAGGCGCTGAGGCTGCGCTGGTCTGACATACGCCCTACAACTCAGCAAGGCGAGTACCAGCTGCTGATTAGCCCCAGTAGCGAGAAAATGAAACGTGGACGATACGTACCTCTGCTCAAGGAGACACTAGCGACCTTATTAGCCCGGCAAGAGGATCAAAAGATTAAGGGAATAGACAGTGAGTTCGTCTTTCCTCATGCCATCACGGGTAAACCTCTTGGCTCTATTGATACTGCGTGGGACAACTTGATCGCCCAAGCGAGTAAACGATGCAAAAGTCTTTCGGGACTGACGGTGAAAGACTTACGCAGCACCTACGGAAGTAAGCTCGTTCAAAACGGCGCTCCCATATTTACCGTCAGTAAACTTCTAGGCCACTCGTCCGTCACCGTCACAGAAAAGCACTACGCCGCATTAAGTGACGAGGGTAAAAGGGAGGCGGTTAATACGTTATCCAAAATACCCAAGGAGATCCGGTTACAGCTGCTTGAAAAAGCTGACAACAAAAGCGGTTAATGCGTCACTGCTGTAGCACCTGCATTAGCAAGGACACGGCTGCAGCCGCCAGAGGAAGCAACGTCAAGGCTGTGCCACCGACACGCAGAGGCATATTGGATCTCATGAAGCCCATGCAGATTCCATGCATCACACGTCCAAGCAAGAACGCACCAGCGAGAACATGCAGCTTCGTGTCTCCTGCTCCTGAACTCTCAAGAAAGAACAAAACGAGGAGCATGGTAGGTAGGTACTCAGTGAGGTTACCGTGCGCACGAATAGCCCTTTGAAGTAACTCATCGTCACCCTTCCCCTTTGCAATGAAGGCAAAAGCAGGGTTACCTCTCAAGCCAATGACTCTGATGGACAGGATGAACAAGAGGATAGCTAGCAGGGATGCATACAGTGCAGTAATCATTATTTGTACTCCGTGAATTTGGTGCACAGAGTACTACGTGGAGTTATTTACGGGCCTATTTTTGAACTCAAGTAGTGAGCTGTAAATACCTTGTATGCCAGAGGTAAACCTGAGTTTACCTAGAGTAATATTGGTTAATTTTTGACCGCTTAAGTGTGTGTGGCAATGCGGGTACTTCTGAGGCATCTTTGGTCTTATGACAGATAAGAATACAGAGCACAGTCGCCTGCTAGACGTACACAGACACTCCAATTACGCAGAGGTAAATGAGTTTGTTGATGCGTTCTGGAAGTTGCACTTGGCACCTCATTTCCCAGAGCCAACTGCTGGGCGTAAACCAAAGGCAAGACCTAAAGCCCAGTTCAAAGTCCTATTTCTTGATCTGTATGTAGCTTGGCTTGAGGATCCAGAGCTGTGCATCAGCATTGCCAGAGGCGATAAAAACTTTGATGTAGACAGCCGTTACAACAAGCTGCACATATCAAAGATTATCAAGAAAGTAAGCGATGCACTGCTAGAGCAGGGCTTTATAGACCAGAAGATAGGAACTGAGATTAGAGACAGAGTCACGAGAATTTGGCCACTTGAACCATTGATCGATTATTTCAAAGCCGCTGCATTTTCCGAGTTTCTTATCGATATTCACTCAGACAAAGAATGCATCGTCCTCACGAATAAGGTCATCAACTTTGATGCTGATGAGAAAGAGATCAAATCTACGGTGGAATGCGAGTACGAGGATAAAAAAGTCCCTTTCGACATAGCTGGTACTAGAGAAGACCTTCGTTCTTACAATGCCCTCCTCCGAGAAACTCAAATAGACATAGGGTCGGAGCAGTCTCCTCTGGTCACTAGGGAATACTTCAACAGGAAACAAAAACGATGGGAAACACGCAGAATCTCACTTCGACATGACAATAAATTTGTTAGGCGGATCTTTTACAGGAAGAAGTGGAACTTAGGTGGCAGGTATCACGGCGGATGGTGGCAACAAATCCCATCAGAGCTCCGTAAAGACATCCTGATCAACGATCAACATACAGTTGAGGTCGACTACTCAGGATTCCACGTGTCCATAGCGTACGGTCTAGAGGGTCTACAGCCGCCTCAGGATCCTTACACCTTGAGCGTCTTGGTCGAACCTCTGACGCCCAAGCAGCAACGACCGGATGTAAAGTTACTCGTACTCACTGCAATCAATGCTAAAGACCGTGAGTCTGCCTACAGTGCCTTTAGGGACGAGAAGAATAGGGAGCAAAGACACCTCCCTGCGGACCAGAAGATTAAATACACCAACAGATTGCTTGAGCAGCTACTAGATCAGTTCGTCGAGGAGAATAGAGCCATTGAGCATTACATCTGTGCTGATAAGGGTGTGGAACTAATGGCTATAGATGGACGAATAACAACCAGAATCATTGATCACTTTACTAGAAGGAACATTCCCATATTAACGGTGCATGACTCTTACGTGATCCAGAGCGAACACGAAGCAGCCCTGATGAAGCAGATGGAATACGCTACTGAAGTTGAAATTGGAGACTTCTACTATAGGAAGAAGCAAGAGAAGGTATCACCTTTTATGTTGGCTACATTTGCGCAAATGGATAGGCAAATTAATGTTCTAGATGGTTATACGGCAATATCGAATTCGATAGTGAGGACTGAAGGTTACAAAAAAAGACACGAGAAATTTATTCGTTATAAAAAGGAATATCACACAGAGGGATAATATTAATTCTTATCTCCTAGTTCTTATCTTCTAGTTGTTATCTTTTTATCTACTCCTTGTCTTTAGGGGTCTACCATTACCCGCACTTAATTCAGAATACATGCCTTAACTAACTGTTTTATCTGTCTTTTCTTGAAAAAGCTAACAAGCCCGGTGCCACCGGCTAACAGTAATTTCATAACGAAGGTTCCCCTGCTTCGCGGCGGCAAGTAGCGTTACACTTGTTTGTGATGTTATTGGTACATCGTGCACTGGCAATGGGAAAAAAAATGAAGAAAGTATTGTGTGGTTTAGTCATGGCCTTGACGATTTCAACAAATCTTTTAGCTAACGATAAAACTATTCTTGTAAATGTTGAAGTTGATTGGGGTACGGAAAATATTCAAGAAATATATGAAATACTTCAAAGCCATGTTGATACAACAAGAAGTGAAGAAGGTTGTGAAGAATTTACCTTTTCCGTCGATATAAATAATCCAAATATTTTAAAGGCAACTGAAGTATGGACTAATATGCAGGCTCTGGAAAATCACTTCAAAACTGAAAACTATAAAAACTTTAACTCTATTATGGAAAAATATCCGCCGAAAAATATTACTGTAAATACATATGAAATCAAAAAGGTGTTACATCCGTTAGATTAAAAGAAATATAAAGTATAGGGCCAATGGTGGCATAATTTTTCTTCAGTGCATTCGATGTCATGCCGTCTGCCATAGCGGAGCCTCCTTTTAATGGCGATCACAGGCAAAGCTTTTGGGCTTTTTAACCAAGGCTAACGGGCGACAATTGCGGCTGCAATAGTGCTGAGGAATGTATCTGGACGGCAACCATCAAATCACAACGGCGGTTAGCTCTTTTTCTCAAACGTCTCAGTTCATGGCGTCGAGTCTTAGCTCTAGTTGCTTTATCTGTTCCTGAACAGCCGCCTCCTGAAAATTATCTAGAAGCGTGTCAGGTGCTAAAAACATAAAGACGTAAAAGCCGGCTATCTCAATCCAGTGCCAATTAGTGCGGGTCGCTGCGATTTGTGGACTCTCATCAGTAGAATACGTACTGAGGTATATCGTGATGTAACCCACAAGTCCGTATATAAGCCCTGCCCCCGCTATCAATAGCCCTTTTTTCAAATAACGTAAGCAGGTCTGGATGACTACGAAGACTCTGGAGCTCTTCAGGGTTGCTCTTAAGCTGGGATGGATTGTTAAAACTAAGGCGGAGATACGGCCTAAGTATTCAATCAAGCGCAACGGTGGAATGACCTCTGTTTACCAGAGAACCCCAGCCTTCCTTAAGTTACTCAAGAGCCTGTCTATTGAAGATCTGGAGGCAGACAAAGATCTACCGTGGGTGCAACTGAAGGATGACGAAGGCAGCATCCTTGATCTTCCTTCTGGATATTTGTTGTCCCATAGTTATAGAAGAACAGTATCTGTGCTGATAAGTCATTACACCCTGTTGATTAGCAGTAGTATTTATAAATTAACAGATAGTAAGACTACTACTGTTGATCCTATTGATATTCGATATACGAGGCAGTGGAAGGTTAATACGGGTATTGGGGGACGTTTCTACAGTCCCTTCTGTAACTACTCAAAGAAGGACAGATTAAGTATTACGATCAAAGGGGAAACTGTTGGCAGCTGGGACTTCAGTCAACTACATCCCACTCTGTTGCTGCTGTTGGAACACGGTGTCGGAGAAGAGCCAAACCTGTTCTCCACAGGTGATATTTACGATATGCCGGAATACCCAGAACTGACCAGAGCAGCCAACAAACTATTTATTAATACGATCCTTAACGCCAAGAGCCGCTCAGCAGCCATCAAATCCATTGGCTCAGCACATCATTACTGGGACCTCTTTGAAGATACATGGGTGTACGAAACTTACAGCGGCAAGCAGAAACGACAAGGTGAACCGCTGTGGCCTGAGAAGCCTCAAAAGAAAGCTGATGAGTACATAGATGCGTTCCTATTCAGGCATCCCACGTTTGCTGGTGTGGCGTTCAAGGGGTTATGGGGAACACTTCAGCTACTGGACAGTGAAATCATGGAAGAAGCTGTTCACAGGGCTACTGCAGCAGGTATTCCTGTCCTTCCCGTCCACGATGAGCTAGTGGGGCCTGTCAGTAAGAAAGAAGAACTGAAGCAGATTCTAATAGACAGCTTCCACGAGGTAACTCAGGGCAAGTTCAGCCATCACGAACCTAAGATGACTTGGTCAACAACTTGACTTTTGGATACTTTTACTGTAACCTCGTAGAGCTTCCATAGAAGCCGTACACGAGACGCCTTCACAGACGGGTAGTAACCCCGGACTTTTCCTATAACGTTGCTCACAGGGCCATACAGAGGCTCTGGTGGCGTGTTTGGGTGTTACAGGTGGTTGAAAAGGCGGTGGCGCTGATCATTTGCTGGGTAACAGCAGACCACAGTTCTTCTTACCGTATTCCGTCGCCGCAAACAGTGGCCAATCGCAGATAATGGACCCGTTACAAGATGCTCTTCAGTATTTTGTTTTATCTAAATTCGCAACAGGTGGAATCGTTTTCGTGACGGTCTTTTTCGCTGTGCCTGATTAAACTTTACTACCTTTTACTCTAAACGATGGCTTTGGAGCGTCAGCATGATCGTGAGGACCAGGCTGCGTGTCGATAAATCGATTAGATACTCGTGGGGGATTCTTTCGTTTGCTGCCACGACTTCAACCACAGTATGGTTGCTCCAAGATGAACTCAATATCTCTTGGCTAATATTTCCTGAAACGGTGGTCGCAATTCTTGGGACCGCACTATCAATCATTCTAGCTTTCCGAAATTCCTCTGCCTACGAGCGTTGGTGGGATGCGAGAACGACTTGGGGCGGAATTATTAATGAGAGTCGCACTTTCGCGCGTCAAGCGATGACCATTGCAGATCCCTCCGAATACTCTGAGGAACTTCGTGAAGTTAGTACGAGGGCGGTAAAGCAGCAAATAGCGTGGGCGAATGCATTAAGACTGCAGCTGCACAAAGTACATGAGTCATCGATTTGGCTCGATGAAGTGGGCGTATACTTGAGAAAGGACGACTACCTCAAATTAATGAAATCACGCAATAAAGTGACGGCTTTGGGACTGCTGAACGGTGAGACCATTAAGGAACTCGAGGCTCACGATGAAATGGATATTTATAGCTATATTCAAATGGACGATACGATCACAAGACTAACGGAGCTTCAGGGTAGAGCGGAAAGGGTGAAAAACACTCCGCTACCCACACCATATGATTACTACACCTACTCATTCTTAATTCTCTTTGTATTTCTATTTCCCTTCGCGTTTACAGATGAATTTATAGGCGCACAATTCGGAAATATGATCATACCTACATCGGTCATTACAGCTTGGATTTTCAATCAGCTTTATATTTTTGGGTCTGTACTCGCCAAACCTTTCGACGGCTTAGAAACTGATGTTCCTATGCATTTTATATGCCGAAACTTGGAGATAGATCTGAAGGAAGCAATTGGTGGATCTGAAATCCCAGACCCTATTGTGCCGATTAAAGGGGTGCTCGCTTGAGGCAGATCGGCGAAGCCAGCTGATTCCTGAAAGAACAGTAATCATAATCACGGCGTGCTCTAATGGCCATCTTTTAAAATCCAGCTTTTAAGTGTGTCAGCAGGATCATCTGTATTAACGACCAACGATAGCCCCCCCGAACCCCATGACCCGTCTCACACTTGCTCTGACATGACCTCTTACATTGAGATAGTCCTGCGGTAAGCTACAAGCTCGACAACGAAGGATGTGCAGTTATGAAGCCTCTCAGCCTTATCCTCTTGCTAATCTCTCTTACCGCAAATTCATCTGATCTATCGGCTCCCCAAGCCGCTGCGGAAAAGTTTTTCCAATACTTCAACGCAAAAGATATTGAGTCATTGAATAACGCGTCAGGACGGCCATTCATCTTTGCTGCTGGCGGCGAGTTCATTAGGTGGAACAGTTATGGCGAAGCACTTGATTTTGAGGCTCTAGAGAAATCAGGGTGGGCTTACTCGCGCATCCACCAGAACGAACTGGTTTACGAAGATGATATGACCGCAATGGTTGATGTCAATTTCTCGCGTTACGACTCGACAGACGCGGTCATCACCACCAGCGATGTAATTTACTTATTTATTAAGAGAGATGGAGCATGGAAGATAAAGTCAGCTTTCGTGAAGGGAAATCTAACCTTAGGCAGGTGATGTTGCGAACGACTAAACCACTACTCGCCATTCTGCTGTTACTGCCGTTGTCCGTTGGTGCGGGGGAATTGGATGGGAGGGCGATCTATTGCAAATGGTTGGGGTCGGATTCAGAAGCCCCTTTTTATTTCGCCCCGGCGTCAGACGATGTTGGGTTTGAGTTTAAAGTTGGTCGGTGTGAGAGGACTTGTTTATCAGGTTGCCAATGATACAGACACCA
>ERZ887849.597-NODE-597-length-38270-cov-37.184247_pt1 | contig 38270 bp, 40 predicted proteins | sample MGYA00521267_ERZ887849 | MGnify/ENA primary metagenome ERZ887849 (study PRJEB32303, sample SAMEA104408601) | aquatic metagenome | biome: Brackish water; feature: Pelagic; material: water | place: Baltic Sea | collected 2014-06-06T16:11:00 | depth 2,863 m ... | reverse complement strand
ACCGCATTATTGTGGTAAATCATTTTTTCATTTTTATCATGGACTGTTTTTGTTGAACTGACACTCCAATCAGGACACCTTTCCTGGATTGATTTTGAAATTTTTTCTATATTTTCACATGGAGTGTATAAGTTTGTATTGCCTTCTTTTTTTTCGATAGTTAATGTTCCTTTATTATTGTCAAATTCTGCAATAGGGCTTTCTAGTGAGCTCTTATCAATAAGTTCGGCTTTTAAATTTTGACCCACACCTTTTTCAATACCTTCAAAGTATTTTAATGATGTAAAATTATAAATATTTCCTGCTTTATCTAGGTATTGTACGTTGTTTTTCGCATCAATAGTTTTAAGTTCAATATCGTAATAAAAATTATCCGCATATAGCTGATTTCCCTTAGTATCTTTAAAGATTGATTTTTTTTCAGTCTGGATAATAGACTTTTCTTTATTATAAATAATTTTATCAGCAAAAATTATTTTTCCTAAGCTATCTTTGGCTTGAGCTTTCCCTTCTGCCGTAATTAAATTATTATTATCATTATAAGTGATTTTTTCACCCTCAAGTTCATACAAGGCTGTTTCAGAGTACACATTCTGAATACCAAAGTAATTCATTATAAAAATGAGAAAAAAAGACCTTAAAAATTTCATTTTAGCTTTCGTTAATTTTTATCAAATTTATAGTGCTTATAAACATTATTAACATGATTGGCGACCATATAGAAAGTGCAAGCGGTAACTTGTTTGCAAGACCTATGGCCACAGATAAATCATTTAGAAAATAAAGAACAAAACCCAGGACCATTCCGAAAAACAAGTACATTAAAGTGTTATAATCCTTGTTAATTCCGATTGTAAATATAGTAGAAATAAGGATCATTCCAAATAAATAGAGAGGTAACGATAGATACTTGTGCAATTTAACTTTCAATTCCTCACCAGAATAACCCCTCTCATTTAATTTTTGAATGTTGTTTGTTATTTCCCAAAAAGAAACTGTATTTGCGTTAGAAAAGTACTCTTTTAAATCATTAATGTTTAAGCTTGATAAAAAATCAATATTATAACTTGACTCGTCAGTACTAAGATTTCCATCAGAAGAATTTGTTATAATTTTTGCATCATCAAGAATCCATTTTTTTTCATTTATAGATATTTCTTTACTATCCATTCTTTTTAAAAAATTAAAATCTTGATCTAAATTATATATAGTAACATTTTTTAGTTTAGAAAAATTATTATCAGATATTGTATCCGCTCTAATAATATTAAATCCATAACTGGCACTTTCCATAAACCACAGTCCGTTGTTATTAATGACAATTAAATTTTCATTTGATGAATAAAGTCGTTTGGTGCCCTCGTAAAATTTTAATAATGATGAAGATATAGGACTAAGTAAAAAAATAATAAGTAATCCAATAAAAAAAGAGGTTATCGCTGGAACTAAAATGGGCAGTAGCTTTGAAAGACCAGCTAATAGAATGGTATTAATTTCACTGTTTTTTTTTAATCTAACAAAAAAAAGAATTCCAGAAAATAAAATTATAAAAATAGATAGTTCAATGATTGTGTTGGGTGTTTTGTATAAAGATAGATAAGAAACAGTAAATATTAAATTATCAACATTTTTTTCTTTAAAAAAATTTATTTCTTCTACGAAATTAATAAGCAAAGATAATGATAAAAAAACTAAAAAGACCAAAAATAGACAATAAAAAAATTCTTGGATTAAGTAGCTTATCAATTTTGTAGGTGTAAAATTCTTCATGCAGACCTTGTCTCACTTTGTAAAAATTTATTTAACAAAGTAAAAATTAAGATTCCAAATAATATAGGGAAACCATAAAGTATGTACTGAAAAATAATATTGATAGAACTTAAGTTTAGCAAAACCTCCATTAAAATTATTATCAAAGTAGAAATTATAAATATAAATATTTTAATTTTGTTCAAATTAATTTTTTCATTATTTCCATAAAGTGTAAAACAACACAAAAGAGCAATAAGAGGAATTAGTAGTGGTTTAAATATTCTTTTATGTATTTCGTATAAAGCATTTTTATTTTTGCTTTTATTATACCCCTCGATTAGCATAGAGAAGTTTGTTTCACCCAATTTAGGCGTAGTTATTATGTTGTTTTGATATTTTGTGAAATCAAACAAAGTTTTTTCAAATTTTACAGATACAATATTATTACCATCATTTTTTTCGTGAATAATTCCGTCAAGAAGTTCTAGATAGTTTTTTTCATTAATATTTAAAACTCTACCTTTTTTTGAAATTATTGTTTTATTTTTTTCAAATATATATATTTTTTCAAGATTGCCTTGATTATCGTTTTTATTTACAAAAATAGTTAGATCTTTGAGAGGTGAATTAAAGTTATTTTTTTTTACAAGAGCATTAACGAGCGAAAACTCTGCATTTGCAATAACATTTCTAGACTTATTGCCACTTGCAGGAGCAATGAAGATATAAAATACAAAAGCCAAGAATGTAAAAAATAATGAAATTGTAAAAATTAAACTGATAATTTCATTTTTACTTATTCCTGCTAACCAATAAATTTCCAATTCTTTGTTATTTTGTAGTTTAATTATATTTATGAAAAGACTTATCAAAAAACTTATGATCATGACTTGTGAAATTGTTTTTGGTATTAGTAAAAAAATATATTCTGCAAAAGTAGCTATAGATAGACCAGTATCAGTTATTAAATATAGCAATCTTGCTGCCTGGGTAACCCATATAAGCAAAGTCAGTGTTGCAAGAACAAACAAATAGGATTTTACAATTTCTAGTGTTAAATAATTCTTCAGCTTGTTTTTAAACATAAATTGTGTATTTAGTGATCACGTTTACTATTACATATGTTTAATATTTCACACAATTTAAATAAAAAAGCTGAAATTTCAGTTATTTTTGTAGATAATAATTTTAAATTTCAAAACCAACTAAATTTTTTTTCAAAAAATCAATTAAAACAAATTAATTTGTTTAAAAATGATTTTGCTGAATTAGATCTTTTAAAATTAGATTTGCTTGATAACGATAAAAAGCAAAAAATTGTTATTTATAAAATTAAAGATGATTTAAAGGAATACGATTTCCAAAAAGCAGGAGGTTTAGTGTATGCTGAAATCTCTAAATTTAAAAGTGCAAATATATTTTTTGATACCGATCTAGGTATTGATAATTATAAATATAAATTTTTCTCTAATTTTTTACTTGGTCTGATGTCTAGGAGTTATAATTTTAAAAATTATAAATTTAAAAAAGATAATTCAAAAAATATTTTACAATCTTTATCAATACTATCATCTGATAAAGCAACCCTTCAAAAATCAATAAGGTATGCACAAAATATTTATTCTGGAATAGAGGAAACAAGAAATTTAGTTACTTTACCTGCTAATATTTTAAATCCTAAAAAATTTGTGGATGAGATTCTTAAATTAAAAAAAATTGGTGTTTCAGTAGAAATTCTAAATGAAAAAAAAATGAAATCTCTTGGTATGAACGCAATATTAGGAGTTGGGCAGGGTAGTTCAAATGAATCTTATATTGCCATCATGAAATGGAATGGAAACAAATCTTCAAAAGAAAAACCTTTGGCATTTGTTGGCAAGGGTGTTTGTTTTGATACAGGTGGAATTTCATTAAAACCAGCTAGTCATATGGAAGATATGAAGTATGACATGGGAGGAGCCGGCACAGTAACTGGATTAATGAAAGTTTTGGCTCTCAGAAAAGCAAAAGTAAACGTTGTAGGAGTTGTGGGATTAGTTGAAAATATGGCTGATGGGAATGCACAAAGACCCGGAGATGTTGTAATTAGTTATTCAGGACAATCAATTGAAGTGTTAAACACGGACGCTGAAGGGAGATTAGTTTTGGCTGATGCGATTGCTTATACAGAAGATAGATTTAAACCTAAGTTTATTATTAATTTGGCCACATTAACTGGAGCAATCGTAGTTTCTTTAGGAAATGAATATGCAGGTTTATTTTCTAACGATGACAAGCTTGCTAAACAAATTCATGAAACAAGTCTTAAAGATAATGAAAAAGCTTGGAGATTTCCTTTGCACAAAAATTACGATAAGTTAATGGACTCTAAAATAGCAGATTTACAAAATATCAATTACTCAGGTGGCGCAGGATCAATAACCGCTGCGCAATTCTTGCAACGATTTATTAGAAATAAAACGCCATGGGCTCATCTTGATATAGCGGGTATGGCATGGACAAAAAAAGATACTGAAGTGATCCCAGAAGGTGCAACAGGTTATGGTGTTAAATTATTAAATAGACTAGTAGAGGAGCATTACGAGAAATAAATATGGAACAAACTTTATCATTAATAAAACCAGATGCGGTTGAAAGAAATTTAATAGGTAAAATAGTTAATATTTTTGAAGAAAATAATTTAGTTATAAAAAAAATAAAAAAAATTCATATAGATATTAAATTTGCAGAAAAATTTTACGAGATGCATTCTGCAAGACCATTTTTTAAGGATTTATGTACTTTTATAAGCTCTGGACCATTGGTTGCCATAGTTTTAGAGGGTAAGGACGCAATTGCAAAAAATAGAGAATTAATGGGTGCCACAAATCCAGCTGAAGCTAAAGAGGGCACAATAAGAAAATTATATGCGATTTCGATTGATAAAAATTCTGTGCACGGATCAGATTCGCCGGAAAGTGCAAAAAGAGAAATAGAACTTTTTTTTAATAAAGATTAACAAATCTTATTAAGAGCTAATGGGTAGATTTGATGCTCAGATTGTAAAACTTTTCTCGCTAAACTTTTTGGAGTTTCATTTTTAGTAATTTTTACTTTTTTTTGTAAAATAATTTTTCCACTATCTAATTTTGGTGTTACAAAATGTACTGTACAACCAGAAAACTTTTCTTTTTTGTTTATAGCTCTTTCATGAGTATTTAACCCTTTAAATTTAGGTAGCAGAGAAGGGTGTATGTTAATTACAGGAATATTTATATTTTTAATAAATTCTTTACTTAGAATCTTCATGAAGCCAGCAAGACATAAAATATCAATTTTGTGTCTTGAAATTTCAAGTAGAGCTATTTTTTCAAAAGTACTTATTTTTTTTTCAATACAAATAGTTTTAATTTTTTTTGTTTTTGAAAACAAAACGCCCTTTGCATTTTTTTTGTTTGAAATGACTAAATTAATAATAAACTTAGATTTAGATGTGGTTGAAAATTTATAGAGATTTTTTAAATTAGAACCTCTTCCAGAAATAAATACTGCTACTTTTTTTTTAAAAGTTAGCATTTCCCATAAATTCAATTTTGGATGAACTTTTATTTACAACTTCACCAATAATATATGGTTTAAATTTAGAAGAAAAAATTTTAGAAATTTTTGTAACATTCTCTTTTTTTGCAAAAAGAACAAATCCTACACCGCAATTAAATGTTCTTAACATTTCGTAGTCAGCAACACCATTTTTGCTGATCCATTTGAAGATATTTAATATTTTTATTTTATTTAGATCAATTTTTGCAGTTACTTGATTTGGCAATACCCTTGGAATATTTTCTATAAGACCTCCCCCTGTAATATTGCAACAACCATTGATGAGATTTTTTTCGATAAGTTTATTTATTTCTTGTACATATATTTTAGTAGGCGTCATAAGAGTGTTGTAAATTTTTTTATTTTTATTATAGGTAATTTTTTTTTCTTTAAGAATTTTTCTAACTAAAGAAAACCCATTTGAGTGAACTCCAGAGGAAGGAATAGAAATAATAACATCTCCTTTTTTTATTTTCTGTCCACTTAGAATTTTATTTTTATCAACTACACCAACTGAGAAACCGGCGAGGTCAAATCCTTCCTTCGTATAGACACCGGGCATTTCAGCGGTCTCGCCGCCCGCTAAATAACATTTTGCTATTTCACAACCTTTTGCGATGCCTTTTAGTATGTCTTTGTATTTTGAAGGTATTACTTTGCCAATTGCTATGTAATCTAAAAAAAACAATGGTTTTGCTCCCTGAACTACCAGGTCATTTACACACATAGCGACTAAATCAATTCCTATTGTTTGGTATTTGTTCATTGTATTAGCCAATTCAAGTTTAGTGCCCACACCATCCGTTGAAGATACGAGTACTGGATTTTTGATCTTGTATTGCGACAAATCAAATAAAGACCCAAAACCTCCGATATTTCTAAAAGATTTGACTTTGCTACCTTTTATTTTCGTTTTATTTGATAAATTAGAAATATATTTTACAAGATTATTTGTGGTAGTTATGTCTACGCCACTTTGTTTATAAGTAAATTTTTTTTTTGGCACTTAAAAATATGATTACAAAATTTTATTTAAATCAATACAGTAAAAAAATAAAAAAAGTTATTTTTTTTTTACTATTTTTTAATGTATCAACGTACTCTTATAGCGATGTTTTCAGAGTTGAAAATGTAATTATTCAACAAAAATTTAGTAGTTCTAAAGATTTTAGAGAAAATTTAATAAATAAAGCAATCGTTACTTCCTTTGAGAAGTTAAGCAGAAGAATAATGGTTGAACAAGAGTTTTGGAAGATCAAAAACATCGAATCAAGCAAGATTGCAGAGATGGTTAGTAACGTAAGCATTGTAGATGAGAGAATGATTTCAAGTAGTTATCAAATGACTTTTTCAATTTTTTTTGATGACAGAAAAGTTAAAAGTTTTTTTAATCAAAGAGGTATAATTTATACAGAGTCTATTAGTCGTCCTATTTTAACTTTTCCAGTGATAAAATCACAAAATTCAGTGAACCTTTGGAATGATAATTTTTTTATTGATAATTGGAATAATTCCTTAGTTCAAAATTATTTAGTTGAGTTTATGTTACCAGAAGGAGACTTGACTGATCAAAAAAATGTTACACTGACTACAGAAATAAATTCAATTGATATATCAAGAGTTTTGAAAAAATATGGTTTGAATAATTCTTTAGTTGTTTTAATAAATTTAGATTCTGAAAATGAAAATATAGCTTATAAATTAAATTTGGAAAATACTCATTATTTTAAAAAATTTAGTAAAAAAATTCCTAGTGATAATTCAGAGAAAATTTTGGTAGAAATTATAGATGAAATAAAAAATTCTGTAGAAAATACTTGGAAAAATAAAAATACTATATTTTCAGGATCCTCCCTGTCATTAGAATTTGTTTTTGCAAATAAAAATTTAAAAAATTTAAACAAACTAAGAAATACACTAGTGAACACAAATTCGATTAAAGAAATTAAAAATTTAGAAATTTCTTCCAATATATACAAAGGAAAAATATATTTTATTGGAACAATCGATAGTCTCCAAAGAAATTTAAAAGAACAAAATATTACCTTAAAAGAAAGTTTTAATACTTGGGTTATTACTATAGATGAATGAACAACAAATTTTTGACTTAAGTATTGAAGAGCATTATTTTGAAGATGATTTTTGCATCTCTCAAAGTAATCAGCAAGTTCATGAGTATTTATTTAAATGGCCCTTATGGGAGAGTAGCATTGTTAATGTAAATGGGCCAAAAAAATCTGGAAAAACCTTTCTGCTAAATATTTTTGCAAAAAAAAATTCATTTCTTAGAATTGTGTCAAAAGATATATCAAAAGATAAAATTGAGACCATTCTTTCTCAAAAAAAATTAATAATTGAAGACATTGACCAGCATGTTAATGAGGAATTAATTTTTCTAATATATAATGATTTCAAAATAAATAATAAATATTTAGTATTTTCTTCCATTGAAGACACTTCCAATATTAAATTTGATATTAAAGATTTATCCTCAAGATTTAAATCAATTTTAAATATAAAAATTTCCAATCCTTCTGATAATTTACTTTATTCAATTTTATTAAAAGAACTCTCATCAAGACAAATTGTTATAAAAAAGGAATTATTAAATTATATTATTAATAGAATAGAAAGAAGTTATGAATCTATAAATAAATTTGTTATTAAAATTGATAAAGAAAGTTTAGTAAATAAAAAAAAAATTGATATGAAATTAATTAATAAAGTATTGTCAAATTAGTTAAATATTAAATTATTTTTACTTATTGATATTGATATTTTATTGTTAATTAATTTGTCAGTAATTTTATAAAATATTTTTTCTCTCCAAAGACTTTTCTTTTTAATATTATTCTCTAAGTACATTTTAATATCATTTTTATTTGAAATTAGCTGTTCAGATATAGATCTTTTTACAGATATTTCAGCCCTTATTACATTGATCAATCTAATAATATTTTCATTTACGATATTTTTTTTTTCTTTTATTATTTTAATTTGTTGAAAATTTTTTATTAAAACTTTTTTTTCTAAATCAGTTAAGTTTTTATTATTTTTAATATTATTGTACTCTTTTGTTTTTATAATATTAGATATTAGTTCATCTTTAAAAATCCAATTTTTGGGAAGATTTTTTTTCCTTGCAATATCATCTCTTAAAGTAAGTAAATTTTGAAATTTTTTATTGTGTATAGTTTGGTTATTCATTTTTTTTCTTATTCCACTACTGCTAATAATTTTATTTGGTGAATTAAGTGATTTCATCTCTTCATTAAAAAATGGCAAATTTTGATTTATTTTTAAAATTTTATTAAAATGACGATAGATTCCTGGCAAATATCTCACATCATTTTTTAAATAATCTATAACTTTTTTTGTTACAGGTCTTTTAAGCCAATTACTATTTTGTAAATTTTTATCAATGTTGATTTTAAAAATTTTGAGAACTGCATTTGCATATGAAATAGGTTGCTCATAACCACAAAATTGACCTGCTATTTGCGTATCAAATAATGGATATACATCCATTTCAAGATTCTTAAATATTTCCAAATCTTGTTGTGACCCGTGAATTACTTTTAATATTTTTTTGTTAGTAATTATTTTTGTTAAAATTTTTATGTCAATGTTCGATAAAGCATCAATTATCCAAAATTTACTTCCATCATGAATTGTTACATAAGATAATTTTGAATAGTAAGTATTTCTTCTGTCAAATTCTGTATCGATAAATAAGATTTTCTTTTTTGTCCACAATTTGCAAAAATGTTCAAGATTTTCGTTTGTTTGAATGATCACTATTTTTAATTTATTGTTATTTTTATTTATTAAATGTATTTAATTTTTGAAAGTACATAATGAATATCTATAGAACACACAATTGTAATGAGCTCTCAGTTAAAAATAATGGTGAAAAAGTAGTTTTATCTGGTTGGATTCATAAAAAAAGAGATCACGGCAATTTACTATTTATTGATTTAAGGGATAATTACGGCATTACACAATGTATCGTTCAAAAGGATAATACATCTTTTGAGGTATTAGAAAAACTTAGATTAGAAACGGTTATAAGAATTAATGGAGATTGTGTTAAACGCTCTTCAGATGCAATAAACTTGGAACTAACTACAGGGGAAATTGAAGTTGTAATCAATCATGTTGATATACTAGGAGCATGCAACGAGCTACCAATGCCTGTATTTAGTGATCAGGAATATTCTGAAGATATTAGATTAAAATATAGGTTTTTAGATTTAAGAAGAAAAAAAATTCACCAAAATATTATTCTAAGATCCAAAGTAATTTCTTTTATACGTGACTTGATGAGAGAGCTCGGATTTCTTGAATTTCAAACTCCAATTTTAACGGCTTCTAGCCCAGAAGGTGCCAGAGATTTTTTAGTACCAAGTAGATTAAATCCTGGGAAATTTTATGCATTACCTCAAGCACCACAGCAATTTAAACAATTAATTATGGTGGCTGGTTTTGATAAATATTTTCAAATAGCTCCTTGTTTTAGAGACGAGGATGCTAGAGCTGATAGAAGTCCAGGAGAGTTTTATCAACTTGATATTGAAATGTCTTTTGTAGAACAAAATGATATTTTTATAATTTTAGAGAAATTAATGGTAGATGTTTTTTCAAAGTTTTCCAATAAAAAAATCCTAAAGAAAACTTTTCCAAGAATTTCTTACGATGATGCATTACTTAAATATGGTAGCGATAAGCCAGACCTTAGAAACCCTTTGTTAATTTTTGATGCAACTGATTTATTTTTAAGTGATGAAGTTAAATTTGATATTTTTAAAAAATTAATTAAATCAGGATCTATTGTTAGAGCTATTAAAACGAAAAACACAATTGATAAACCTAGAAGTTTTTTTGATAATATTGATAAATGGGCTAAAGAGCAGGGTGCTTCTGGTTTGGCATATTTAACTATAGAAAAAAATAATAATGTTATTTCAGCTAGAGGACCAGTTGGAAAATTATTCTCAGAAGTTGCTTTAAAACAATTAATGAATAGTTGCGAGGCTGAGGTTGGTGACAGTATCTTTTTTGCTTGTGGTATCAAATCTGAAGTTGAGAAACTCGCTGCTCTAGCTAGAGATAAAATTGGAAAAGAACTTAATCTAATTGATGAAAATATTTTTGCATTCTGTTGGGTGGTTGATTATCCCATGTTTGAAATCGACCCACTTACTAAAAAAATTGAGTTTAGTCATAATCCATTCTCAATGCCCCAAGGAAAATTGGAAGATATTGATTTTAATAACCCTTTAAATATTAAAGCTTATCAGTATGACATCGTTTGTAATGGAATTGAGTTATCCTCTGGAGCAATAAGAAACCATATACCCGAATTAATGTATAAATTATTCGCAATAGCTGGTTATTCAAAAGACCATGTAGATGATAAATTTAGTGGAATGATTAATGCATTATCTTATGGAGCTCCCCCTCATGGCGGAATAGCTCCAGGAATCGATAGAATAGTAATGTTGTTAGCTGATGAAAAAAATATTAGAGAAGTGACAATGTTTCCATTGAATCAAAGCGCTCAAGATTTAATGATGAACGCACCTAGTGAGGTTTCCGATAAACAGTTAAAAGAATTAAATTTAAAATTAGTTAAATAAACTATTAAACAGCATTTTTGCTTTTAATATTTAATCGAACATTTGTTAGATCAATAAGTTTTTCTTTATATTGATTTCTTACAAATCCCTTACTTGTTATATTTTTTAAAACGTCTAAAAATTGACTTTGTTCTAGATTTTCTGCGACAGACTCTTGTCCAGCCCTCTTAATTGAAGGGGTATGTGCCAAATCTTCTCTATTTAGGTAAGAAATAGCCAACTCTCTAAAAATATAATCTAATATAGAAGATGCACTGAGGATTCTGTCATTTCCAGAAATTTTTCCTGAAGGTTCAAATTTTGTTTCGATAAAAGCATCCACAAATTCTTCAAGAGGAACTCCATATTGCAACCCTAGTGATATGGCGATTGCAAAATTATTCATAAGAGCTTTAACTAATTCACCTTCTTTATTTGTATCAATAAAAATTTCACCAACTTTACCATCATCGTACTCTCCAATGTGAAGATATACTTTGTGATCACCAATTGTAGCTTTTTGAATATAGCCTTTTCTTCTATCAGGCATTTTTTTTCGACCAGAATGAAATTTTGAATCTCTTAAAGAGGTGTTTTCTTTAACATTATTTTGCTCAGCAACTTTTGTAGAAGACTGAATTAATTCTTGCAATATTTCTTCTTTTTCCGAAGTATTTTGTTTTTTACTTCCGAGATCATTTTTTAAATCAGATATGGCTTTAGTTTTTCGTTTGTTAAACTTTATATCTATAAGATCAAACTTCCCATCTTTTCTTGTTTCTAGGTCTTTTAGACTCTGGTTTGTAACCTCTTCTAGTTGGTGAGTAATCTTGAATAAACAGGTGTAAAAACTTTCAGCTAAGTATTTGCTCATAATAATTTTAAATAAGAATCAAATTGAATTTTTAATGTTTTAATTTACATTCAAAGATAAGTCTAATAAATAAAAGACAACTCAAGCTTGAATATGTTTGTAAATTTTTTGAAGTCAATTTTTACTTGGTGGAACACCCAAACCTTAGGTACTTTTTTATTTACCAGTTTTTTTGGTAAAATGGTTGGAATCGATCAGTTTGGAAATAAGTATTATAAAAATTCAAATGATTCTAAAAGATGGGTCATTTACAACGGAGAAGTTGAGTCATCTCGCATCCCTCCAGAATGGCACCTCTGGATACATAAAACATCAATTACGACACCAGATAAAATAAAATTCCCTGATCATGAGTGGATTAAAAACCATCACGAAAACTATACAGGATCAAAATTAGCCCACAATCCCTCAAAAAATTTAAAATCTAAAGATAAGGGCTATGAAAAATGGAATCCAGAGTCTTAGTTTTTTTTCTTTTTTTTCTTCTGCCTTCAAAGCTTTTAGCAGTGCAAGAAAATATATCGATTTTCAATACTACTAAAAATTCTGCTACTGTTGTGATTTTAGATAAAATTACTTCAAAAAAAACTACTCACCCAATAAAAATTGAAACACCTTACAAAATAAATTCTTTAGAAATTTTAGTTAAAAGGTGTGTTCTTGATAATAGTAAAGGTTCTCTTGAAATTATGACTTATTTGCAAGTTCAAGATTCTTCAAGACAAATACAAAACAAAGACAAAGTATTTATTTTCAATGGGTGGATATTTTCAAAGCATCCTTCCGTAAATGCATTTGAGCATCCAAATTATGATATATGGGTTGAAAGCTGTTCCTAATTTAAAATATCAGATTTAGATAGCCAATTTGTATCATAATTAGAATGTAAAAAATCATCATGCCTAAGAATTTTTTTATGAAGTCCGATTGTAGTATCAACTCCGGTGATAACAAACTCATCTAAGGCTCGCTTTAATCTTGTTACCGCTGAATTTCTGTCTTTACCATAACAAATCAATTTCGCTATTAAACTATCATAATAGGGCTGAACTTTAGAACCTTGAAAAATACAGCCATCTACTCTCGTACCGGGACCTGAAGGTTGGTGATAAATATTAACTGTTCCTGAACTTGGTTGAAAATTTTTGAGGTAGTTTTCAGCATTAATTCTACATTCTATTGCATGTCCAGTAAATTTAATATCTTCTTGCTTTAAATCTAACTTTCCAGTCGAAGCAATTTCAATTTGTCTTTTAACTATATCTATTCCAGTAATAGCTTCAGTAACCGGATGTTCAACTTGCAATCTTGTATTCATTTCCAAAAAGAAAAATTCCCCATCTTGATAAATAAACTCTAGAGTTCCGGCTCCTTCGTAACCAAGTTTTGAAATACTATTGACGCAAGTTGTAAGCAAATTTTGTCTTTGCTCTTCATTTAAAACTGGACTAGGAGACTCTTCTATTACTTTTTGATGCCTTCTTTGTATTGTGCAATCCCTTTCACCTAAATGGACTGTATTATTTTTTCCATCCGAAAGTATCTGTACTTCAATGTGCCTTGGATTTTTGAAATATTTTTCAATAAATACTTCATCGTTCCCAAAAAATTTTTTTGCTTCATTTTTAGCTATCTGAAGGTTTTCTAAAAGATCTTCCTCTTTATCAACAATTTTCATGCCTTTTCCACCACCACCTCCTGCTGCTTTAATTAAAACAGGATAACCAATCTCTCTTGCTATTTTTTTTGCATCTTCAATTTCAGAAACTCCTTTTTCAGATCCCTGAATAGTAGGTAAGCCTAATTCTTTTGCTATTTTTTTTGCTTCAATTTTGTCTCCCATTTTTTTTATCAGTTCAGAACTTGGTCCAATAAATTTTATTTTATGATCTTCTAAAATTTTAACAAACATAGAGTTTTCTGATAAAAATCCATAACCAGGGTGAATTGCATCGGAGCCAGATATTTCAAAAGCTGAAATTAGCGAAGGGATATTTAAATAACTATCCTGAGCCTTATGTGGTCCTATGCAAATACTCTCATCGGCTAGCTGAACGTGCATAGCTTCCTGATCAACATTAGAATGTACCGCAACTGTTTTTATATCTAATTCTTTGCAAGCTCTAATTATTCTTACTGCCACCTCACCTCTATTGGCAATTAATATCTTTTTAATCATTAATTATTTTATTTTTGCGAGTATTTGATCGTACTCAATAGCTTCTCCGTCCGAAACCAAAAGTTCTATAATTTCGCCATCAACAGAAGCTTGAATGTGGTTCATAGTCTTCATTGCTTCAATAATTAAAATTGTTTCACCTTTTTTTACTTTTTTACCAATTGATGCGAATGGTTTTGCACCTGGTTCTGGAGATAGGTAAGCGGTTCCTACCATAGGACTTTTTATAAGTTGTACCGAAGGATCTATTTCAACTTTTTTTTCATTAGCTATAGCTGGAGAAGAATTGACCACAGAAACTTGGCCGGATGCTTTGCTAACTTTAATAGTCGTAATTCCATTTGAATAACTAATTTCTGTTAAATTAAACTCATCGAGATTTTCCGAGAGTTCTTTAATTAATTTTTTATCTATTTTCATTTTTAATAATATTTTCTATTGCATCAACTGCTAAAATATAACTATTTAGTCCAAACCCGCAAATAATTCCATGCACAGATTTGCTAATCATCGATTTATGGCGAAATTCTTCTCTGGCAAAAATATTTGAAATATGAATTTCAATTTTTGGAATATTCAACGTATTTAAGGCATCAAGTATTGCTACGGAAGTGTGTGTAAATGCAGCAGCATTTATAATAAGACCTTGAACATTATCTGCAATTTCTTGAATTTTATTAACTATTTCTCCTTCAATATTTGATTGATAGAAATCAATAGAAATATTTTTTTTTTCAGAGTGTTTTTCAACCTCTTTTTGAATTTGCTCAAGGGTAATATGTCCATATATGTTGGGCTCTCTTTTACCTAACAGATTTAAATTTGGACCATTGATAATTTGTATTTTTAAGGCCATATAACTTCTGACAGTAATTATAGCAAAAATGATAGAAATACAATTAAATGGTCAAATCCACAAATTTGAAACAAGCTTGAGCATTGAGCAATTACTAAACAAACTTTCAATCAATAAAAAAAAAGTTGCCGTGGAATTAAATAAAAGCGTTGTTCCAAAACAGAAATATTCTAGTATTAAAATTGCTAATCAGGATGTGGTTGAAATTGTAACTTTTATTGGGGGCGGTTAATTCATGGATGTTTTTAAAATTGGAAATAGAATTTTTAAATCTAGATTAATAGTTGGAACTGGAAAGTATAAAGATCTACAAGAAACTGCTGACGCAGTAAAAGCTTCCGGAGCAGATTTGGTTACTGTTGCAGTCAGAAGGGTTAATATTATTGATACTAAAGAACCATTATTGATGGATTATATTGATCCAGAAAAAATTACTTACCTGCCAAATACAGCTGGATGTTTTACTTCTGAAGATGCATTAAGAACTTTGCGATTAGCAAAAGAGAGTGGAGGCTGGAATTTAGTAAAGTTAGAAGTTTTAGGTGATGAAAAAACTTTATATCCTAATATGCAAGAAACAATAAAGGCAGCCAAAATTTTAGTAGAGGAGGGTTTTGAAGTTATGGTGTATTGTTCCGACGATCCCATAGCTTGTAAAATTTTAGAAAAAATAGGAGTAGTTGCTGTAATGCCACTCGGCTCTTTAATCGGTTCGGGGCAGGGAATACCCAACAAGCTAAATATAGAAATTATAAAAAAACAATCCAATATTCCTGTTATCGTAGATGCTGGAATTGGAACCGCATCTGATGCAGTTATTGCTATGGAATTGGGCTGCGATGCAGTGCTTGTTAATTCAGCAATTGCAAAAGCCAAAAAACCATTAATGATGGCAGAGTCTATGAAAAATGCAGTTATTGCAGGTAGGCAATCCTACTTATCTGGCCGAATGGATAAAATAAATATTGCCTCGGCATCTTCACCAATTAATGGCAAGATAAATAATTAAGCAACTTCTTTACTTCCGTTACCTTCTTTATTAAATTTTTTTTTGAAAAATTTTCTTTTTTTGTGAAAAAATTTCTTTTTGTGTAATGTTTTATTTTCAGTTTCTACTTCTGAAGCCTCTTCGTTTTTATCAATTATTTTTGTGTATTTATTATTATCCTCTAAAACAGTTTCTTGTTCATTTAGTATTTTTTCAATTTCTTCTTTTTTTTGATTTTTAAATACAATTAGATAATCTTCAGATAGAAAATCAGGATTAATTTGAAAGTTAATTTTAAATTTAAATTTCTTTTCAAAAAAATTAACTTCATCTTGCAGGTTAGATTTTATATAATCTATAATTTTCTTGGGCAGTTCTGCATTAACAGTTTTAATCTTAGGTAAAGAAAATACTTTTTCTTCAATTAATTTTAGTATTTTTTGTGAGAAAGACTCTACACTTAGTATAGTTTTCCACTGAACAGAGCTCTCTCTTAACCTTTGTCTCGTCATTTCTAAAAGGCCAAAATTACTTATTTTTCCAACCTGAACTCTAGCTTTATCGTTACGCAAAGCTTCTTTTAATTTTTTTTCTACCAATCTTCGGTTGGAATAATTTTCCATATCAATAAAATCAACAACAATAAGGCCCGCAAGGTCTCTTAACTTAGCTTGTCTCGCTATTTCCATTGCTGCTTCAACATTTGTTGTTAAAGCAGTTTTTTCAATATTTCTTTCTTTTGTAGATTTTCCTGAATTTATATCGATAGCAACCAAGGCTTCTGTAGGATGAATGATAAGATAGCCTCCTGATTTTAAAGTAATTCTTGGCTCAAATATTTCATTCAAATATTTTTCTATTCCCTTAGAGTGAAATAATGGAACTTTTCCCTTATGTTTTTTAATTTTTTTTACTTGTTCTTTTGCAATAATTTCTGCATATTTTTTTGCTTTATCATATCCAGTATCTCCATCTACAATTACTTCAGTAATTTCACTGCTAAAAAAATCTCTTATAGTTCTGTATATTACATCTCCCTCTTCATGTATTAGAGCTGGTGCATTCGAACTTATTGTTTTTTGTTTTATCTCTTCCCATATTTGAACTAATATATCCAAATCATTTTTAATTTCATTCTGAGTTTTTTTTGCACCTGCTGTTCTCACAATCAAGCCCATAGTTTCAGGTATTTCTAATTCATTAATAATTTCCCTAATATTTTTTCTGTCTTGTGAATTAAATATTTTTTTAGAAATTCCACCTCCTTTGGCAGTATTGGGCATTAGAACTATATATTTGCCAGCTAATGACAAGAATGTTGTCAATGCAGCTCCTTTTTTTCCCCTTTCTTCTTTTACAATTTGAATGAGTATAACTTGACCTGGTTTTATAACTTCTTGAATTCTATAGCGCTTAAATTTACGTCTAGATCTAATATCGTTTATTTTCTTTTCGTATTCTGACTCAGAATTTAAAAATTCATCAGCAACCAGCGATTCATGTTGCTCTTCATTTACTACAGAATCTTCATTAGATAAATTATCCTGGTTTTCATCTTCATTTATTTCATTATCAGTATCTTCATTTTTTATTTCCTGCTCTCCGTTTTCATTTTCTGTAGTTTCTTCTTGATTTTTAGGTGGGGTTAGATCTTTAGTTTCTTCTATTAATTGTTTTCTGACCTCTTCCTCCTCTTTTAAAATAGCTTCTTTATCAGAGATGGGGATCTGGTAATACTGAGTCTGAATATCGTTAAAGGCTAAAAAACCATGACGATCATTTCCAAAATCTACGAACGCGGCTTGGAGCGATGGTTCTATTCTACTTACTCTTCCTAAATATATATTGCCTTTAAGTTGTTTTTTTTCTTCGTTTTCGTATTCATACTCCTCAACTCCATTAACGGATTTGATAGCAACACGCGTTTGCTTCTGTTGAGAAGCATCGATAAGAATCTCTTTTTCCATGTTTGTAATTTCCAGTTTGTGTTATTTAAATTTATATTCATAAAAACTTTTTAAGCTTCAATCTTATTATAATATTGCATTAGATGTGTTTTTCAAAGAAATAAGATCTGATAGTCTAAATATATCAAAAAAAAGACAATTTTTAATGATTTAAAGCATTATGGGAAATTTACTAAAATCAATAGCTCTTGGGATCTTACTTTTTTCTTTTACTGTTTTTTTAGTAATTTTTTTAGCGCTTTGGTATTTTTCGAGCGATCTTCCAAATTATCGTTTTTTAGAAAATTATAAACCACCTGTATCCACCAAAGTTTATAATAATAATGGGGAAATTTCTGCAGATTTTGCAATTCAAAAAAGAACCTTTATCAGTATTAATACCATACCCCCCTTTGTCATAAATGCTTTTTTGTCCGCAGAAGATAAAAATTTTTTTGAACACGCAGGAATTGATGCTCGAGGAATTATTAGAGCTATTTTTAAAAATATTAAAAATGTTGCGACAGGCCAAAGATTAGAAGGTGCATCTACTATCACACAGCAGGTAGCTAAAAATTTTTTACTTACATCTGAAGTTTCTTTCTCTCGTAAAATTAAAGAGGCAATTTTGGCCTTTAGAATTGAAAAATATTTGAGTAAAAATAGAATTTTAGAGCTTTATTTAAACGAAATTTTTTTAGGGGAGCGATCATACGGAATTGCTTCTGCTAGCATGACGTATTTTGACAAGTCATTAAAAGAATTAAGCGTTTCTGAGGCTGCATTATTAGCAACTCTGCCCAAAGCGCCAAGCTTATACAATCCATACAGAAGTTTAAGCGCGGCTATTAAAAGGAAAGACTGGGTTTTAGAACGAATGTTTGAAAATAATTTTTTAAATAAAAATGAGTATGCACTTGCGGTAAAAGAAGAAATCGTTTTAAAAAAAAGAAAATTAGACTTTTACAAAGAATCTCTTTTTTTTACAGAAGAAGTTAGAAGATTTCTTTTTGATAAATATGGAGAAGACACTCTTTACAAGCGTGGTTTGTACGTAAAAACTTCTTTAGATAACGAGCTTCAAAGAATTGCAACAAATGCCCTTAGAAAAAATTTAGAACTATACGATAAAAGACACGGATGGAGGGGTCCTGTAAAAAATATTAAAAATACAGAAGAATGGAAATTGAATCTTAATACTATTAAATTTGATGAGATTAATAATTGGAAATTAGCATTAGTTAAAAATGTTAGTTCTAATTATGCTGAAATAGAAACTTCAGAAAACAACAAAACTGTTAAGCTTCAGCTGGAAGATTTAAAATGGGCCAGAAAATTTATAAACTCTGACACTCTCGGACCTATAATCAGTGATGTAAATCAAGTTTTGCAAATTAATGATTTAATATGGGTTGAACAGAGTGAGGATAATAAAAAATGGTATCTAAGACAAATCCCAGATGTTAATGGATCTGTAGTAATTCTAAATCCATGGAATGGAAGAATTTATTCAATGGTTGGGGGGTATAGTTTTGATTTGAGCCAGTTCAATAGATCTAGCCAAGCTATGAGACAACCAGGTTCAGCATTAAAACCATTTGTATACGCATCAGCACTAGACAATGGTTATCAACCAAACACAATTTTATTAGATGCTCCTTATGTAAATGAGCAGCCAAAAGAACTAGGAAAATGGAAACCAGACAATTATGGTAATAAATTTTATGGCAAAAAAACATTGCGTTCAGGAGTTGAGCAGTCACGAAATTTAATGACTGTTAGACTTGCAGAAGCAATCGGAAATGAAAAAATCCTAGATCTTACCAAAAAAACAAAAATTTACCAAAATCCTCAAAACCTTCTTTCATTCACTTTAGGAGCAGGAGAAACAACATTGCTTAACTTATCTAGCGCTTACAGTGTATTTGCTAATGGTGGTAAAACTATCGAACCTTCGTTGGTTGATTTAATCCAAGACCAAAATGGAAAAATTATTTATCAAAAAAAGAATTATCAGTGTGAAGGTTGCAATGAAATTTCTCAAGAATTGAAAAGTTATCCAAAAGTTACAACTACTGAAAAAGCAGTATTGACAGAAGCAACATCATACCAAATGGTTTCGATTCTCGAAGGAGTTATTGACAGAGGTACAGGCAAGCAAATGAATAATATAAAAATTCCACTAGCAGGAAAAACTGGAACAACTAACAATAATTTAGATGCATGGTTTATTGGATTTACGCCTGACCTAGTCATTGGTGTATATGTTGGATTTGACGAGCCCAGAACTTTAGGAAAATCTGAAACTGGTGCAAAAGCAGCGTTGCCAATTTTCCAAGATATTGTTCAAAATTTACCTAAAAAAGGCATGTCTTCTTTTTTTAAAATACCCCCAAGCATTAACCTTGTTAATGTTAATATAGCGGACGGCTTATCTTCAAAAACCTCAAATACAAATGTAATTTTAGAAAGTTTTAAGATAAATGAGTTTCCTCAAGATAAATATATAGATTTAGAAAAAAAATTAAGTACAGTTTATTAGCAATGTTTGAGCAAAAAAAATTAATTACTAACCTAGAAAAAATAATATCAAAGATATGGAGTTATCTTTGACAAAATCCAGTGTTTAAAAAAACTAGAAGATATTGAAAAACAAATTAATCTTCCCAATTTTTGGAATGATAACAACAAAGCTCAACTTATTATAAAAGAAAAAAATCATCTAGAAAAAATTTTAAATGATTACAAGGCTTATAAAGATGAATTAAACAATATCAAAGAATTGCTTGATTTTAATTCAAAAGAAAATGACGAAAGTTTAAACTCAGATATTCAATCTAGTCTTTCAATACTTGAATTAAATATAAAAAAAATTGAGTTATTTTGTTTTTTGTCTAAAAAAAATGATGAGTTAGATGTGTACATTGAATTTCATGCTGGTGCTGGAGGAACAGAAAGTCAAGATTGGGCCGAGATGTTAAGAAACATGTATATAAAGTGGGCTGAAAAAAAATCTTTTCAATGCCAGTTGATTAGTGAGACAAAAGGAGAAGAAGCCGGATTTAAATCATCAACCATTAAAATTGAGGGCAAATATGCCTATGGCTTCTTACGACATGAGTCTGGAGTGCATCGTTTAGTTAGAATATCTCCATTCGATTCGAATAAAAGACGTCACACAAGTTTTTCTAGTGTTTGGGTATATCCTGTTATTAATGAAAATATTGATATTGTTATTAATGAAAAAGATTTAAGAATAGACACTTATAGATCAAGTGGAGCTGGAGGCCAGCATGTCAATACAACAGATAGCGCTGTGAGAATTACGCACCAACCTACCAATATAGTTGTACAGTGCCAAAATGAGAGATCACAACACAAAAATAAAGAAACGGCAATGAATATGCTAAAAGCAAGATTGTATGAGCTTGAAATGCAAAAAAAAGAAGATGAAAACAAATCTTTAGAATCTAGCAAAAGTGAAATAGGCTGGGGGCACCAAATAAGATCGTATGTTTTGCAACCTTATCAAATGGTAAAAGACAACAGAACAGGACTGGAAAGAAGTGATCCAGAAAAAGTACTCAGTGGAGAACTGGATCCATTTTTAGAAGAAGCATTGCATAAATTATGAAATTAGTAAAATTTTTTTCATTTATTATTGTTTTATTATTCGTTACTTTTTTATTTTTAATTAATGGATTTGAAACCACATCATTAAATAAAATTATTAAAGATCAAGTCGAGAATAAAATTCAGAATAGCCAAATAAATTTTGAAAATACAACAATTTCTTTAGGAGTAGAAACTTTTGGAGTTACTGTAAAATTAAATAGTCCAGAATTTTTATATAAAAAAAATAAAATTGATATCAAAAGTATTAAAGCTAATATTGATTTGTGGTCGGCTCTGAAAAGAGAAAATAAAATAAATAGTGTTTATTTAGAATTAGATAAAACAAAAATCTCTACAATTAATCTTTTGGTAAAGGATTTTGATACAAAATCTTATGCAGTTATTTTAAATAAATTTTTAGACGGAACTCTGGAAGGTTTTGTTAATATAGATTTAAAAAATATTGAAAATAGTAAATTTGAGGGAGTTGTAAAAAATTCTACTATTCAAATTTACGAAAATTTTCCTTACGCAACAATTAATAATGCAGAGTTAAAATATAAAAACAATATTTTAGAAATTCAGCTTAATTCAGGAAAATTAGCCGACCTAGACATAAAACAATCCAAAATAACTGTCACAGGCAATGATTTAGATGAGTTGTCTATCAATACTAGAATTTTAATTAGTGGAAAAATTGACTATTTAACTAAACTTAAAGAATTCAAAAATATTTCTGCCAATCTTATACCATCCGGCATTAACAATCTAAAAGGCGATCTAGACATCAATATTTTGTTAGACATACTTATTGATAAAGAATTAAATATAAAAAAAATAAAAAGTGACAGCAAGATTAATACTAGTAACGGTAGTTTTGATTATTCGTTTGAACCCAATGAAGATAAAAATAAAATCATAATTTCAAATGTTAATACTAATTCAAATCTTTTAGATAAAGACCTTAGTACGACAGGTGATTTTTTTTTAAATGGAAAATTAGTTAAATTTTCCTTTAATAAAAAAATAGATTCAAAACTTTATCAAAGTAATTTTTCAGGCTCAATTGATACTGTAGATTTTAATACCTTCTTAAAAAATGATGTAATTAATGGACAGATTGATTTCAATATTAGCTCAAACAACCAGCAGGGTCGAAATATTATTAATGCTAAGTTGAATTTAGATAATGCCCTAGTTAAATTCGATGACATTAATTATAAAAAAGAGCCCAAATCAAACGCAAGTTTAGATTTTACCCTCGATAAAAAATCTGAAAATATAAATATTTTTAGCCAGCTGTCTTATGTGGCAAAAGACTCTAAGATAAATTTAGTTAATTTAATTTTAAATAAAAATAATGAAATTGAAAATTTTAAATCAATAAATATACAAACACCAAAAAACTCAGTCTCTATTAACAAAAATAAGGATAATGTTTCTATAGTCGGAGATTCTTTAGATTTAACTAAGTTTATTCAATCCTTAACAGATTTTAGTGATGACTCTAATACAATTTCTTCAAATTTTAACTCTAAACTAACTGCTAAAATTAAAAAAGTTTATATTGGTAAAGATGTAATTAATGAATTAGTTTTTTCTGCAAATTTAAAAAATGGTGAATATGAAAGTTTAAATGGATTTGGCTCATTTTCAAATACAGAAACAGCTTCTATAACGATAAATAAAAATAAAAAAAATAATATTGTAACTACTTTTGTATCCGATAGATCAGTCCCTTTTTTATCTGGACTTAATTTTGCAAAAGGATTTGGTAATGGTAAATTAAATTATATATCTGAGGAAGATGTGTCAGTTGATAAAACAAACACTAAAATTACATTAAGTAATTATTATGTAAAAGAAATGCCTATTCTCGCAAATTTACTTTCACTAACCTCTTTTACAGGAATAATTGATACACTTTCCGGTAAAGGGGTTTTTTTTAACAAGTCGTACCTGGAATACGAAATTAAAAATAAAACTCTTACAATCATAGATGCTTACGGTACCGGAGATTCTCTTGGCTATACTTTGGAAGGAAAAATAAATCCTGATGGCTTTGTAAGTTTAGATGGAAATTTAGTCCCAGCTTATTTGGTTAATGACATTATTAGGCAGGTTCCAGTTGTTGGTAAGGTAATTACTGGCAAACAAGGAGATGGAATATTTGGCGCCAGTTTTAAAATTAAAGGTCAACCAGATTCTTTGAAAACGACAGTAAATCCCATTCGAACTCTAACACCAAGATTCATTCAGCGTTTTTTTGATTTATTTAGAAGTAGTTCTAAATAACTTTAATAACAAAGTGTTTTTTTTTACCAAAAGATATTTTGATTTGGCTATTAATGGCGTCTGCTAATGTAAGTAACTTTGTATCGCTGGTTTCGATAACGTTGTTAATTCGATAAGCGTTGTTAGATAGATTTCTTCTAAAATCCCCACCAGAAGATGCGAATTCTATATTAAGTAACAAATCTTTAAACAATACTCCTTTTTCAATATCACTTTTTTTAATTTTTTTACTTGGTAATTCATCGCCAGTGGATCGGGATTCAAAAGTAGATTTAGAGGTAAGTTCTGCTTTTTTTGCTGCCTTATTACCGTGTAGTAATTTTGTTGCTTCATTAGCTAGCAATATTTTCAACTCATTAAATTTTGAGCCTGAATAATTTTCATATTGTCTGATGTTTTCAGTAGTTAGCTCTGTAAACAAATATAAATATTTAATCACATCACGATCATCAGTATTTCTCCAAAATTGCCAATAATCATAACTGCTTAATAATTCTTCATCTAACCAAACTGCACCTTTTTCTGTCTTGCCCATTTTTGTGCCTTGAGATGTTGTTATTAGTGGCGTGGTTAGTCCAACCACTTCTTCTTGGGCTTCCTTTCTAACTAGTTCAACTCCATTTATAATATTTCCCCATTGGTCAGAGCCACCAATTTGCAATAAACATTTATTTTTTTTAAACAATTCTAAGTAATCGTATGCTTGCAGAATCATATAATTAAATTCTAAAAAACTTAATGATTGTTCACGATCCAATCTAAGTTTCACACTATCAAAAGTTAACATTTTATTAATTGTAAAATATTTTCCAAAATCTCTTAAAAAATTAATATAATTTAATTTGGATAACCAATTTTTGTTATCAACATAAATAGGCTTATTTTTTGCTTTTGAGTCTAAAAATTTTCCAAAAACATTTTTAATTTTCTTTATATTTTTTTGAATTTCTTTTTCTGAGAGTATTTTCCTTGATTCTTCTTTGCCAGAAGGGTCACCAACCATAGTTGTGCCACCACCAAGCAATACGATAGGGGTGTGTCCATATTTTTGAAATAAACGAAGACACATTATTTGTATTAAGCTACCAACATGCAGGCTTGAAGCAGTACAATCAAAACCAATGTAGAAAGATATTTTTTTATTATCTAATAATTTTTCTAAGTATTTTTCATTTGTGCATTGAAAAAAGAAACCACGATTTTTAAATTCTGTTAAAAGGTTTTTATTCATTTATAAGGCTGTAATTATTAGATTATTATACAATATTAAACTATTTTAAAATATTATTTATGAGTCAAATTTACTCAAGTTTAGGAATGATGAGTGGCACATCATTTGATGGCGTAGATATTTCCATTATAGAAACTGATGGAAAAGATCGCATACTATTAAAAAAAGATCTTTATTACCCTTATGACAAACAAACAAAATTAAATATAAAAAATTTTAAAAACAGCTTATTAAACAAAAATATTGCTAGTATATCAAAATCAAAATCATTTCTTGAATTAAGTAGAATTATTACTTTAATTCACGCACGTTCTGCAAAAAAAATTATAGAAAATTATAAAAAAAAAATAGACATAGTTGGTTTTCATGGAGTTACAGTTTTGCATAAACCGGAAATAAAACAATCACTTCAGTTAGGAAATCCAGAATTATTGGCGAGTCTACTAAAAACAAATGTTGTTTTTAACTTCAGACAAAAGGATTTGGATTTCGGTGGTCAGGGTGCACCACTAATACCTGTTTACCATAAGTGCTTAGCAAACAAACTTAAAAATAAAAAGCCGTGTATGTTTATAAATATTGGAGGTATTTCAAATTTTACATTTATTAGTAAAAACAAAATATATGCGTCTGACATTGGTCCTGGTAACTGCTTATTAGATCAATGGATTTATTTAAATACAGGAAAACATTTTGATGAAAATGGAAGAATATCAGAAAAAGGAAAAGTAGACTCTAATTTTATAAATAATTTTATGGATAGACATGATTATTTTCTAAAAAAAAATATATCTTACGACACTTCTGATTTTAATATTTCTGAACTTAGAGGAATGTCCTTAGAAAATGGAGCAGCAACACTTTCTTATTTATCAGGTATTTTAATTGCAAATGTAATTAATCAATACAAAAATATAAATAATATTTATTTTGGAGGAGGAGGCAGAAAAAATTTGTTTATTATGAAAACAATTCAAAATAATATTATTGCTAATATAGCAATTTTGGATGAAAAAAAAATTAACGGTGATTTTTTGGAGTCACAAGCCTTTGCTTATATAGCTGTTCGATCACTGCTTAAGTTGCCAATTACTTTCAAACAAACCACAGGGGTTAAAAAGAATGTTTCTGGTGGTGAAATTTACAAATATTAAAAAAATCTAGATTCTTTTTTTATGTAAGTATCCAATACTTTTATAAATTCTTTGTCTTTATTAAGAAAAAAATGATCAGCACCCTTGATTTCAGAAAAATCTACTGCAATCTTTTTTTGATTGGTTAGTTTGGCTTTTAAACTCTTAATTGCTTCGTCCGTGACTAATTGATCCTGGTTACCATGAATAACAAGTCCCGATGTTGGGCAGGGTGCAAGAAAATTAAAATCAAAAATGTTAGGTTGTGGTGAAATAGATACAAATCTAAAAATCTCAGGTCTGCGCATTAATAATTGCATGCATATCAATGCACCAAAAGAAAATCCAACAACCCAACTTTCATTAGAATTTGGATTACTTCTTTGAATAAAATCTAGAGCTGCAGCGGCATCAGATAATTCTCCAAGACCATTATCAAATTTTCCCTCACTCTTGCCCACACCTCTAAAATTAAATCTACAAACAGAAAACTCATTCTGCAAAAATGTATGAAATGCATTATAGGTAACGCGGTTATTCATTGTTCCACCGTATTCTGGATGTGGATGCAAAATTAATGCAATAGGAGCATTGTCTTTTTTGCTTTGGATATATTTTGCCTCCAGCTTACCATCTGGACCATTTATAAAAATTTCTGCGTTGTTGTATCTCATTAGATGTAATTGAATAAATTTGAAAAAAGCTTATAACACAACTTAACTATTATTAGGGTATAAAATATCTCCCTAAATGTTAACATTTACCCTTTAGTTTAAAAAACAAGACAATTTTATGAGTAATGGACAGGAGTTTATAAAAAATTACAAACAAGGTTCCGATTATGCACACGGATTTGTTACTGATATTGAAACCATAGATGTTCCGAAGGGATTGTCGAAGGAAGTGGTTCATTTTATTTCGAAACAAAAAAAAGAGCCTCAATGGATGCTAGACTGGAGATTAAAGGCATTCGACAGGTTACAGTCCATGAAAGAGCCTGATTGGCAAAAACCAAAATATCCAAAAATAAATTATCAAGATCTTTATTATTATTCAGCGCCTAAGAGTTTAACAGATCAGCCAAAATCTTTGGATGACATAGATCCGGAAATTAGAAAAACATATGAAAAATTAGGTATACCACTTTTAGAACAAAAAAAATTAGCAGGTATTGCGGTGGATGCTGTATTTGATTCTGTTTCTGTCGCAACCACATTTAAAGATAAATTAAATGAAATTGGTGTAATTTTTTGTTCAATTTCCGAAGCAACAAGAGAACATCCAGAGCTTGTGCAAAAATATTTGGGTTCAGTAATTCCGATGTCGGATCATTTTTTTGCAACTTTAAATTCTGCTGTATTTACTGATGGCTCATTTGTTTATATCCCTCCAGGAGTAAGATGTCCTATGGAGCTTTCAACTTACTTTAGAATAAATGCTTCTAATACAGGTCAATTTGAAAGAACATTAATTATTGCAGATAAGGGGAGCTACGTTAGTTATTTAGAAGGCTGCACTGCACCAATGAGAGATGAAAATCAATTGCACGCTGCCAATGTTGAGCTTGTGGCATTAGATGATGCTGAAATTAAATACTCAACCGTACAAAACTGGTATCCAGGTGACAAAGAAGGTAATGGAGGTATTTACAACTTCGTAACAAAACGAGGTGCTTGCAGAGGAAAAAATTCAAAAATTTCATGGACACAAGTTGAAACAGGTTCGGCTATTACATGGAAATATCCAAGTTGCATTTTACAAGGTGATAACTCCCAAGGAGAATTTTATTCTGTTGCGATTACAAATAATTATCAAAAAGCAGATACAGGAACAAAAATGATTCATTTGGGAAAAAATACTAGAAGTAAAATTATTTCAAAAGGAATATCAGCTGGTCATGCTGACAATACCTATAGAGGTTTAGTTAGTATTCATCCGAAAGCAACGGGCGCAAAAAATTATACTCAATGTGATTCATTACTAGTTGGAAATAAGTGTGGAGCACACACCATTCCTTACATAGAAAATAAAAATTCAACATCAGAGATTGAGCATGAAGCAACAACATCAAAAATTAGTGATGATCAATTATTTTATTGTAGACAAAGAGGCTTAAATCAAGAGGAGGCTGTTAGTTTAATTGTTAACGGTTTTTGCAAAGAAGTTTTGCAACAATTGCCTATGGAATTTGCTGTTGAAGCTCAAAAACTAGTTGGAATAAGTTTAGAGGGTAGTGTTGGTTAATGATTGATATAAAAAATTTAAGAGCGAGTGTTGACGATAAAGAAATTTTGAAAGGGCTGAATTTAAAAATAGGCAAAGGAGAGGTGCATGCGATAATGGGTCCAAACGGATCTGGAAAGAGCACTCTTTCTTACGTTTTGTCAGGAAAAGAAGGCTATAATGTTGAAGGGGAAATTAAGTTTAATAAGAAAAATCTTCTCGAGCTTAATGCTGAAGAGAGAGCTAGAGAAGGAATATTTTTGGCTTTTCAATACCCGATTGAAATACCAGGAGTTTTTACTAACAACTTTTTAAGAACATCATTAAATTCAGTTAGAAAAGCAAATGGTAAAGCGGAACTTAATGCCATTGATTTTTTAAAAATTGTTAAAGAAAAAGCTAAAGAGCTTAATATTGGAGAAGAAATGTTATCAAGACCATTAAACGTTGGTTTTTCTGGAGGTGAGAAAAAAAGAAATGAAATTTTACAAATGTCGTTGTTAGAACCTAGCTTTGTTGTGATGGACGAAACAGACTCTGGACTTGATATTGATGCTTTAAAAATAGTTTCTAATGGAGTGAATAGCCTTCGTGATCCTGAAAGGTCATTTTTGATAATAACACATTATCAAAGACTTTTGAATTATATTAAGCCTGATTTTGTACATGTGCTGTCGGATGGAAAAATTGTAAAAACAGGAGATTGGAAATTGGCATTAGATCTTGAAGATGAAGGTTATGGTCAGTTCATCAATTAAATGGAAAATTATAACGAAATTAAAATAAATTTTGAAAAGTTTATAAATACTTTCAAAACAGATGATAACGATCTTGAATTTAGAAAAAAATCTTTTGCGAATTTTATTAGCAAAGGTTTTCCCATATCTAGGGATGAAAATTGGAAATATTCTCCATTAGTTCAAGATTTAAAAAAATTTTCACATCTTAACAACAAAAAAACAGGGATCAATGCACTACCAAATGCACTGAAGGAAAATTTTGATCATTATTCTATTATTTTTGTTGATGGTGTTTTAATACTTACAGACATTAATGATACTGGCCTTGTTATAAAAAAAAATAATTCATTTCTCAAATCAGTTAAAAAAGCTGGGGAAAACCCTATTTTAAATTTAAATAATGCCTTTGCAGATCAGGGTTATTTAATAGAACTTAGTAGCAATACTATCTTAACCAGACCCATTGTAATTTATAATTATTTTTCAAAAAATTTTTTATCAAGTTTTTGTAGTTCAAAAAATTTTATCTTGTTAAATGAAAAATCGAATGTGGTTGTATATGAAAAAACTATTTACGATTCTAGTATAGAGTACTTAATTACATCCAATACTGAAATTTTTTTAGCAAAAGGGTCAAAGTTAAAGAAATACGATTTAAACTGTAATAATAAACATTCTACTATTTTTAATTTTGTAAAAGCTAATTTAGATGAAAATTCTGAATTAGAATATTTTACATTTTCTGAAAATATCAATTCTTGCAGAGATGAAAGCATTATTAACTTAAATGGAAAGAATTGTTTTGCAAATGTTAATGCAATTCAATTGCTTAGAAATAATTGTAACCATGAAATTAAATTACAAATTAATCATAATGAAGAACACACTAAAAGTAGTCAGTTTGTTAAATCCGCTTTGTATGATTCAGCGAATGCAATATTTCAAGGTAAAATATTTGTAGATTCAAAAGCTCAAAAAACAGATGGATATCAATTATCTAGGGCTTTACTCTTATCTGATAATGTTAAGTTTTTTTCCAAACCTGAACTTGAAATTTATGCCGACGATGTTAAATGCTCGCATGGTTCATCATCTGGAAGTGTCGATGAAGAGTCTATCTTTTATCTAAGATCAAGAGGTATAAGTAAAGAAGATGCTAAAATGATGATGATTAATGGTTTTTTAGGAGAAGTCATTGAGAAAATTACGGAAGATAAATTTAAAAATATTTTTTTTAACAAATTAGATCATTATTCCAATCATGATTAAAAATATAAAGGATGAATTTCCCATATTTAAAAATAAAATAAATGGAAAAGATTTAGTATATTTAGATAGTGCTAATTCTTCACAGAAGCCACAAAGTGTAATTGATGCAGTTAGTTTTTTTTATAGCAATGAATTTGCCAATGTAGGAAGAGGAATTTATACTCTGGCTGTTAATGCTTCAGAAAAATACGAAAAAACTAGATCTAATTTAAAAAAATTTATAGGTGCAAGTTCAGATTTTGAAATAATTTTTACAAAAAATGCAACTGAGTCTTTAAATCTAGTGGCCAGTTGTTTTGGTGAAAAATTTATTGAGAAAAATGATGAGATTATTTTAACTGAAACTGAGCATCATGCCAATTATGTTCCATGGGATTTTCTTCGAAAAAGAAAAGGTGCTATTATTAAATTTTTACCAATAGATGAAGATGGAAATTTAAAAGTCGAGGAATTAGAAAAGTTAATATCCAATAAAACTAAAATAATAAGCATTACTCACATGTCCAATGTCACTGGAGCTATTACACCTTTGGAAAAAATAATAGAAATTGCAAAAAAAAATAATATTCCTGTTTGTGTTGATGGAACTCAGGGTGCTGCTCATTTAGATACAGATATAAAAAAAATGGACTGTGATTTTTATGCATTTTCCGGACACAAAATGTACGGTCCAACCGGTGTAGGATTATTAGCGATTAAATATAAGTGGCTTGAGGCCTTTGATCCATTTATGGGTGGAGGTGGAATGATAGATAATGTCACAAAAAAAGATATTGCGTATGCAAGAGGTGTTTGGAAAATGGAGGCTGGTACAATGCCAACAGCAGAGGTTGTTGCTTTAAATGAGTCCATTAATTTTATTAATAAAGTTGGTAAAAAAAATATAATAGAACATGAAAAAAAGTTAACACAAATAGCCTTGGAAAAACTGAGAAGTAATAATTCAGTTAGAATTATTGCAAAACCTAAAAATCAAGGAGGTGTTTTTTCTTTTAATATCAACAATATTCATTCTCATGATGTTTCAACTATATTAGACCAAGAAGGTATTGCAGTTCGTGGCGGACATCATTGTTGCCAAGTGCTGCATGAAGTGCTTAAAATTAATTCCTCTGTAAGAGTATCATTTGGTGTTTATAATAATGAAAGTGATATTGATGCTCTTTGTGACGGAATTAAAAAATGTCAGAAAATATTCAAGAAATAAATGAATACGAGTGAATTATATAAGAGCATAATTCTTGATCACGGAACCAACCCTAGAAACAGATCTCGTCTGCAAACTTTTAATCATGAGGCAATAGGCTTTAATCCACTGTGTGGTGACAAAGTTCATATTTTTTTTAATCTAGTTGATAATTTAATTGATCAGATTAGTTTTGTTGGAGAGGGTTGCGCTATTTGTATTGCTTCAAGCTCTGTAATGACAGAAGTCCTAAAAAATAAATCCAATAAAGAAGTTATTGATATAAGTAAATATTTTATCAACGTTATAATTAATAAAAATCAACCTTTTCCAATCATTTTAAATCAAGATGATAAAACTAAATTAAATTCATTTATGTCAGTGGGGGAATTTCCAATGCGTATAAAATGTGCTACATTGCCATGGATTGCTATAGAGTCTGAATTGGAAAAAAAAGTAAAGAAATTGTTACAGATAAATTAAATTAATGAACCCTAATCATTCTGAATTAATGGATAAAATTATAGAAAAGCTTAAGTCTGTTTATGATCCAGAAATACCTGTTGATATTTACGAGTTGGGTTTGATTTATGATGTTCGTATCGAAGGAAAAAAAGTTTCAATGGATATGACCTTAACTAGTCCGCATTGCCCAGTGGCAGAGTCTTTGCCCATGGAGGTAAGAAGATCTGTTGAATCAATTCCAGAAATAGATGAGGTTGAGGTAAAGATTGTTTGGGAGCCAACCTGGGATAAGACCAAAATGTCTGAAGCAGCAAAGTTGCAATTAAATTTATAATTTATGAATACAAAATTAATTACTATTACGGATAACGCCGCCAAAAGAATAAAGGATATTATCGCAACAGCAAAAGATAATAATGTTCATGGTGTGCGGGTAAGTGTTGTGACAGGAGGATGCGCAGGTATGTCTTATGAAATGAACTATGTAAAAGAAAGCAGTGTTGGCGACGAAGTTGTCGAAGATAAAGGTGTTAAAGTATATATAGATCCAGCAGCTGTTATGTATTTGCTTGGAACAAGTATGGATTTTAAAAAAGATAAATTCTCATCTTCTTTTGTATTTAATAATCCAAATGAGACAGAACGATGCGGTTGTGGAGAGTCATTTAAAATTTAAATTGTTCAGCAACATTACGTTCCTGAAGACCAAATTTTTTATTATATAATAATTTAAAACCTATCTTTTGGTTAACTGCAATTTTAATAACTATTGCATTTCTTATTTCTGTATTATCAGCTACTGCACTAACTGGCCTTTTTTTTGGATCTAAATTTTTAATTACAATTTTTGATTTGTTTGAAACTATAGCTCCTCTCCATCCTCTTGGACGAAATGGGCTAATTGGGGTAATAGCTAAATGATTACTATCAAGATTGAGAATTGGTCCACGCACAGATAAGTTATAAGCAGTACTTCCTGCCGGTGTTGCAACTAATGCGCCATCCCCAGTTAATTCTTTAATCCTAGTTTTATTGTCTACTTTTATTTCTAATTTGGAAGCTTGCTTGCTTTGTCTAAAAATAGAAATTTCATTAATTGCTATTTTTTTTTTAAAAATTCTTCCCTTTACTTGTACGGTCATTTCAAGAGGATGTAGAGTAATTTTGTTACTTTTTTGGATGTTCTTTTCTAAGTTATTTGTTGAAAATGGATTTAATAAAAATCCATGATTTCCCTTGTTCATTCCGTAAAAAGGCTTGTTGTATTTATAATATTTTTTTAAAGATTGAAGCATAAATCCGTCACCACCTATAATAACAATGGAGCTGCACTTACTTACTGGATAGTTTCTATATAATTTTAATATTTGTTTTTTTGCCAAAACAGCCTTAGTTGTATTGTCTGCTATTAAGCAAATTTTTAAATTATTCATAACAATGTAAATATTAGCATAAAATAACAAAAAAAATGTACATAAAAAATTTAAAAGAAGCCTTTTTAGATCACTGTTCTAAGTTCAGGTTAAAAAAAGATCATGAACAAATAGTAGTCATCGAAAAACTTGTTAAATTTTACGAAAATAACTTCAGCAAAAGTTCTTTTTTAGTAAGAATTTTTGAAAAAAAACATAAGAAGCTTGGCTTCTATTTGCAGGGAGATGTTGGAGTGGGAAAAACTATGATTTTAAATTTTTTTTATGATTATTTAGATATACCTAAGCAGCGAACGCACTTTAATGAATTTATGATTAGTGTTCATGATTTTCTACATAAAAACAAAAACAATAGTAAAAATGAAAATTTATTAGACTTGTTTGTTAAAAACATAAAACAAAGTACAGAGCTAATTTATTTCGACGAATTTCAAGTTACAAATATCGTAGATGCTATGATTTTGGGAAAATTATTTAAAACAATATTTAATAATAATATTAAAGTAACATTTAGCTCAAATACTAAAATTCAAGATCTGTATAAAGACGGCTTACAACGAGAACAATTTTTGCCATTTATTAGAATAATTGAAGATTATTGCATTGAGCATGAATTGATAATTAATGAAGATTATAGAAAGTCTGGAATTAAAACTTTAGAACGTTTTTTTTATCCAAATAATGAAAAAATAGCATTTCAAATAAATCAATTATTCAGACAAATCACAAAAGGCAAGGAATTGTCTATTAAAACTATTACCATCAAAGGACGAAATTTTTTGATAAATAAATATTATCAAGGTATTGCCAGATTTGATTTTAAAGAACTATGCGCAGAAAATCTTTGGGCAGAAGATTATTTGTCTATTGTGAAGCAGTGTTCAATGATTGTTATCGATAATATTCCTAATTTTAATGATGAAAATGTTAATGAGCAGCAAAGATTTATTACTTTAATTGATATTATTTATGAAAAAAAAATTCCAATGATGGTAACTTCCGATGTATCGTTAGATAGTTTCGGAAGTTCTATAAAATTATCAGGGATTTTTAAAAGAACTCTAAGCCGGTTATATGAGTTAACATCTCCCAATGTCAGGATTGTCTAATATTTTTTTTTGCAATAGTGACTAGGGTGTCAATTAGGTTGGAAAGACCGCTTTGTCTCTGAGCGGTGAGCAGTTCTAAAATGCCCAGTCCCTTAAAATCATTTCTTGATAGTTTAGATATTTCTTCAGCCTGCTCATTATTTAAAAGATCTACAACAAGTTTTGCAGTACCTTTTGTAATAAACGAGTCTGCATCGTAATGATAAATCATACTATTATCGTTTTGTTTATTTCCAATAACCCACAAATTAGAGGCACATCCAATAATTTTATTTTCTTCAGTTTTATATTTTTGTTCGAGAGTATTAATGTTAGAAGCCAAATCTATTAAGTATTGCAAACGATCTGTGCCTTCTAATACAGAAATTTCTTTACCTTTATTCTTAATTTTTTCAACAATCATCTATACCTGCTGTATTAAGTATAGCATTTATGGGTAATCCTATGCACTCTTTTCTTGAAACATTTTCTTTCTTTAATAATTGTTTGAAATCAAAAATAGCTAATGTTTGATTTCTTTTATTATTACCAAAAAAATCATAAATTTGTTTTTGCAATTTGTGTAAATTTTCTAAATAAAGCTTGTTTAAATTTTTTGAAAGTAAAGATGCCGAGGCAAGACAATAAATGCAAGCTTCACCTTCGTACCTAAAATTTATTATTTTTTTCTTTTCTAAGTCAAATTCAATTTTAATTTCATCACCACAGTTTTTATTTTTTAAAACATTTTTAAATTTCGATCTACCTTTGAGGCCATAACAATTATTTTGAGCAGCAATTTTAATAATTTGGTCCATAAAGGATTATTGTTGTAAGATCGTTATAATTTTCAAGACAATTTTTTCTTTCGCTATGTAGTAATCTTGAAATATCGGAACAACTGTTATTAGCTTGTTTTTAATTAGATCTAAAAAACCAATTATGGCAGTAACATAAATAAAAAAAAATATTATTTTGTGAGTTAATGGTGCCTTGTATTCTTGAGTTAACTTGGTTATTTTTTTTACATTTGAGCTTGAAATAGAGCCACCATGAAACCATTTTTCATTACAAATTCCACATTGTACTTCTCTACCGGAAGTTCCAATATCAGATTTTTTTACATCGAATTGATACTTACCACATTTACAATTTATTATCATTTATTAACTCCAGGTGCTTTCATTGTGATAATTTTTAAATTTGAATTGTATAATTTTTTTAAAAATAAAACTTTAGAATTAGTAGATTCGTATTTGATAATATTTGTAAGCAAAAGAGGTTTTGTAAAATATTGAGTTGGTTTTTTATTTTTTAAAGCGTGCTTTGGTTTTATTACGTTATTATTAATGTCGTTAGAAGTTTTGTTAAAATCTGTTTTTATTATTTTCGTTTCATTGCTTGGAGTATTAATTTGATTTATTGCGTCTAAAATTTCTTCTTTCGCAAACCTTTTTTCACTAAGTCTTTTAGGATTTATACTATCGACTGCTTTTAAAATATCATCTAAGTTATATTTTTGACTCATACAAACCTTTTATACCACTTTTTTGTATAAATATAATTTTAGTTTATTTTAAACAATTTTCTTTTAGCAAATTAATAGAAAATACCTTCTTATTTTTTTAAATTTTTATAAATTGATTATGAAACTTTCTATACTGATAAGAGGATCTTTTTTTAATTCAAACTGAAAAGTAAAACCTATCAATAATTTATGGACCTCTTTTATATTGTTTTCATTACATTAATTATGTAGAAACTCAGGTTTACTGCCCCCTTAGCTCATTTGGTAGAGCAACTGATTTGTAATCAGTAGGTGGCCTGTTCGAATCAGGCAGGGGGCACCATTTAAAGTTAAATTAAGTTTAAAATTTTAATTTTTTATAATCAGAGATATAAATCTCTTAGGAAATTTCGATTATGAACAATATTTTAGTGCTTGGCTTTGGTGTCGCTAGTTCATCTTATATATCGCTGCTAGATTATAATAAAAAAAAAGTATCAGTAATTGGAACACCATATGATTTAAAAAAAATTAGGTTATTACAAAAACCTTACAAAAAAAAATACCACTCAGAATTATTCTTTTCTAAAAATATTTCATTTTTTGAACAACTAAATATTAATGATATTCCAAAGTACTCATTAATAATTATTGGTGTAAATTCTAATGGTATCTCTTGGGCTGCAGAACAGCTTCGAAAATTAAAAAAAATTTGTACCATTTTAATTCTAACAAAAGGTTTGCATAAAGAAAAAAATAAAATCATTACAATCAGTGATTATTTTTTACTGAATACTAATTTTAAAAATATTGTATCAGCTGCAGGACCATGTCTTGCTAAAGAACTTATTAAAAAAACACACACTAGAACTGTGTTGGCAAGTTCAAAAATTAAAAATGCAAAATTCGTTAAAAAAATTTTAGAAAATGATTATTATCATCCCGATATAACTACTGATATTAAAGGAGCAGAAATTTGTGCAGCCACTAAAAATATTTATGCTACCATAATTGGAGCAGCTGTTGGTCAATCCAATAGTTATTTAAGTGCAGTTGAAAAAAATAAATACCATTTTAATGCAGCTTCCGCTTTATTTGAACAATCTCTTCGGGAAATGCTTATTATCATAAAAAAATACAATGGTTTAGCTTCAACCGTTATGGGTCCAGCAGGAGCAGGAGATCTTTATGTTAGTGCTTTAGGTGGTAGAAATAGTAAAATGGGATCGTTTCTTGGACAGGGATATCTTTATAAAAAAATAATTACCTCACAGATGAAAGGTATTACAATCGAGGGGGCTGAATTAATGCTTGATGTAGGGTCGGAATTATTAAGAATCGTGGGACAAAAAAAACTTCCTTTAGCAGCTCTTTTGTTAAAGGTCATTACTAAAAACAAAAAATTAGTGATTGATTGGAAAAAATTTATAAATTAATTAAGTTTTTCTTGATATTTTGTGTGGGTAGTTACTAAATGGCTCATTTATCAGGCAATAATTTAGGTGTATAGACTTGCCCTATGGAAATTGACTTTTTAAGAGATTACGCAACAATTTTAATTTTTTTATTTATCTCCATAGCTCTTGGATTTGGATTTATTTTTGTTAATTTTTTATTTTCCCCAAGCAATCCTGATACTGAAAAATTGTCAGCATACGAATGTGGCTTTGAGGCATTTTCAGATTCAAGAATGAAATTTGACGTTAGATTTTACCTTGTAGCAATTCTTTTTATTATTTTTGATTTAGAAGTGGCCTTTTTATTTCCTTGGGCTGTATCGCTTGGAAAAATTGGAGCGCTAGGCTTTTGGAGCATGATGATGTTTTTAACTATATTAACAGTTGGGTTTATATATGAATGGAAAAAAGGAGCTTTAGATTGGGAGTAGTAGCAAGCGATAAATTAACAAAAATTCCTCAAGAATTTAAAGAGGTTGCTGAAGAGTTCACAGAAAAAGGTTTTGTAACTATAGCAAGCGATCGCTTAATAAATTGGGCACGAACAGGTTCTCTACACTGGATGACTTTTGGTCTTGCATGTTGTGCTGTTGAAATGATGCAAACTTCAATGCCAAGATATGATCTTGAACGTTTTGGCGCTGCCCCAAGGGCCTCACCTAGACAATCAGATGTAATGATTGTTGCAGGAACGTTGACTAATAAAATGGCTCCAGCTTTAAGAAAAGTTTATGACCAAATGCCAGAGCCTCGATATGTAATTTCAATGGGAAGCTGTGCGAATGGAGGTGGTTATTATCATTATTCTTATTCAGTAGTTAGAGGTTGTGATCGAA
>ERZ887849.596-NODE-596-length-38343-cov-20.883906_pt1 | contig 38343 bp, 41 predicted proteins | sample MGYA00521267_ERZ887849 | MGnify/ENA primary metagenome ERZ887849 (study PRJEB32303, sample SAMEA104408601) | aquatic metagenome | biome: Brackish water; feature: Pelagic; material: water | place: Baltic Sea | collected 2014-06-06T16:11:00 | depth 2,863 m ... | reverse complement strand
CTTGCATGACAAGAAGGTTGGCGTCTTCCGGGTCAACGAGCCTACGATTTTCCCCGAGGTGTACCCAGACGTTGCCTTTGACGGGGCAGGCGTTTTCTTGGTGCCACGCCTTTTTGATCTCGGACATTTTGGCTATGGCGTCAGCGGAGTGGGTCATCCCTTTGTGAGTTTCAGACATTTTTCGCCGGGTTTCTTCGGAGTGCCCGCCACCCGTAGCCGACATCGAGATATTCACGCAGCCAGGTTTCCCGTGGTTTTCGTCGAGCCACGCTTGTTCGAGGGCGATTTGCTTTTCCAGGGAGTCCGTTTCGTGAAGAACCTCAACCCGGAAAACGCCGAACTTGTTGTAGGCATTTTGCATGTGGGGATTGCCATGCTCCTGTTCTTGGAGTTTCCCGAGATGGGAAGCAACCCTGCCGGCGACACTACTTGACCGGCCCCCGTAGTAGTGCGTTTCGGAGAGCCAGATCTTATACACACCGCCATTCAGTGTGAGGAGGGTAATATTCTCTACCATCGTAGACCTCTGTTTCAGGTTTGTGGTGTCAGGCTGGGGGAAGTGTTGGTAGCACTTCTCCCAGCCGCTTTACTTAGGGGATAGCCTGGGTATTCTCAAGCCAAGAAGGCGGGGCCAATAGGAGGCTCTTCTTCGTTGATTGCTTTCCCGATTTGGCTCGTGAAAGAGTCTCCCGGCTCGAGGGGGGTCTTCTCGTCCCCTTCGGTCAAAAGTCCTCCTGAGATGTATACGAGTACACCCTTCTGATGGGTCGCAAATTGAATCGCCGGACCGCCTCGAAAATCGAAAGTGTTTTCCACAGAGACAGCAGTGAACCCGAGCCGCTTCAAAAACTTAGCGGCGGCCACAAAGGCGAACTCAATCTCCAAGAACTCAGAGATTTTGAACTCCTTCGCGGGGGTGACGAGCCAGACCGCGAACCCACCTGGAACAAACCTTTTCTCTTGGGGGGCCAAAGCTACTCACGCACCCGTAGGAAGTTCTTCTGGAGGAGCTCGCGGAGCTCGGGTTTCTTGATCCCCTTATGGTCGATACCGAGGTCTTCGGCGATCTCGCGGAGCTCGGCGACTTTCATCTTCGAGAGGTCCACTACCTCTCGAACCTCTTCGGCGGCTTCTTCGACTTCGGACACGGCCTCTTGCACTTGCTCTACGGCCTCCCGAGCCTCTTCGAGCACCTCTTCGACAGCCTCCCGCACTTCGGGGGCAGCTTTCTTGAGGCGGCGGAAAGCCTTGAGCACTTTGTGCCATGGGTTTTTCTTCCCAGCCTTGTGGGACTTGACGACCTTTTTGGCCTGACGCTTATTCATCGTCGTGCTCCTGAATAGCTTGGATAAGGAGCCCGCGAGCCACTGCATTGAGAGGGTCGCTGGCCTGACGAATCTCGGATACCTCGAACGGGAACTTCTTGCGCTTCTTCTCGAAGGTCTGCATGAAGAACTCGAGGAAGTTCCCCGCCAGAGAGGTCCCACCGCTCACCACAATTGGGATCGGCCCCGGCAGGGAGAACCGGTCTCGGATCATAGAAAACTGACGAGCCGTATGGTCGAGGCAGTAGTTGATCAGAGACTTGTAGTAAAGGGCGAGGGCTTCCTCTTCCCGAGACTTCGGGTTAATGAGGTCGATTCCCTTTTCCTTCACCGAGCAGATCCGGCTTTGAGTGGCGCCGACAGCCTTTGCTGCCCCCGCGTCGATCCAGTCACCGCCCCGCGCTACGGAGAAGGAGAACCCCTCCATGCCAGAGATGGACAGCGCCAGGTTGCACATACCGGAGCCGAAGGAGATGCCGAGGCCCGAGAAACCCTCGGCGGCGGTTTCGGCGTAGACAATCGCCATCGCCTCGTTGCCCGCAACCGCCTCAAAACCGCACTCGGTCACGATTCGATCAAACACCCCCTGGTGGTAAACGACGTCTCGAGAGGGGTCATCAACAGGGGCGGCGGGGACCGAGAAGTAGCAGTACTCACCGGGAGCTTTCGGCTCTCCCAGAAGGTTCTTGATCATCGCCCCGAGAATTTCGAGGGCGTCAATCTCACCCGCAGAGATCAGTCCCTGTGACAGAGGGCGGCGGGCTTCACGGCCAAAGACGTTGGCCATCTCCATTGCCTTGTCCCCGACGACGATGATCCCTTCCTCGCCGTGGTCGATAAAGTTCACCCCGCTCAACTTGAGCATCTTTTTGGCGTCAGGGCTCAAATCCAAGAAAGCATCCCGTACTCGGGAGGTTTCAACCTTGTTCGGGCCAGTCCGATGAGCACAGACGATATTCATCGTCCCCACGTCAAGCCCACGCCCAAGGTTATCGGCTTCGGTATTACTCATTTCTTCCTCTTATTTTGTCGAATTTTCTTCAAGGCGGCGGCGGCGTCGCCCAAACCTGCCTGATCGGAAGACTCAGAAGAGACTTTGATCTCCGGGGTAGGGGAACCCGTGTTTACAATACCCGTAGGGATAAAGAGAGGCTCTTCAAAGTCGATTCCGGGTGTTCCAGCGGGGCTACTGACAGGTTGGCCCAGGGACAACCCCGAGAGAACCTTAGACATCGCGCTTTCTACCTGTGCCTGGATGTCGGGGGCCTCCGTCTGCGCGGTCTGCTGAGACTCGATCAGGTTTTGGATGGTAGGTAGAAGCGAGGCAACCGCTTGTTGGGCCGCTTGTTGGGCCGCTTTTTGTGCGAGCTTGGCCCCCTGCTCTTTCTGCTTCCGAGTGTTCTCTTCGAGAAGGGCTTTAAGCTGGCTGGCCGTGATTGTCGGGTCTTCCCGGGTCTTCGCGGGCCGACTCTGTTGTTTGGTGGGCCTTGACATCCGAACAGCGTGGGATTTGGTTTTCGACATTCTGCTTCTTGCCCTCTTGCTTGCTTTGAGGTGGCCTTTTCGCTGAAGCTCTTTCGCCAGAACCGAAGACTCAAACGCCTTGAGAGTTACCCACGCGGGTTTCTCCCTTGTCACCAAAACTTGGATATCCGAGATATAAACCCGGTTCCGGTCGGTCTCAACCAGGTACATCAAAGGGCACCCCCTGCCTCGACATGCTTCATCAAAAGTTCTCCCCCGAGGCTTTCAAGGTAGGCTCGAACACCTTTTTCGATACCCCGTCGAAGGAAATTGTACTTCTTGAAGCCGGGGTGTACCCAGTATTTGCCCCCAAGCGTAGGGTTCGGGGTTGTTCTGACCACTACTTCGCCATTCGATCGGACGATGTTGGCGTACGGGACGTCAGGCTTAGAGAGCCACGTCATCTCATAGGGCTTCGTTTGTTTTCGGGTGTCGTTGCTTTTCTTGGTATGCGCCTGTGCGGTTGGCCAATCCGACTGCACGACGATCCTCCCGGCGACTACCTTGACCGTGAACGATTCCGCGAACTTCTTGGTCTTGGGGATCGGAACCGGGTCACCCTTTTTACGGAAAGAGGATACCCGAGCGGTATCTTTAGCGATTTCTTTTCTTATGGCTTTGAGCACGTACTTGGCCATCTCGGCCTGTTCGGCGCGGGTCAGGGTGATTTTGACCCTGGAGGCGCGTTGGTCCGCGTTGACTACGCGAACCGTCTTTTTCCCGTCCGATACTTCGTACATCTACCCCCCTATACGATTCGGAACGCTAAACTGAGGTAGACCTCGGTAGCGTTCATTGCGGGGTCGTTGCTTGCCAGACCCGCCGACCATCGGCCGTTCTCAGAGAAAGTGAGATCGGGGTCGTTGGCGGAGAGCGCAAGAGGGGTGACCGTGTCAGCTACAAGGGTGTTCATATCGAACAGGGGGGTGCTTAAGACCGTTTGCCCGGTAGTCTCGTTCGTCACCGTGAGGTTGTACGACCCGTTGGTGTTTGTGGTCGCGTTGTAGACTACAACCTTCTCCAGAACACACCCGTAGGCAGCCCATCCCCGGTAAGTGTCTGTCGCGTTTGGGGCGGCTGGGAGGCTCAACCTAACAACGTCTCTTCCGGTGTTCCGAGCGTTGACGGGTTCCGGGTTCCCCACGGAATCTTCAACAGAGAGCCCAGAGTCGGCCCTTAGTTTGACCGGGGAAACTCCAGCTGCGTCCAGAGAGAAGTCAGCAGAAACCGTTCCGTCAGACTTGATCCAATTGGGCATAGTTACTTCCTCGAGTATCTGCTACCGGCCTTTGCCGCCATATGTGATGTTTTGCCAGACCGGAGTCCTTCCGCGCTGTTCGCGTCGGTCTGGAACCGACGCTTTCTCGGTAGCCATCGGCGTGGCCTGGTAGTCCGCTCCAACGGGATACGGAGGCGCATCTTCGCAGGAAGAGTCTTCGGGGTTCGTGAACCGGGTTTGAGGCCAAGGAAGCCTTTCCAGTGCTCCCATCGGCACCGTGTACCGGATGTCCCCGGTGTCCAAGTACGCGATCTGAAAGGCTTGCTGAAGCGTTCTGCCTCGAACCTGAGTTCTACGCGCAGGGCCGATTGAGAACCTCTCGCCATTTTGCTTTACGATGAAGTCACGCTGAGACACGACCGGGGTCGGCCCGATCCAGACCTCGTAAGAGTTCTCAAGCCTGCGACCGTTCGGCGTCTGGGTTACCCGTCGTTCGGACTCGTCCGGCCCGATGATAATGTCATACGGACCCTCGTAGCCGCCGATCCAACCCGTTCCGTAGCACTCGAGGCAGGAGTTGAGAGGCTGCTTCGAAAATGCCAGCAGTTTTGGGTCCCAATGACACGGGCACGGGTTTCCGTTTGTCCGGCGCAGAAACAGCTTCACCCGCTCACCGCCTTGCTCAAGAATCCAGCGGTTCCTGCGAATTGCCTCCCTCCAAATGTAGTCCAGCTGCTCGGACTCCATAGGGGATATCGGAGGGCAGTACTCCAGGGGCGTCTCTACGAGCCCTGTAGGGCTTTTGCCTGTAGGGTCTACGGCTACCGTAGCTATCCGATAGAAGACCTTGAAACGCCTGTCAAGCGTGTTCTGTAGCTCTTGCAGCCTTCGGTAGTAGTACCGGACCACGACTGATGAGTTCTCGTCAGGCACAGGGGGAGAATCCCAGTTTTCAGCCACAGGGTTCCACACGGCTTGCATCGAAAGGTCGATCTCCCCGGTTTGTCCGAACACCCCGGCTACCGGAACCCTCTCACCGTTGACATAGACCTCTACGTCGAACGGGGAGTCTGCCGGGATCGCGTTGCCTTCACGCTTCACCATCGGGCTGTACCGGGTGCGGATCCGGTACGCGGAACCGCTATTGGGAGCGTTGCCTTGGAATACCCACCCCCCGTTCCAGGGGATGATCTCGTCGGGGACTTCTACCACGTCAGTTCGATCCCGGTAAAAGGTCGTCCCGACCGGAACCCTGTTTACCCGGAAGTATGGTCCGCGCTCCCCGGTGTCACTCCGGTAGATGTTGACCCCGAGGATGTTCCACTTTGTGTTGTCGATCCCCGTTGGGCAGGCTTGCCCGGTGCCGCCCTCGGTCACCGTGCTGCTTACAACCAGAGTCTCGGAGTTGCTCGAAATCGGGATCCCGTTCCCGAGATACCCGATGTCCCGAGCCGTGATCGTTACGCACCCGCCCCGGAAAGTAGCGGAGACCCTACGAAGACCGTTGGCAGGATCATTGAGGGCTTCTGCGAGAGACTTCCCCGCATCGTTAAGGTCAAATAGCCCGTCGCCTGACGCTACTGGGCCGTTGTTAGCCGAAAAGACGATCCCGTTTACGTTGAGCTGAGTTTGGTCTGCGGCCCCGGCCATAGTGACCCCGGATGCGACGACAGAAGCCGTTGTCGAAGCCAGCACGATCGCGCCGCACCCGCTTCCGGTTTTCTTGGCCGTGAGGTTTACGGTACTCCCTACAGCAGAAGCCTCAACAACGCCCCAAGCGGAGGGGGAGCCCCCATTGACCGCTTCGGCGATTCGGGAAGCCAGAACTGACAAGTCTGTGGAATCACCATCAAATTCGTCTGTGCCGACTGGGCCTCCAACTACGGAAGTGATCGCCAGACCGTCGACGGCGATCGCTGCACCCTCCGGTATCGGGGCGGCCACCACGTAAAACGCTCCCGTCGAGGGGGCCGCCACGGTCGGAGTCCCGTTTAGGACTACCGAGACAGCCGCTTGTGTCGGAGCGGGGGCGTCAATAACGTCAGGAGAAGTGTTCAGCTTTGCGGGATCATCCCAACGGATATCGGCGTCAGACGAGTGGAACGCAGACATAGCCATAGCGTTCGCGGGCGAACCCGGCCATTTCCCGTCAAGATCCTCGCAAAACTGAACAGGCAAAACCTACCTCACTGTGAGACGGCCCGACCTTCCGGGGTAAGCGTCCACGCCTGACCCTTCGGGATTCCGAGGCTTACGGCTTCTTTTTGGATGAGCTCTTGGGCAGTCTTTTCGATCCTGCGAACCTCAACGCTAAGAGCTTGCTTGCGCATCTCAATCCGACCGATTTCGGCGAGGATGTCCTGACTCTGCTTGCGAAGGGCCGAGATCATCATTCGGGCTTCCCGGGAGATCTCGCCAAACTCCTTCTTTGAAGGGGTCTTCTTGCGGGTCGGGGTCTTCTTGCGGACCGGGGTCTTCTTTGTGGTCATTTCATTTTCTCCGGGGGGTTAATCCCATACCAGGGTTTCGGTATAGGCTGGTAAGCGGTAGAAACACTATCTGCACGCAAGGGTAGGAGAACGGATGTCAACTGAGTTCCAGGCGGGGTTCCCTTGCCCTCACATGATGATGGAGGAGCCTGTCGCCTTGAGCGATGACCGTAGATCTCTGTACCCAAAATCCCCAATCTCGAGTGCTGCCTCAGTCCGAGTTCTGTTGAATGACTCAATCTACGTCCCGTCGGGCGGTTTCCTCTCCCGAGCTACGCTTCAGAGTTCTTCCTCCGGCCCCTACCGGATACTCCCGTGCACCCAACTAAACGGCCCCGAAGCAAACCTCCTGACAATCGAAACTCAGGAAGGAACTTCTTCGGTACGGCTTCCGATCGGGGAACGGGTACGGGTCGATGACGTCATCCGAGCAATCCGGTTGTCAGAAGCCTACTCTTTGGTAGAACCCTCATCACTCCGGAAAGCCCTGGCTTTCACAGAGAAAAACGCGCTTGGCCCTTCGAGCTACGTCCGCCTGTCCGGGGGGGCGGTCGATAGCCTCGGGTTTGACCAGAAAGGTTCCCGGGGAAACCAGGTCTACCCCGGCTGGGAGTTGGTAAACCGAAAAAGCGTATACCCAAGCCTCATCCCGGGCTTGACCACCGCGCCGTCAAGGTACATCCGATTCAAGACCCAGGTGCGGGGAAACCCCACCATCAAAGTCACGTATGCCGCGATGCCTGAGAGATGCGTCCGTTGCGGTGCTACTTACATCGAGAATGACTACCGGTTTGACCTGGCCGGGGATGCCGTAACGATTCGAAACGAAGACCTCCTGTACCAAGCCTGCTTGAAGGCGGTTTTGACTGTGAAAGGGTCGAACCCGTACCACACCGGGTACGGGTCGGAAATCACCAAGCGGGTCGGGCTGAAGCTGACAGGGGAGAGCGCGATGCTGATTCGTCAAGATGTGCAAAATGCTCTCCGGCAGGTGCAGAACCTACAGAGCGGGCAAAGAAAGTACCAGTCAGTCACAAACCGAGAGTTCTTGTACTCAATTGAGAACGTGGACGTCCGCCCTTCCGCGGAAGACCCGACGGTATTCTTTGTGGACGTGACCATCCGTAATGCCGCGAACCGAGCCGTTAATCTGACCACGGTGTTCTCCGTCCCCGGTACAATTGCGCTTGCGGGAACCAACGGGCAAGTCCTCGGCCTGGAAACTTCGGGGCTTTCGCGTTCTCAATCTTCAAGATTTTTGCGAGAATAGAAGATGTCGAATCCCGTTCAAGTTTATGGGCCAGACGGAACCCTCCGCGACACCGTGAACTTCTCCACGACTCGTGAGTACCGGGTTTTCCGGGGAACCTGCCCCCAAGAAACCTTCGAGCTTCAAGTCTCGATCAACGGGTCTGGGTTTTCCTCGGATGATTCTCTTTCTTTGTGGGGGGATGGGGAGTGGGTTGTCCCCAACCCCTCATCAGACCCTGACGGGTTGTTCCTCCTACCGGGGGAGAACACCGTCAAAGTCCGTTCGGTCCTCACAAACGGGACGACTACCCCTACCGCAACCGCGACGGTGAAGCTCGCCAACACCCAGGATTTGGGGGTTCAATCTGAGTCCCCAACCAACATTTCGGTAGTGCAGAAAAACGCGACGGTCGTGATCAGCGCAGAATCTTCCGGGCCAACCGGGTTCCAGGGGATGAACTTTTGGGCCTCTCTTTTCGAGGGCGGCGGCGTCAGCGGGTACACACGTATCAACATCAACAGGGTCTCGGAAGGCGCGATCACCCAAGAGACCTCCGAGTTTGGGGACTTCAGCGTGGATGCCGAAGTAGTCGTGGATACCGAAGGGGACCCCGTCGCCGACCCGATGTTTTTTCGTGTTCAGGCGAACCAGGAAGACTCCGACGAGAAATCCCTACAGGTCGACTACAATAAGCGTTGGGAAGTGCCTGAGACAACTCGAACAATCCGCATGTCGGGGAAGCTCCAGAGCGTGCGGAATGTCGTCCTGTACCAATTCGAGCACTCCCGTTCGGGGAGCCCCGGATCTACCCCCGCTACCGTTTCGGTAGGAAGTTTCAGCGCGGCCTCTCCTGAAAAACCCCTCTACTATGTAGTGACGGCGGTTTACTACGACCCTGATCAGAACCTTGAGTACGAGTCTTCATTCTCCGAGGAGGTCGTGGCCAAACCAACCCTGGTGACAACCGCTTTGACCTCAATTCCGAGCGTGAGTCGCAAGACTATCACCGAACAGTTCATATCTGCGGTGTTCAGGTCAAACCCGCAGATAAAGGTTGAAGCGGGATCGTTACTCAGGGACACGGTGATAAACCCGTTTTCCTCAGAGTCTGAGAGACTTCGATTCGTGCTCGACTTCTTCAACCGGGCGCGGAGCCCGACGCTGCTTCTGCAGGTCGATGACCCGAAAAACACGGGGTCCAGCATCTTGGTCACGAACTCCGCGTACAAACAAGCACTTCAGAGAGCCCTGTATCTTGAAAACGCGGATTCTGTGCAGGCAGTGATTGACTCCGGGTTCGACTCTTACGCGAGCAACTTCGGGATCCGTAGGCGTGAGGGGACTTCTGCTCAAGGGGAAGTCTTTTTCTACACGCGGTCGAGGCCAAACCAAACGCTCATATTCCCAATCGGCACAACGGTTTCGGGCGGGTCGCAGAACTACGCCACGACCCGAGCGGTGAGTATTTCGCTTGAGAACATCGCGTCATTCTTCGACCCGACGTCGGGCAGGTACGGGGTAAATGCCCCCGTCAGGTCTTCTTCCGTAGGTTCTCAGGGAAACCTCAGTCTCGGGCAGGTCCAAACCCTGAACTCCACGATCTCCACCTCAGTGAAAATCTCGGTCATCAACCGCTCCGCTATGGTCGGCGGGGGGGACCGGGAAAGCAACCTTGCCTTGACAAACCGCGTTCGAAACGCACTGGCTTCTGTGGACTCCGGGACGAAACGAGGCTACCTGCAAACCGCCGCCGACGTGGCCGGGGTGAATCAAGCCAACGTGGTGGCGGCGGGTGAGCCTCTCATGCAGAGAGACCTCAACGAAGAGGGCGAGCACAAGGGCGGAAAGGTAGACATTTGGGTTCAAGGGGAGAACATCGCGACGGTGACAGACACCTTCGCGTTTGCCTTCGATATCGGCCAAGACATTCAATTCGAGGTCTTGGGCAACCCCTCGGAATACAAGTTCCGGGCTCTTGACCCGTCACTCACACCCGATAAGCCGATCGTGGAAATGCTGGACGATGAGAGTCTTGGGTACGGGCTACGAAATGCCAGTACGGGAGAGTACTTCGACTTGACGGGGGTAACGGTCACCACCTACAGCACGATTCAGCTGAGCACCGCAGTACCTCAACCGGCAATATCTCTCAGCGATGTTATCCTTGGATCTTACCGCAGGCGCTCGGGGAACGTGTTTATCCTGCCGCGTCAACCCGTTCAAACGGTGACTTCTGTTGTAGGGGCGGTTTCCGGAGGAATCCAAAGCGCCAACGTGACTCTGGTTCGGCCAAACTCCCCCCTGACCACTGGGAAATCGAAGTTGGCCGGGGACTACGTTCAGATAGAAGCGTATACGAACTCGGAAGGGGCGTTGGTTCCGAGTTCGGAGACGGTCTCGGTTCTTCAGGAAGAGCACGTTCTTGTCGGGCAGTACCCCGAATTCCTGGACAACCTTGGAACCAACTCCCTTACTGTTGAGGTATTCGACGCTACCGGAACTATTCAGTACAAGGGTCCGAACGACCCCTCCGGGAACCCTGACTACGCAATCACACTGGGAACCCAAACGGAAGCTCTGAGCATCACCCGCGTCGAGTCGGGAAGTATCCCCTCCGGGGCGACCGTTTTGGTGGACTACTCTCACGACGAAAACTTCACGGTGACGTACACGACGAACATCATCGTGTCCACCACCCAGGAAGCCGTAGATGAGAGGAAGCACGCTACCGCAGACGTCCTGGTAAAAGAGGCTATAGGAATCCCGGTAGACCTCGAAGCCACGGTAATTCTGATCAGGGGAAGAGACCGATCCACAGTAGACACATCTATAAGAACGAACCTCTCGAACTTCTTTGAGAATCTCCGTCTCGGAGACCCTGTCCGACAGTCTGATGTCATCAACGTCATCGAAGAGACTGTTGGGGTCTCCTATGTGGTGGTCCCTCTCAGCAAGATGGTTCCGCAAGATGATTCGGGGGTTGTCCGGGAGGGGGTCTCTACCGACACGGTTTCCGAAAGCGTCCTTCTCACCGCGTACACCACCAACAAGGCAGTCGTGTACATTCTCACCGAAGAACTCGACTACGCCACCGCAGATAGCGGCGGGGACGGGGCAGAGTTTCAGGGGGTCTTCCAAAACGACTTCGCTCTGGACCTTTTGAACGCGGGATCGCCCCTGGACTCTTTGGGGGTCGAAGAAGGTCGCGCTTACATCTTGGGGAATAGCGGTCGAAGCATCCCAGGATTCTCGGACGACACCACCCTTGAAGAGCAGGGGTACGTGACCCCTGAGGCCAAGTCAGAGCAACGGGCGCGGCTCACTGCAAACCGTGTTTTGGTTTCCCTCCCGGTCGGATCTTCGCCCACAGGTTTTGCGTATTCCGTGACGTACACCGTTAACGGTGACTCTGGGGCAAAGAACATCGACCCAAACGCTGCCTCTTTCTGCTCCTTGGGTCCCGTAACACTGACTCTGGACGAAGACCGATAGGGGGGGCGCATGGCGAGATGTGGAAGGTGCGGGCTTTGGGGCAAGTACCCGGAAAACCACCACGAGCAAAAGCACGCTGGGGTTTGCCTGTGGTACCAAATCCGCCTCGCTGACGATCAAGTCTTCGAGGAACGGGATTGCAAAGACTTTTTTGAGAGGGTTCCGGGGCTGACGCCTCTGGACCATTTCGACTACAAGGCCAAGCGGGACAACTTGGGGGACGCCTACAAGACCGCCCTTCGTAGCAAGATAATTGCTTACATCGGTCTTGCAGTATCTATCGCATCTCTGGCCGCAAGCCTATTCTCCTGAAAATACCCTGCATATACGCGGCAAAACGTGCCAAAGAGGAACCTATGAGAAAGATCTTTCCCCTAACCATTTTGCTCACCGGATGTCCCGGCCCCACCCCCCCTCCCCCGCCTGCTGTGTGTGAGGCGGATCCGACGTGGATCGCCAACCCGTCGATGCCCGGTGAGGTTGCTTCGGACGAGTCGTTCTGCGACTTCTACCAGTTCTCGTGGCAGTGGTTCCTGGCTCAGACGGCCCCGGCACCTGAAAGCGGTATGCCGGTGCTCATGGGCAACCGGGTGTACCAGCCGTCCGGTGGTGACAACCAGTGTGACGCCGCTCCTATGGTCGGCCACGAGGGTGTGCAGGCTGCTCTGACTCCCCGCACGGTCAAGTCGCAAGACTTTGAGGATGCACAGGCGGACACGAACGCGCTGTACGACAAGAACGGCAACGTCCTGCACTACAACGCCTTCTACACTCCGGCGCTGTGTGACTCCACGGCAGCAGGCTTCGCCCCAGGCACGCTTGAGATGAAGGCGGCGTGGATGACCCTGGAGTCCCCGAGCCCTGACTACTACATGATCTCAGTGGACATGGGTGGAGAGCCGGTTCATCTGGGTCTGGTCGGACTCCACCTCGCTATCTGGACGCCCAACCACCCTGAGATGGTCTGGGCGTCATGGGAACACAAGCGCAACGCACCGCTTTGCAACGGAAACTCCGAAGGGTCCGATTGGGCCTTCGCCAGTGTAGATGCCGCAGCGTGCCTGTCTGCAAACAAGCTGGTCGGAAGCGGCCCCCCTTCGGAAGCGTGCGCGGCCTTCAAGTTCAACACCCCGGATACCCTTCCCACGGGTCCGGTCCCGGCGAAGGGATCCCCGAACAACGTGTGTCGCGAGTACGACCACGGTAATCAGCCGGGTGAGTCCGTCAATGGCAACGACAACTTGGCGAACCTCGCAGCCATCTCGGAACTCAACGAGGCTCTGGTCGGTGAGGGTGGGATGCTGGTCGGTATGTGGTCCAACTACGAGATGGTCGGTGGGATCTGGACCAAGGACGGAGCCAACTCCGGTTCACCCCCGGTCCCGAGCACTCAGGGTCCAGCCAACCCCGACAGTCCGCAGCGTGGATCACTGGAACTGGCGAACATGAGCCTTGAGACATTTCAGCAGGGCGACACTTCGGCCATCCCCAACTGCTTCGGGTGCCACAACTATGACTCCGCGAAGCCGCTGGACGTGAGCCACATTCAGTCGAAGCTGATTGCCTCGGAGTGAGTCCCCGTATCCGCCCTGCGGGCTTTAGGCTCGATAACGAGTGGAGGTGTAATGAAAGCCAACTCCGCGAAAGTCGCCCGACGATTCGCCTCCCGAGCCAAAGCGGGCGGGATACTTCAAGCGCCCCCTGCCCTGGTAAACAGGGTCTCTAAGTGGGTGGTGAGTGAGCAAGCGGAGCTCTCCTACGTCATTCAGAGTCCGTGTGTGAGGTAAGGCTCTGGCCTTTTTCCAGGACCCAGGCGTTTCCGTCCCAGACGAGCCACACCTCTTCCCCGTCCTTGGTTTCCTTCTTGCGCTCGCCAACCTTCGTCCCCGTCGGGTCGAAGGTTTCAGGTTTGGTGACAGAGACGGAGGTTTTGACAAAAGGCACAGCGGCTCCCTTTACTGTTTGAGGGTACTATCAAACACTACCCCTAATGAGGGATGTGTTTTGCCGTACAAGACCGTAAAATGCCCGATTGCTCCGCCGGAGGAACCCTACGGAAACTTTGCCAACGCCTTTAGCGTTAGCGGGGACGGGGCCGAAGCCCTTTTGGATTTTTGCCTTTTCTCAGAAGCAGAGGAACAAGCAAAAGTTCTTGCGCGGGTAAGGGTCTCCAAGGAATTCCTTGAGGTAATCCACCAGAGATTGGGGGATCTTCTTCAAAACCGACAACCAAACCCAACTTTGTTAGTCCTTCCCGGATCTGACGAGATCAATTAGGAGACCAGATGCCCGATTTCACCCGCTACCGTGTCATCCAAAAGACTATCCATGTCGGGGGTGCAGGAGAAAGCCTCACCCAAAACGAGGTCATTCTCTTTGACGGCTCAACCCTCAAAAGGGAAAACGGTTCCGACATCAAGTTGTCGAGTTCCGAGGCTCTGAGCGGGGCAATCAAGGTTGGTTGGATTGTTCCCGAATCTTCTCCTGAAACTTCCTTCCGACCAAAGCCTGCGGGGATCGAAGTCCGCTCAGCGATCTCTACCAGTGAAAAGCGCGACCTCGTAAATCTGAGCACCGTTCAGGATGAGGAGCGCAGCATCGGAACCCGCGAGGAAATCCGCTCCGGAGAACGGAAGGCAGTTCGCGTGCGAGAAGGCGAAGGAAAGGTGGTGGGTCGGCTCAAGACCTCTGCAAAGGCAGCACCCGTCGAGATCGGCAGGAATGACAAGCGAGAGGTGTCCCGCCTGGACAACAAGTCCGAAGTGGGTGTCGAGAAGGTTGGCTCCAAGACCGAGTTTACAGGGGATGTGACCAAGGCAATTGCGGGTGAGAATCTCGCGGAGCTTCTTCCCGAGGCAGCTCAGTCCGCACCCCCCAAGAACGCCACCTACAACGAAACCGCCAAGACCGCTTCGGGATCTTTGTCCGTCGGAACTGGGGATGACGGTCGCGTAGTTGGCCGCGCCGTTCGGGAAGAAGTCTCAACCCAGCCCCCAGCCCCGCCCACCCCGCCCACTTTTGATGATGCGTTCATCGAGCGTCTGGCTGAGTCTGTTGCCCCCAAGCTCGCGGAGATCCTTTCGAGGACGTTCGCCCCGTCCCCCCTTCCGCCGAAGGCCGTGGCCGAAGTCGCGGAGAAAGTCGCGGCCGAACTTTCCTCGGATGAGCCCGAAAGCGAAGCTTCCGAAGGCGACTTCGTTTGGGACACCAGCACCCACTGGAAGTCTCGTCAGAAGCTCGTGCAGACGGACTACTGGGACGACGCAGGCTTGCTTCTCAAGATTCAGAGCCTTGAGAGCAGCCGAGGGGTCTTGAAGATCGTCGAGGCCAGGCTGGCCGAGCTCTCCTGAGAGAAGCGGTAGTTGGGCTATATTTGGCCGGAGTGGTAGCGACGGAGGTAACTATGTACGCTATCATTCTGGCCATCCTCATGGTGGCAAACCCTGCATTCGCCCAGGAACCCGCTCTCGAAGCCGAGGCGGAAGTTCCGGCAGCACCCGAGGCTGAAGAAGCTGAGGCTGAAGCACCCGAGGCTGAAGCACCCGAGGCTGAAGAAGCTGAGGCTGAAGAAGCCGAGGCTGTTGAGAAGGTCGAGCAACTCGTCATCGAGCCACCTGAGAATTCCGAGGAAGCCCTGGAAGATGCCCAGGATGCCGTCTCCGCAGCCCAAAAAGGGATGTGGGGAACCTTCGGGGCTCTTATCATGGGCCTGTTCGTCTTCGTGTGGAACAAGTTCTTTGCCGGGCGGGCTCGCCGAGAAGAGGGGAAGCCAGAGTAGAGACAGACGAAGGTTTCCAAGGCCCAGGGTCGCATAGCGCGACCCTGGGCCTTCTTTATGGGCGGGACGGTAATGCCCTTCTATGTATGAGCGCTCCAAACAAGCTGCGGACCGAATCCGTGATGAGATACCTATTCTCGAGGTTTTGTCAGACTACGGGTACGACGTAGACCCTCGGGCCGAAGCTCACGAGCAACAGTTTCGGTGCGACCTTCACGGAGACGGTAGCGACGGGAAACCCTCTGCCCGGGTGTACCCCGGCGGCGGACAGTTTTTCTGTTTTGCTTGCGGAAGGTCTCGAGACGCGATCGCCTTGGTGCAGGAAAAAGAGGGCAAGAGCTTCTGGGAATCGATCCGTTTGCTCGAGCGGAAGTGGAACCTTCCACCGCTACCCTGGGTCGAGGAAACCCGGCCCCCGACTGCCTCCGAGGAAGTACGCAAAACCCTTGATCGAAGTCTCACGCCCGAGCGGGCGCTACGGAGGGTTGAGGCTCTCCTTACCGGCGTGACCCAGGATAGATCCCTTCCAGCGCCTAAGTGCGCGGCGCTTTGGGAAGCCTACGATCGGTTATCTTATGCGAACTCAGAGGGTAACTCTAAAGGAGTAGTGGGAGCCGCTATGAGAGTTCTTGAGAAAACAAAGCAAGCAATAGGATTCAAAGGGGGTTGAGTGGATTTTTTCGAGCAGTTGGAGGCGCTTAACAGGCCGACCGTCAATAAGAAGCCGTGGATGGACTCGGTTGAGATGTATCTCGCGACCCCGGACATGCTTGACAAGATTGCCGAGGAGTGCATCGAGTCTGGCCTGTACGGGCTTGACCTTGAGACCACGGGCCTTGACCAGAGGGCTTTTCCCAACGATATGGGAAATCTTGAGACAATGGACAAGATCGTAGGCTACTGCATCGCCCCTACCGATACCAAGGGCTACTACATTCCAGTCAGGCATCGTGAGGAAGGAGCCGAGTCAAACGTCCCCCCCAGACTCGTGACCGCGATGGTCAAGAGAATCAACGAGTCTGGAGCGGTAGCAGTTTTCCACAACGCCAAGTTTGACCACAAGTTCTTGAAGTGCGAACCTGCCGGGGACACCGGAGTCTGGGATGAGCCCGGTACTTGGGAGGACACCCGAATCGCCGGGTATGTCCGGAACTCCCGAGCCAAACGGTTGGGCCTGAAGTTCCTTGCGAAAGATGAACTTGACCGGGAGATGATCGAACTTGAGGACCTGTGGCTCAAAGAGCGGGGCAAGAAGGTTCGCCCGGATTTCTCTACGCTCGACCCGCGTTGGGACCCTGTTGTTTGGTACGCGGCGGCTGACGCAATCAATACCCGTGCCCTTTGGGGAAAGATCTCCCCCGAAGTGTTTGAGAAAGACAAGTTTGGGTTCTCATCGAAGACCATCTACACGATTGAGAAACTGTGTGTCACCGCAACAATCTGGATGGAGCAAAACCGGATCCACATCGACCGGAAGAAGCTCAAACACCTGATCCAAGAGGGTCAAAAAGAGTGGTGGTCCTCGATTAACCAGGTCTACTCAGAAGTCTCAGACGCTCTCGGCCGAGACATCCGGCCCCCTTGGGTCCCGCTTATGGATAAGGAGTTCGACCCGGAAGTGCTCAGCCCCGACTACACCGAAGTTCGGTCGCTGTGCATGAAGAAAGCTCCCGCAGACACCCGCGAAAAAGCGGTTAAGTCGGTTCCGAACCTTATGAATCCCAAAGAGCGAGAGACAGTCGAGTTCGACCCCTCGTATGACGTGACGATTCCCGCCAAGTTTGGCATGATGCTCCGGGAGTTGAGGGTTCCAGGGCTTACCGCCACCGAAAAGTCGGGGCAGGTGAAGACCTCAAAAGACGCACTCGAGGCGGTTCTCGGGTCAGCGGGTAACAAGTTTCCTTGGATGCGCTCCGTAAAGCGGTTTCGGGAGATCCAAAAAGCCCTCAGCAACGTCCTGTTCAACCTGTGGAAAGACTCAGCTCCCGAGAAGAGCCCTGACTCTTGCGTGTGGGCCAACTTCAACGGCCTGAAAGTCGACACAGGGCGGTTTTCCACCCCCACCCCGAGAATGGGGGAGTGGCACGGTCAGGCCAACTGGAATGTGCAGAGCACCAAGGCGTTTTACTACGACCCAAAAGACCCCCCTCCCGTTTGCGTGTACCGTCAGCGTGAGGTTATCTCGGCCAGACCGGGGCACACCCTTTATGCGGTCGACTACTCGGGGGTCGAGCTTCGAATCGTCACCAACTTGTCGGGAGAGCCGAAGTGGATGTCGGCGTTTTTCAAGTGCGGAACCTGCGGGAACGAGTTTCCGAAGGGTGTCAAGCCTCCGCCGTTTTGCCCTGAGTGCGGGTCTGACAAAATCGGAGACCTCCACTCCGAGACCGCGATTGGAGTTTTGGGCGCCAATGCAGGAGGCGACCCGAAAATCTTCAAGATGAAGCGTCAGACCGCAAAGATCGTGAACTTCCTTCTGTGCTACGGGGGGTCTGGAAACGCGGTATCGAACTCCACAGGGTGTGACGAGGACGAGGGTTGGCGCGTCAAGAACAACTTCGACAAGACCTACAAGGGTCTACTCAAGTGGTGGCGATCTCAAGAGCGGGATGTCAAAAAGCAGAAGTATGTGCGGACGGTGTTCGGCCGAAAATACATGTGCCCCGACATCGACCACGAGTTTGCCAAGTGGCGGTCGAAGGCAAAGCGCAACGCGGTAAATGGCCCGGTTCAGGGGTCCAGTGCAGACATCATGAAGTTTGCCATGGCCCTGCTTTACCGGGAATTCCGCAAGCGTGGCTGGCTCGACAAGGTTCTCATGACCATCACCATCCACGATGAGTTGGTGTTTGAGATTCGCAACGAGGTGATGGGGGAAGCGATCCCCGTGATTGATGAGATCATGTGCGAGCGCACCGTCAAAAACCTCGGTTGGCCGGTTTTTCTGAAGGTGGATGTCGAGTTCGGACCCGACTGGACGGTCAAGAACAACCTGACCGAAATGATGTCGAACCAGGGCGGCGGCGAATGGACCGAAGAACTCGTGAGATTCCTCCCCGCCCAATACGCAAACTACCTTGAGTGCGGTGGGAAGCCTTTGGGGAGCCTCCCGGAGACCCCTGAGCCGCCGTCAGAAGAAGCCCCGCCCCCTACCCCCTCTCAGCCGCCGCCCGGTACTGAGAGGGGTGTTGAGGTGCGCGATTTAAGCGGTAATCCTGTTGGGATTAGGAGCCCCGACCGACACCCCCCGGAACCGCCGAGGGCCGAAAAGGCGGAGGGTGTGTTCCTCCACAGGATACCAAACTTCAAGCTGACTGCCGAAAACGCGGATAAGCTCTCCCGGCTTGTGTTCAAGTGCGAGGGGCGAGGGGATGACCTGTTGTCCGTTGTCTCGGAGGACGGGAGAGACCTCCTCGGGGGCAAAGTTCGTGTCTCCTACGCCGAGTTCCGGATCATCGCTTCTTACGAGGGCCTGTAAAATGCCGAAAATCCGCATGGCCAATATCGAGCACGAGGGGGAAACTCTCAGCTGCCTGTACAAAGAGGTTTGGCCTCCCCTCGAGATTGAGGTGTACGGGTCGATCGCAGAAGCGTCCGCATACCTCAAACCCCCAGAGGTTGATCGCCTTGTTGTGTGGGAGCGGTCATGCGGCCTCACGAAGATGTCTCCCGAGAAGTGTTTGACTTGCCGATTTGTGTCAGTAGGGGGAGGTCCGACTAAGATGTACGGTGAAAGGCCGAAAGCTCGAAACCGGAGTGTTCGAACCCGAGGCGGGAAAAAGCCTCGGCGGTAGCGGGGCTATCTCTCGCCAAGGGCGAGGTGACTTGTGAACAAAGAATCAGCCCTTGCGATCCTCCAGCTTCGAGCTTCGGTAAACATCTTCCGATCATTCAAGAAAGATGAGAACACGCGGGACGTGTTCGGCAGGATCGGCTTGACCTTTGACCCGAAATTTACAGGTCGGCCGTTCATCTTCAAAGCGAAGTTGGACTACTCTTCCGGGAAGCCCCAAGTCTCATCTTTCGAGCCCATCAGCGGTGCCGCGTTTGGCATGGCTGCAATGGGGGTTGAAGCCTACAAGGCTATTTTCCAAGAATACCTTCTCAAAAGAGGGTTGGAATGACCCGCCGAGCTTTCACAATGAGCGTCGGGGACCGGGATCTCCCCCTTGAGGCAGACCTTGATGACGGAGTTTTGGACCGCCACACCCTTGTGGGGTCCACCGTTGAGGTCTCTCCAATTGCCGGGGGAGACCTCCTTGGGCTGAGAGGCAAAAAAGGCGAAGTAACCGGGGTGGTTGTGCGACTCGGGGAGCCGGTCGGACTTCGGGTAACGATCGAAAAGAAGCCGTACTTCGGCTCGCTCAAAGACTTCTTCACAGACCGGGAGGTTCTGGAAGACATTGAGCCCCCCACCCCTACCTCAAAGTCCGTGCGAGAAGCCCTTGTTCACTGGACCGGGCAAAGAACCTACTGGCACCAGAGAATCGACGGTCTGGAATCTCTTTGCTTCGAGCTTGCCGCCGTTACCCCGAGGGCCTGCGTAGTGGGAACCTCAAGCGGGTGGCAGTTTTGTATCCCGGACCCGATGCCGGGGCGGCACACAGTAGTGGATTGCCGAGCTGTGCTTCACGGCAACTTCTGGTCTCTCTCGGTGATGGTCTTCCCCGTAAATGAGCCGCTTCCAGGGGAGGCCTCCGAGATCCCGAACCACTGGGCACGGACGTTCTCCTGGGCGAACAAAGTCGCAAAACGCATGATCAGTAAGGGCTTTCCGTGGCAAAAGAGTCTCGAGAACATGCTGGTCCGAGCCAAATTCTCGGCGAAAGTTCTTGAGCCGATGACACAGGATTGGCTCAAAAAAGCGATCGCGGTCAAAAAGCGGCTGACAGGCTCTGCCCCCGAGTACCCCCAAGGCTCGATCTGCGCCGCAGTATCCACGATCCGGTTGAAGCCGGGGTACGCAGGTTTGACGGAGCCCCCTACGGACCGTCGTCCGTACACGGTGATATCGATCAATCCCAGCGTAGCCACAAACCGGAAGTATCTCTCGCAAGTAGTTCTCCACGAGTGCATTCACGCGGTAGTGTTCTCGAAGGGCGGGGAGCCGCATAACGAGGAGTTCATGCAGCTGGCGGAGATCCTCGGACTGGAAGAGAAGTACCGCAACTAAGTTGTGGGAAGCGGCTCCCTAAAGGATAAGCGGCTCCCTAAAGGATGGGCGGTAAACCTCCCCGTAGGAGGTTCCGATGCTTATCGGTGTCGTATCAAAACCCGAACACTGCAAACCTCACCTGAAAGCCCTACGGAAAATGGGCCATCGGGCGGTTTGTCTCGGAGGACGGGGTGTCACCATTCCGGCCAACATGGACGTTGTTGTGCTTCGAACCCAGTCTTGCTCCCACGGGGCTTCCGACCAAGCCTTTGCTTGGTCGCGAGAAGGTAAGAAGTCTCGTCTGGTAGTTGAAAACGGTTCAACTACCATCTGCAGAAAAGTACAGGAGATCGAGATGGGCACGATTGCCGCCAAAGAAAGCCTTACCGAAGGTGACGCTCGAAAAGCCTGGGGGTTGTTGGGATCCACCCGGCCGAAAGACACCCTGGAGCAGAAGCAAAAGGTTCTGTCCGAGATGGGGTTTGACAGAAAGATCGTGTCTATCGTGTCCGGAATGATTCCCGAAACACCGACCAAAGAACAACCGGCCAAAGAACCGATGGAGAAGGAAATGGGAGGGCCAATCCACAGTTACCCGAAGTCCAGGGGGCCGTTTCCAACGGGCAAGAACTGGACCGCGACCCACACCCAGACGCGTCTCAAGAATGCTTGGCTGTTTGCCTCGAAGTTCGCGTCCTCGCTTTCCAAAGACGATAAGCGCGAGTTCCTCGAAGCCTACGAGGAACTCGAATCCGGCTACCTGTCGAACGGCCAGCCCGTTCACCTCAGTAGCCTTCTTCAAGGGAGGGGGGTTCTTCGGAAGTTTGCGGGGGTGTTCAACGGCAAGCCTCGCGAGTACACCGCTTTCCTCTTCCTGATGAAAGGGTCGAAGTGGGTCTCGGTGAAGAGGCCTATCGGAGAGGGTTACAAGTCTTTGACTGGAAAGGCTTGCGACTCCAGGCTCCCTGACGCTCTGTCCTGGTTCTGCGGAAACCCGCCTCCAAAGTCGGTCACGGCGGACTGGGGGCGGATGGGGGCACCGAGGGCGAAGGTCATTTCTAAGAATGAGAACCCCGGCGTTGAGGGGGTGGAAAGCCCTACCGCGTCTGCGGCGGCATTGGAGTCGAACACCAACGCTATCCTGGAAGTCATGGAAGACCTCTCTACCCACAAGCGTGAGGTGAAGGTTGACTACGACACTCTTCGGGCGACAGTCCAAAGCCAGAGCGGCAGCATCACGGCTCTGGAGTCCAAGTTGGAAGAGGCCATCAAGGCAGGGTTCGACCCTCGCACCAACTTAAAGTTGGCCAAGATGGAGAAGCGGATCGGTGATCTCATGCGTACCGAAGTGCAGAACTTCAAGCACGAGGTCAACCGCACCCTCGAACCCCGCGTCAAGGCGCTGGAGGGGGGCGTCCGACAGACTAACGCTCCCGCTCAGACCCCTGACTTGTCGTCCAACCCGTTCGCCGCGCTTGAGCAGGTCAAGGCTGCTCTCAAGGCGGCGGGGTTCAAGGGCACCCTCACCTTGACCATCGAGTAGCCTTGAGCACAAAATTGGCTGAGCGGTATAGTCGAGTTCTGAGGAGTACGCATGGCTGAATCTCTGGACGACCTCATCAATGCTATCCAGTACGCGGTGATCGAAGCCCAAGAAGTTGCGGAGGATCACCACATCGACCTCGTGGGCAGGTTCTTCCACGAGGTCGATGGCAAAACGGTCGCCGTTACTCAAGAGGTCTGGATCCCCGATGTAAGACCGGGGGTAGAGCCCGGAACCCTCGCCAAGATTGATGTGCCCCTAATGTCGTTGGCGAGCCTCGGTTCTATGCGGATCAAAGAGCTGACGGTCGAGTTCACCGCCCGGTTGTCGAGCCTCGACACCAAAGAAGAGAAAGGGGTGGAAGAACCCGAGCCCGTAACGGAAAACTCGGGTCAGACGAACAAGCGCCGAAAGCAAGCCCCTTTCCAGAGAAGACTCAGGCGCCAAAAGCGTAGGATGGCGCTGGACTTCAAAAAGGGGGCCGATGCGGACGGGTCGAGCACCGAAGCCAAGATTAGCATCACTTTCGTAGGGGGCGAACCCCCCGAGGGTGTGGTTCGCCTTAACGATCAAGTGCTCAAGACTATCCCCTAAATATCTGGCCTATTCTGGTTCACATGTAACTTGACTCTGTGAGGTGCCTTGTGAACCAGAATAAGCTCCGTAAGATCCTGGCTTCGGAAGGGCTCCTCAGATCCGCAGGTTGGGACGGGGACGTCTACTTCGAGTCAAAAGCCGTAGATCACCCGGATTTCCAGACTGCACTCAAGTGGGCCAAGCGGATGTCTCGGAACAAGCGGCTGATCGACAACACCAAGGAAGACCGCCCCTACGATCGAGTCACTATCAAACTCGTGAGGAGTGGGGAGCTTCTTGTGGTGGCTATGAGCGGAGAGGTTGAGGAGTACGTTTCAGAGCACACTCAGCCCGACACATACCCAAGCGTTGGTGGGGATTACCTCATTAGCTCGGGCGGCGGCTTCTCCGAGAAGAAAGAGTACGTCCACCGGGTTCTTGAGTTTGCTCAAAACCGGGACGGGGCTTGGGAGGCTTACGCCGCAAAGACGGTTGGTCGCCGAACTGAGGTCGAAACGCGTCTTGTGACAAAAACCTTGCTGGGCGCTCTCCGCAAGTCTTCTACTCTCATCCGCGCAATTGCATAGCTTGGGAAAGTAAATGTCCAACGAACTTACCAACATGGGGGAAGCCTACGCAGGGCTCCCCATCTCCGACCTCATCGCCGCCCCTATTGTAGCGGCGTGCGAGGCGCAGGTCACCCTGGCAAAAGCCGCCGCTGACTTTATCGACCATGTCGGTTTGCAGGAGCAGCCTGACGGGTCGAAGACCGCCCGAACGGTCGAGTTCACCATGAATCGCCCGGTAGCGGGGCCTGACGGGTCTGTCACTCAGAGTCAGATGCAGATTCAGGCCCCCCTGCTTGCCATTGTGAATGTCCCAGCCCTCTCGGTCAAGAACATCACGGTGGACTTTGAGATGGAGGTGAAGTCCTCTTTCCAGAGCAAGCAGTCCTCCGACAAATCCGCCTCTGCGGAGGTCTCGGTGAGCGGGGGGTGGGGGCCGGTCAAGGCCAGTGCCAAGTTCACCGGTTCGGTCTCCTCCCACAAGGAGACTACTCGCGCAAGCGATAACCGCGCCAAGTACAGTATCCACGTAGAAGCGCGTGATGATGGGATGCCTGAAGGCTTGGGACGGCTTCTCGATATCATGCGGGAGTCGATTGCAGCTATGCCTGCCACGGCTCCCGCAAAACCCGCCACGCCCCCGAAGAAAAAGTAACCGCATCTGGAGAAGATAAATGCCTGCATCTCGCCACAAAATCGCCGCTCTGTGGGCCCTCGGATCGCGGACAGCCGAAGACCTCCCGAAACACGTTGAACGTTATGTCGAGGAGGGCAAGGAACAGGGTCTTGAGGAAGGCGAGGCTTGGGCTGTAGCCTGGAGCCGGTACTGCAAGTACAAGTTCCCGGGATCCCCCCGCTGCAAGAAAGAAAGCCCGTCCGACTACCTTCCGAACCAGGGTAAGAAAGCCGCCGCTTCCCACACATACAAAATCGAAAACCCCTACGCTTACAAGAAGCGGGACAAGTCTGTGTGGTCAAGCGGTGTTCAGCAGAAGATGGGAGACCTGGAGGATTTCTTCAGCGTCGGGGACAAGCTCTTGGCGTACCCCGGCGGTGGGTTCAGTAGCGCCGTCTTCGGTAAGCGCGGCGCTTACATGGTCGTCAAAGGTGAAAAACTTCGGTCAGGAACCCCCGTCCAAATCACGAGTCTTGACGGCAGCCGCCTGAAGGTCCGAGTATTGGGCGCTCCGAAGGTGAAGACTCCGAAGCCTCGGGCTCCGAGAAAGCCCTCCGGGCCTATCGGGAAAGCAGACCCGCTCTCAAAGCGCCAGTGGGCTGCGGTTCTGAACGCTATGCGTAGGGGGTACGACAACTCGTACGCGATGATGGTTGACGACGCGTACAAGCCTTTCCAAAGGGCTTCTAAGAAGTACGGCTTGGGCGACTACTACGACGGAGAGGTCTTCTCGTACCTGTTCGGGAAGGTTCGCAGGTTCGACGGGAAGCTGGGTGACCGCGAGGTTGAGATGCTCAACGAGATGAAGGCTTCCGAAGCCTGACGAGAAGGTAATGCCTCTTAGGAGGTACTTACTGCCATGCGTCTCAAGAAACCCAAGCGTAGGTTCGACGTCCCCGCGCAGACCAAACCGAAGCGCACCGATCTCAACGAAACCCAGAAGAGGGTGCTCAAGAGGGTTCTCTCCATGCGCGGGGAGGATGTCTTACAGGCAGAGCTCCGCGTCATGCAAGGGGGAGTCTCGGGAGAAGTTCTCATCCCCAACGCCCGGAAGGGCGCGACCTCTTTCTACGACCCAAAGCGGGTAGCGGCTTTCCTCGGGTGGTCAAAGGCCACCGTCGAGCGGTACATGTACCTATACCTCAGGATCGTTCGCCGGCCGAACGAACCGGCATCTGAGTACAGGGCAAGGAAGCTCGCGGCGAACCCCGATTCTGCACCCCTGGTCTCAGACTTCGAGCATGTCGGGGGTGATGTTCGCAAGACTCACAGGCTTCTTTCGAGCAGGATTCTGATCTTTCTGGTTCTTGCCCCCGCTTATCTGAAGGGTGATGACCGGCAGGCTCTTCGAGATCTCCGGGATGAGTTTCAGGAGTTCGGACTCAAGAGCGGGAAGGCCAAGAAGATCGGTTCGAACTCCAGCGTGATTCGCTGGGTCACCGAAGAGGCCGGGGAAGTTTCCCTGTAGGAAACTATACTCAGCACACCTTCAATACGTAATGTACTTGAGGGGTTCTACTGCGCTGAACTTTGCTGGAAATCCTGAGAAGGTACGGAGAACGTATGAGCAACTTCATTGACAGCATGATCGAGGAATGGGCCTCCGTCCCGGAGGACGAGAAGAAGGTTGCCCGAAACCTGGCCGAGACCAAACAGGTCGGAGTCGGGGACCAGGGAGACCTCGCGAACCTCAGCTTCAGCAAGCCTCAGGAGGCTTCAAAGGCCCCGGCCCCTACGCCGGGGCTACCCCCGGAGGCGCAAGCTCTCATGGAGGCTCTCAGAGCCTCCGGAGAGCTCTCCGTTTGGGATGCGAAGGCCGTAGTGAAAAAGGCCCTCGGATTCTCCAGGATTGCCTCAAAGCGTTGGTCTTGGGTTCTCGATTCTGGCCCGTTTGTGGAAGTCGACGGCAAGGTCCGCCTTCTCGAAGAGGCCCCCCAGAAACCAAAGACCGAGCAGAAGCAGAAGCCTCGTGCGGTTAGCAGACCCAAAACCCCAAAGAACTGGGCCCCGGCAACGGTGTTTTCGTGCGGACACACGAACTGGGCTGCGCCGGGAGAGGACGACCCCCGACAAGTCCTTGCAAAGGAAGCCGGGTTCTGTTGCCACGAAGCCAAAATCCACACCGAGACGGGTCGGAAGACCGGGCTCAAGATCGACTGGGCGGTTCGCGGCCTTACTCACCCGGTTCCTCAGGGTGCAAGGCGCTCAATCGAGCGAAACCATCAGCCGGGATTCCCCGGTCTGTGCTGCTCCCCGAAGACCGGGCTTTACATCGGCGGTATCGGCAACGACTGCCGATACCAAAATAACAATGAAGAAAACTGCGAGGTGCATGGTGGCTGAGTACACGAAATCCGAGGACGCCTTTATTGACCAGATGACTCGAAAGAAGCTGGTCTCGATGGCAGACTCTCTCATTCAGAAAGGGGAGAGTCAGGTCCTCCCAGAACCTTACCGAGCGCACGCCCTTAATCGCGGTTGGCTTTCGAAGCGAAACCCGGACAAGCTGACCGGAAAGGGCTACGGAATCGCGGCTTCTTTCCTGAAGCGGTAACTACCCGCTCACAAACTACAAGGAGTTCTCTGTGAAAGTAGGAATCAAGAAGTTGGCCGTTGAGATGGGTGTCAAAAACCGAGGCGTCGAGTTCGAAGTTCGCAACAGTAAGGGCGAACACCTCGGAGACCTTATCGTCAAGAAGTCTGGTCTGGTCTGGTGCAGGGGCCGGACCACCCCCGCCAACGGTATCAAGATCAAGTGGGAAGACTTCATCGCCAACGCGGAAGCGGAGTGAGCTTTCTTAGGTCTTCGATCTTAAGAAGGCTCGTCGTAGATGGTGCCCCTGAGATCAAAGACCTCGCTCCCCTTCGCACCCTTGTACCCCACCCGGCCACGCAGAATACCGGACGCGGGGTTTAGACCCAGCTCCAGAAGTTCGTTTGAGTACACGGGGGAGACTCCGTTCATCGCTACGGAAACATGGGGAATGCGGTTGCCGCTCCGAACACCTTGCGGCTTCACCGCAACAACCTGACCCTTCTCGTCGGCAGACCATCCGACGATCCGAAGGGTCACCGGAGCCCCCATGGGGAGGTCAAGAACCTCATCCGGAGAAGGCTTGAACTTGATCGTCATATGGTGGGAAAAGACCTTCGGGTGGGTCGGAAGGCCCGTCTCCCGCTCCCACCAGTCAAGAAGATCGTTCGGGTCATCCAAGAACACAGCCGTGTAGATTGCCTTCTCCGGCTTACGCCTCGCAGTCAGAAGCCTACGGATAACTGCGCGGCGCGGATCTGCGGAAGAAACCTTCTTGCGGGCAAAGCCTATGTCGTACAAGGTCCCCCGGCTCAGGTATTTGTGCCGGGCTTTGGCCTTCGCGGCTTCCTCAGATTCGGCGGTGACGGTGACGAGTTTCTTGTTGATTTTTCGAGTCCGTTTGTTGCGGACCATGACCTGCACTTCGTAGGAGTCCATTCTTACCACCACTGGTCCATATTACCACCACTGGTCCATAAGGGTGTACGTGAAGGTTTCCCTCCCGGTTTTGTCTTTCTGCATGTGAGCCAGCTCCATCATCTTCTTGAAACCGTCAGCTGACGCGTGGACCTGACACCCCGCGCTCCACTTGTCCACGCGAGTAGAAATCCCGTCAGGAACCTGGGTAGCCGCGTGAAGGTTGATGCCGAAGTAGCCCGTCTGAATGGTGGCAGGATCAAGGTCCAGCTTGTCGTCCTTCGTGGCGTCACGGTAGACGCTGACTTCACCGGCTCTCTGGCAGAGAGCTTCGTACTTCCCGGCGTGGAGGTCGATTTTGTAGGTGTCGAGGTACTGGCCTTCGACCAAGATGGCGCAACCTGCGGACTTGCTGGGGTTTTCCAGCCAGTAGGTTCCCGGATCCGTCGTTCCAGGCCAATAGTGAACTTCCCAGAGCCCCTCGTCAGTCACGTAGGCACAACCCAGCATGTCGTCGAAAGCGTTGGCGTTACGGATGGGGGCGCGGATGCCGAAAAGCCACAAGCGCCACGGGTCGCCCCAGATCTCGTGGCCCAAAGACTTCGCCATAACCAAAACCGGGGGGAGAGGTGCAGGGGCGGCGATGCCTTCCGAAGAGTCAGAAAGGAGCTTGTCCCAGGTAGCGTGGCCCACGATGCCGTCGGCCACGAGCCCGTTAGCCAACTGGAATGACTTGACCTTGGCCTCTGTTCCGGAACCGAAGATGCCGTCAATGTCGCACGGATACCCCTTTTTGTTTAGAGAGTCCTGACAAAGAATCACATCGCTTCCGCGAGAACCTTTTCTGATCGTTGACGGCATCGTTAATCTCCGGAAAGAGTAAAGCCCACGGGGGCTACGACGGTAATGTGATATAACGACGATACCGGAGAAAGCCTTGAAGTACGACGTTCTGCTATTAGATGCCCTCAACGTGTACCACAGAGCGGGGTTTTCCTTCGACCTAAGCGTTTGGGACGGCTCCGATGAGTACCAAACCGGGGCGGTTTTCGGCTTCTACCGGATTGCCATGAAGTTCTGGGACTCCTACGCCGCGCCGGGTGCCAAACTCATTGTGTGCTGGGATGCTGGCTACGACCACCGGGTCGCCATGTACCCGGACTACAAAGTCAGCCGCCGCAAGCCGCTACCCCCGGAGGGTACGGAAGAACACCAGGAGGCTTTGGACGGGCGGAACTCGTTCCGCTTTCAAAAGAAAGCCCTGAGAGAGCTTCTAAGGCTTTCTGGCTGGTCAAACGCCCGCGCCCCCGGCTTCGAGGCTGACGACGTCCTGGCGACCCTTGCAGCCCGCGAATCAGCCTCTGGCAAGCGGGTGGCGATCTCTACGACGGACCGTGACCTTCACCAAGTGGTCAGCGACCGGGTTCACGTCATCGCCAAGGGTCCGAAAGGTGAGAAGGTCTGGGATCCAAAAGCCGTCGAAGCAGCTTGGGGGTTCCCCCCCGACCGGGTAGCGGAACTCAAAGCCCTTCAAGGTGACGGGGGCGACGATATTCCGGGGTGCCCCGGATGCGGGGCAGGCTGGGCTCGCAAGTTTATCCAAGCCTACGGAGACTTGGACGGGATTCTCAAAGCTGCATCCGAGGAAGACATTCTCACCGGCGAATGGCAAGGCAAGAACTGGAGATCGAAGGCGTTGGCTGGAAAGCTACGAGACAACGCCGAACTCGTGCGGATCTCACACGAGCTTGCCAAAGTGGTCTGCGACTGCCCGGTCGTGATCACCCGCGAGAACCCCCAAAGAGAAGAGCTCATCAAAAAGATGAGCTCCCTGGCGTTTCACTCGCTTATTGACGAGCGAAACATGAATCGAATTTTGGAGATCTCAGGGGAAATAGAGCAAGAGCAAGACCCACTCAGCCTTTTTGGCCTGTAGAAGAGATCAGCGGCTACGCTTCAAAATCCGGAAACGCTCGTTGTCGCTAAGTTCCATGAAGTGCTCCAGGGCGGGATCGGCACAGGCTCGAACTTGGTGCCTACTTCGCCTGCATAGGTTTAGGTAGGTTTCAAGGAACGGTTACTCGAATGTGGGGTTGCGCTGACCACGGCTCTTGGCCGTGCCCTTGTAGCCACCCTCGATGAGATCTGCGATGGCGTCCTTCCGGGAGCGGAAGCGGTAGCCGTAGCCTGCCCCGTAGAGAGACGAGTGGTACTTCTTGTCCCGCCCCTTCCAGACCTCTCCGATCTTCTTGGGTCCGACGTACACCTCCCAGCCGCCGTCCGGGTCTCTCTCCATACCGTAGCCGAAGTCGACCTTCTTGACCTTGACGCGCACGGTCTCATCGCCCTTGGCCTTCAGCGCTGCCTTGAGAAGACGGTCCAGGAACCGCAGGAACTTCTTGGCCTCAATGACTTCCTCTTGGCCGGGGCCTCCGCGAATAGCTCCGTAGACGTCGTATGCGTAGTATTCATCGGTTTGGTCTTCATACTTTGCGACCAACTTGTAGTATTGTTGGCCCGCGTCGTAAGTGACCTCCCAAGCACCCTTTTCCCGCTTGGAGAGTCCTACCTGGAGTAGAGGTGCGGCGTCAGCAAGGCTGCGCTTATTCTTGCGGACCCAACCGGCGACGGGGTCGGGGGAAGCCACCTTTAGTCCCGCCAAGATAGCCCGACGCTCAGGACTCCCCTTCTCCATGGTCGAGGCAAGCCGGATGAGGCTCTTTCGGTCAGATGCAGCCAGTTTACGGGGCATAATGTCCTCCTTAATACACCCTCTTTTGGGTATAGCCTCAGAAACGGGAGTCCCCACCCTCATCCGGAACAGCGTACTTGAGGCCCAGAGCCTTCGCGATAATCTCGGCTGCGTTCGAGTTCTCCGCAATCGCTCGGCCAGTATCTCCGTAGACGCCCCGTAGGACCTCGTTGAAGGTCGGGTCGTTGACCGTGAACAAGTCGCGCTCGATCTTCTCCCGAACCGTGACCGGGTCAAGGTTCAGAAGCTCGAGGATCGTATCCACGTCCAAAGAACCCTTCGTGTACAGGTTGTAGAGGGCATCGAAGGTGTCCCGGTTATCGCGCAGAGCAAGTCGGGTAAACGACAGGGTTGGAACAACTATGTGCTCATCTCCGTCCTCATCCTCCTCGATAAAGCCCATCCGGGCGCACATCGGCTTGAAGAGGTGGTTCTCCACGAAATCCTGAAGCTGATCTCTCAGGAGCATGTACCGGGTGTTGATAACCTCAAGGTTGATACGGTCACCTGAGTAAGAAGACTCGCCCGAAAGAAGACCCTCGGTCACCCCCAGACCCGCGTACAACTGCCTGTCAGTCAGGTCGTACTCACCGCCCAGGTCAAGAAGACGCTGGTCTGCGCCCATTTCTTCCCAGCGGACCTCGAAGTTTGCGATGATCGAGTAGTCCGGGTCCTGGAGAGCCATATCGACCTGTTCCCGAAGGGCCTCTACATCCGAGATATTCAGGTCTTCCCCGTAAACAATTCTGATCGGGGTCATATGCCGGGAGGCGATACTGGTCTGCGCCTGGCGGAGCTTGTCCCGGTAAACGAGGATTCTCATACACCGCTCAAGAATCGAACGGCCACGCGCCTCGTAGTCGGACTTCCTGTTCGCCATGTAATGAACGTAGGAGCCCGCCATCGGGTCGGTGTTGAGGGGGATGTTCCGACCGTGCGCAATCGCGGAGACCACCTCGGGGGGCATGGACTCTACGATACGGATCGCGTCTCGGTCCCCGGCGGAGGCCCGTTCGAGAACCGCTTTGGTTTTTGAGTCGGGGATTAGCTCGAAGATCCTCTCATCGGTAAAGTTGAAGGACTCCATTCGGACTTGCTCAGGAGGGAGAACCCGGACACCCGTCCAACCCCTGTAGTTCTTTTTGAGCCACTTCGCCGCACGCTCGTCTGCGTCCTCGCGTTCTACCTCCTCTTCGAAAACCTCGCCTACTTTCCTACCCTCGTACTGGCCCTCTTCGGTGACGATAATCCGTTGGGTTTCCTTGCGGATTTCTTTCGGCATCTCAGGGTTGGCGTCTTCGCACCAGACGAAAACCTCCCCAATGAGGTTCCGGTCATGAGTAATCGCCAGAAGTCGGTCAAGTAGGCGGACCTCTTTGGCCCACCGAGCGCAAAACCGGGTCGCGGCCTCCGCAAGTTCCCGAGATCGAGCCTTCGGGGTTCCGATGCGAACTTTGCTGATGGGAAGTTCAGTGTGCAGGTCTACGGCTTGCCCGACAAACGGCTCGTTCCGGTAAAAGAACCGGTAGTAGTTCCACTGCTCATGTAGCGACTGCGGAAGCTCCAGGAAGTCAGTGCTGAGCTCGGGCGAGTAGAAGTTCCCGCCCGCCCCTTGAACGGTCCCAGAACCTCCGAGCCCCCCGCCAGAGGCGATCCGAGACTTCATCGAAGATGTGACTACGCGCCGGGGCTTCCCGGTTTTAGCCTTTTTCTTTCCGTCCCCGTTCTTGACTCGGGTAACGGTGCGTTGGGGGTTTTCTTTTTCGCTCATGCCTGCACCTTCGCTTTACGCGCCTTGCGCCTCTCTTTCTTTTGAGCCTCGCGCCGTTTTTGACCCGCTTCCGCAAGCTTCTCCCGATAAGAAGGAGGAGACTTTTCTTCTGCAAGGGGGTTTATCACGCCGACATCCTCGCAAGCACGAAGAAGAGCATTCAACTCACGGAGAGTGCGAGAAGCACGAGCCCCCCTAATCGAAGAGGCGATTCTCAACGCCCCTTCCAATTCACGGGTTGCCCTGATAAGCCGCTCCCGGATTTCCCGGTCTTCGGGGCTTAGGCGATTTAGACGTGCTCTACGCAAAGAAAACTCAGTATTTGAGGTCGATACAAAGCCTTCCACCGTTTTGGGTAGAAGGAACCGCAGATACAATACCTACAACAATGGGGGACGCTACCCCTGCAGCAATAAGGTTTACGTTTGAGTCGTTGCAAAGAAGCCCGTTCTCACTGACTTTGACAGACTCATTGAGAGAGTACGTTATCGGCCCCCCGCTTCGGGTTCCCGCCCCTACCAAAGCCGTCGTCTCGAAGGCTTTGAAAAACGCTCGAGTCCCGCCGTTGATCATCGTGATGGTGTTGTTCCCGCCCTTTGGAAGAAACTGATGCGACAAGAAGTTCTCGGGGGAGCCTACAAGCTGTTCGGAGCCTACGCTAAACGAACCCGGCTGGAGCTTTGAGTAGTGTTCGCTCTGGAAAAGCAAAAACCCTGCCGTGGCGTTCCCCGCGCTGATCTCAACAGTGAAGTCAGAGTTCCCCGCGACATACTCTACGAAAACCCCGCCACGCCATCCGGATGAGCGAAGGTTCGGACCCGCAATGACCGGAAACCGGTCCCCGGGAAAAAAGAGCTCTACGTCCCCGACTTCGCTCAAGCTCGAGTTTTGAATCCTGGACATATCAACCTCGCCCCTTTTTTGGCTTCATTCTGGATGAGTGGCTCCCCCCCATTCGGGCCCTCGACATAGATGTCCGACCAAAAGCAGCCCCGGATGCTCCTGCCCCCGTTCGACCCCGGTTCCGGTTCCGAGACCCGGTAACGACTTTGTGCTTTGACTCGCTGACGGTTGCGCACCAAGCCATACGAACAAGAGCATCCGAAAGGTCGTCGTGCTTCCCTTCAATCTGCGGGGCTTGTACTCGCACGATGTACTTGGACTTGTACTCAGCCTGAAGCTCGGTAAGTTCCTGAAGGTACTCGCAAAGCTCCTCACCGTCCGGCACGGGGAAGTTGAAAAGGCGCATCTTGCGGTCAAGCATCAGGTTTTTGAAGTTTTGGTAGACCTCGGAGTTCTTCCTATCCGTAAAGTGGACAGACTGAAGCTGGCTGAGACCCCGCTTTTTGAGGGCTTGCTCCATAGGGACGCCAGCCCACTGGTCGAAAATCCCATCGACCACATAAAACCGCTTACAGATACCCTCGATCCAATCTGCAACGTCGTCGAACTCAAGCCTCTCGAGGTCTTCGTATTCTCCGACCCCGGCTTGAATCTTGTCCACAAAGTCGAGGACGACTTTGCCTTCGTCGTCAAGGTGGCCAACCGCAGCCGCCGAGGCGTCGCCTACGAGCGCGATGTCGATGCCCATAAAGTGCGGATGAAGGGGCGCGGCACGAAGTTTGGGTCGAAGATTCTCCTCGACGCAATCCATGAGGTCTTTTTGATCGGTGATCCAACCCCGTGTTCGATCCGAGAACTCGGCACCAAACTCCGTGAAGAACACGTTCGGGTCTTTGAGGTAACTGGCAACAAACGTCTCTGCCGGAACCGTCGGGTTCACTTCCCAAGTAGGGGCTTGGACACACAGGAGGTTGTCTGCGGCTTTGTTGTTCCCAAACCCAAGACGGTACTGCTTGTAGAAAAGACCCTGACGCCCAAGCGGGGACGAGATTAGGATAATCCGACCCTCGTTTTCCCCAATCGGGATAGTCTTGTCGTCCGGGTCTTTCTTTGAAAAGGTACGGGTAGACGGCTCAACGGCCTGGTAGACTGAATCCGCCGAGGCTTGCCCGCTATCTCCAAAGTGGGCAACCTCATCAAGAGCGACCAGAATGTTCGCACCACCGCGAAGACCCTTAGCGACACAAGACCGGAAGGTCACCTTCAGCGAGTACCGAGCCTTGGGGTTGTTTTTGTAGCTCCCGTGTTTGTCGATATCGAACGGGGTCTGAAATGTTGCGTGGCTCTGAGTCGAGTTGGCCGTATAGGGGCGGAAAAAGTCACACTTCGTAAAGTGTCCAGAGGCTTCACGGTATAGCAAACCCGCCTGATCTCGGTCGGTTGCAACCGAGATAAGCTGTATCACGTTGCTCTGGGAAGACCCGTAGTATTTCTGGGGGTTCCCCTTCAGCAAGAGCTTGTAGGACTCGTAAGCAACAATGCAAGACGTAATCAGCGTTTTGCCTGAGCGCCGCCCTACGGACAGAACCATTTCCCGACGTTGATCACCCGGAACGACCTCGCCAATGTTGCAGCGGCCTTCTTCGTGGATGTACTTTAGATACCCGGCTTCCGAGAGGTACTTCGAGTTCTCTCTTCGGAAATCGGTTATCACAATCCGATACTTGTAGAACCCGTTCTTGTCAATCAGGCTCTTGTCGTAAAGCGGGTGTTTCTCCGGCACTTTCTGATCGAGCGGATACCCGTTCGGGTTGTCGTCCAGAGCCATTCCGTAGTGCGCTTTCAGGATTACTCGCTGAACCGGGTACAGCTTCAGGCCCAGGCCCCAGGAAGCCTCGATGAACGTGATGATGTCAACGTAGTCTTCGGTAGCATCATCGACAGAACGCCTGCCGATATCAGCGGCGAGGTCTGCAAGGTTCATCTTGAAGCCTCTTTCATCCGGCGCTTGGCTTCCTGGCTCCACTCGTCATCGAGAGACTTTACAAGGTTGGTGAAGATGCTCTCTACAAGTTCGTTACGGGCACCGGACTCGACCATGCTGGCTTTGAAAGACTCAAGAATGTACTTGAACAGGGCGTTGAACTGGGGAGACTCCATATCGATCATCCCGCTTTGGAACATCGACCGCTTCTTGAGGGTCAGATCTGCCATAGCCTTGAGCACGCGAGCTCTACGGGCGGCATGCTCTACTACTTCCTGCCCGTGGCGTTGGGCTTCAATCCGCTCGAACTCGATAACGGCGGCTTCTTGAGCCATTCCACGAATAAGCATGTTGAAAGCGTCATCGCTTTCAGGGTCTTTGGTAATCTCGACGGACACAGAGTCATCGGCAAGGTGGTCTTCCCGTGCCGCCGAAACTGCTGCAATCTGCGGAGTTACCGGGTTCAGTGCAGTCTTGGACTTCCGACCCGGCTTACCCCGCATCACAATCGGATCACCGTTTTGAGTGAGCGAGATCTCGTCGATATCTACATCGACATCCTCGGGACGCTTGTAAACCTGCTTCCCGCTTGGCAGGATTACCTGTACTCGACGGGTTCCGTCTGGAAGGTTCTTGAGGATGTACTCGCGGTCACCTCGGCTTTGCTTTGCGGCTGCGCTCACGTTTCGCCTCTCAGGTAATATCCGGAGCACCGATATACGGCTCCGCACCACTCATCGTACCCTCGTTAGGGCTGAAGGAGAAGTTGCCGGGAGAAACCCCGTCCGCGCCGACCTGAGTGATGTTCCCCAAAGGACCCCTCGGCCCCGATACCGTGAACACCCCGGCCACAGGGGCCGTCGCGCTGAACTCTGAAAGTGTGTTGATCAAGTCGGCAAGGTTGGTCGCGGTGTCGTTCAAAGCCGCTTCGATAACAAAGTCTTCCCCGGCTACCAAAGCGTACTTGCCCAAATGAAGCCAGGTGCGCCCGATAAACGTGTTCGAAGCCAGAGTAATCTCGACCGTCGCACGAACAGGGGTAGCCGCGACTGTGCTCTCCAGAAGAACCCCGTATTGGGTCGACCTTCCGGGAGTCTTGCTGTTCTTGATCACGTCCTGACCGCGATTCGGAACATCCACCAGCCTCTGCTGAGTAAACGTCTTCCGGATTACGTTCGGGTTTCCGCTGGGCCCCTTCGAAGGGTCAGAGCTTCCGGCTACGTGAGCCACCAGCATCTTGAAGGGTCTCTGAGCGGTGATAGCCCTCTTTGACATGGCAGACCTCCGCCCTACGCGGGGGATAGCCTAACCACCGGGGCTACTCAAAGAGGGGGCTGCGCTGGCCTCGGCTCTTGGACGTGCTCTTGTAGCCGCCGTTCGACCAAATCTGCGACGGCGCATCTCATACCTCAAAGCCTCTTGGGCCTCGGTACGGTCGACTCCCCATCGGGTGACAATCTTGCGGAGGATTTCCCGCTCCGGACGACCTTGTTGGATCATGCGGCGCATCACCTTGTGCCACTGGTGACTCTCACCGCTATGCTGAATGTCGTCCCAAGTGTCCGGAGGCCGAGCCTTCGGACGAATCTCGGAATCCATTCGGTTTCTTTGCCCGCCCGGTCGGCGGAACATCTTACGGGCGGGTGCTCGACGTGTGTCGGACATATTCTCAATCCCATATACACCATCTATTTGGTATAACGAGACCAACAAACACGGCATCGAGCCTCGTACATACCGGCGGAGCCGACCTGGACCTTCTCCCCGGAGTTCTGACTCGGCAGGCGGAACGATCGGGTGGCAGGCTTGCCGCACACCTCACCCTGACCTCTCGCGGACGGGATTGCACCCCTGTCGTAGTGGCGAGCTACGCACACGGCAGTCAACTTGGTCACCCTGTCCGCCACGGCAAGAAGTTCCGCCATAGGTCCGAAGGGCTTTCCGTCCGAGTCGAGGTCAAGTCCCGCGACAATGACTCGCCGCCCCATGTTGGCCTGTTGCTCAAAAAGTCCTACAATCTCGGAGTCCATAAACTGAACCTCGTCAAAGCCGAGGACTTCCCCATGCATACGAAACGGACGCTCATGAAGTAGTACTCTCACTTCGTCTATCCCAGAAACGGGCTGGGCTGCAAGCGTCTCCCCAACATGAGTCGCTACGGAGTCCCTCGAATAACGGTCATCAATCGAGGGCTTCATCACAAGAACATACTGACCGGCGATCTGACTCCTACGCAATCTTCGAATAAGCTCCTCTGACTTCCCTGAATACATACAACCTGTGATGACCTCGAGCATAATAGCTCCTGCTTTGGTTGAGCGGTAATGTTCCCCTGAATCTCTGGACTGTGAGACGCTCTGTGGAAATCATGATGATCGCCGGAACAATAGGCGCAGGGAAAACTACCCTCGCTGAATCCTTGTGCCAGAAAAACCCGGACTGGGTTCTGTGCCCTGAACCCCTCGATGGAAATCCCTTCTTCGATGACTTCTACTCCGGTGACCCTGCCACCCAAAAATCGGTCGCCCTCAAAATGCAGCTGTGGATTCTGGTGAGTCGAGTAGACCTCCTCTCCTGTCTCCTGAACGATCTGCTTACGCAATCTTCGAATAAAAAAGAGACGGGTCGGGTCGTGGTTGTGGACCGCAGTCCCTATGAAGATCGCATCTTCGCAAGGGTTCTCAAAAAGCGTGGCGTGATCACTCAGGATGAACTCGAACTCTACGATCGACTGTTTGACACCCTGATGAAAACTCTCAACCTCCAAAACTACCAGGTCGAATGGAAGTATCTCCGTGTAACTCCCCAAGTCGCTATGAGTAGAATTCTGGAAAGGGGAAGACAGGGGGAGCGGAACATAACCCTCGGTTACCTGCAAGATCTACATATAGAGTATGAGCGTGAGTTCTTCGGGTAGCTTCGGGTAGCTTCGAGTACGATTTCCATACAAGAAGTCAGTCCCGCTCCCGGGTTCTTCTTTGGAGCGGGATCCTTCGACTTGTCGCATATAGAGTATGACCCTGTTCCAGAAGAGCCTCGGCTTCGCCCGCACGAGCAGGAAATCAAAAAGACCACAGAGTAAGATGACCACAGAGTAAGATGACCACAGAGTAAGATGACCACAGAGTGCCCCCGATGTCTGAGGTCTAAAGGGGGGTTGTTGTACTCCGGTTTGGGCTGAAGTTGAACCCTCCTCGTACTGCGACCACACTTTATGGCGGCAAAACGAGGGTTGGGCCTAAAGGCGCACTGAAAACTTTTCAGCGAAAACCCCCAGAGAATCCCACCATGGGGTTCTTTCTCTGTAGGGCCCAACCACTACTCAAGCCCTCAAAAACGGGGGCGGGAGAATGGGAGGGAGGTTCCTGGGAAATGGTGGGAAACCCTAATTCAACCCTACCTGAAACCCTACGTCAAGCTTCCCTGGCCCTACCCTCACTCTGAGCGAGGTAGGGCCAGGAAAGTATACTTCCCCCACCCTCGGGACGTAATGTAAGTGGAGGGGGGTGAGGTTGTTCTCACCCCCCCTCGAAACCCCAACTTCCCGAGAACAAAATGGACAAGAACGAGACCAACGGGATGCTTCGCCTCCTGGAAGCTCAGGGCCGTGCCCTGGAGGATGCCGTGAAGCTGGTGGAGCGCGATGGGATCTTTGATCCCAAGGCCGACGAGATCCTCGCCCGACTCAAAGTGGACATAGTCAACTGGAACCAGAAGCTCCTTGAGGTTCGGGGCTGGAACCCTGCCTGAGTTTCGGGTACGAGGTCGGTGGTCCCTTCTGAATCTGGTATATATTATTCTCCGCCCCAAATACAGATAAAGGGGTGGAGAGGGCAGCGGGTTCGACTCCCGCACGGTCTTGACCGAAGAGGGTAGACCGTAGGGCCGGTGACTCACCCTCTTCGAAACCCAGTCCCCGTGTTCGGGGCAAGGAGTGAGCATGATTC
>ERZ887849.593-NODE-593-length-38412-cov-8.088849_pt1 | contig 38412 bp, 30 predicted proteins | sample MGYA00521267_ERZ887849 | MGnify/ENA primary metagenome ERZ887849 (study PRJEB32303, sample SAMEA104408601) | aquatic metagenome | biome: Brackish water; feature: Pelagic; material: water | place: Baltic Sea | collected 2014-06-06T16:11:00 | depth 2,863 m ... | reverse complement strand
CCGTGCACAGATGAGGTCTGCGGTAGTCATAGCCTAAGTTTTTAAATTCTTGACGAAGAATCCCATAATCGAACCCAACGTTGTGGGCAACAAAAATGCAATCTTCCGTAAACTCTACGATTTTTTTCGCGACTTCATAAAACTTCGGTGCACCTTCGACCATGTTGTCGGAAATTCCAGTCAGATTTACAATAAAACGGGGTATGGGCATTTCAGGGTCGAGCAAAGTCTCGTACGAATCAATTACCTTTTTACCATCGTGTTTGTATATTGCAATCTCAGTAATTTTAGACGCGCGAGGTGAACCACCTGTCGTTTCTATATCAACGATTGCAAAATGCTTATTCTCTGGGATTTGGTTTATATTGTCTTGTAATTCCAATAAAGCAAAAGTAGTTATTTCAGGAGTTTTATTTCTATCGAAATTTGCTAACTTGCAGAGAATTCCATCGAATATGCGTTATTTCTTCCTTTTTAGCCTTCTTTTTTCATTGAATACGACTTTTTCACAATGTGATACAACCCGCTACACGGAGGGAGTCTTTACTTCAGTAACACAATTTCCGGATGTTTTATACGGTCAAGCTCAAGTGTGGAATATTCCTTATAACGACACAGATTTGTACATGGATATTTATGTTCCCACAGGAGATGTTCAGACCAAACGACCCTTGATGATTTGGTGCCATCCTGGTGGGTTTTTGGTAGGTGATAAAAGTGCCGACGACATGGTGGCGTTGTGTGATAGTTTTGCTCGAAAAGGATTTGTGACTGCTTCAATCGGTTATCGTAAAGGATTCAATCCATTATCGCAAAGTTCGGCGGTTCGCGCGGTATATCGCGGAACACAGGATGCTAGAGCAGCGATTCGATATCTGAAAGAATTTGCAACAACATATGGTATAGATACGAACTACACTTTTGTTGGAGGAAGCAGTGCAGGTGGATTTATGGCTTTGCATACCGCGTATTTAACCGATGCCGAAGCGCCAAGTGACATCCAAGGTGGATTTGGTTATCCAGCGTTGGGTTGTTTGGATTGCTCAGGAAATACTTACTCCCACAACATGGATTTAACAGGAATCATAAACCTTTGGGGAGCTTTGGGCGATTCGAATTATGTTGAAATAAATGAAACGGTTCCTGCTTTATTGATTCATGGTGAAGCCGACGGAACCGTACCGATTGGCACTGGTAATCCATTTGGTGTTTTTACAACGCCTATCGTTAATGGCTCACGGCCTATTTCAAATCAGTTGACCTCATTGGGAATTCCACATACCTTTTTACCTTTTGCGGGTCAAGATCACGAATTTCATGGTGCAGATAACGGAACTTTCAACTCTCCTCCGAATGCGTATTGGGACACCATATTGAATGCAATTCAGAGTCATGTCTATCCTTTGTTAAAACCCGAAAACCCTTCTATTGCTGGAGATTTGCTGATTTGTTTGGGTGAGACGGTAACTTATGTAATCACTGGAAATATGGGCGAAACCTATTGTTCAGAAGTGACCAATGGAACCCTAATTTCAGATTGGGGAGATTCCATTCAAGTGCAGTGGAATACCATTGGAGTCGGTGAAATAAAGACGTTTGCATTTAATTCAATTCATGCGGCTTCTGACAAAGTTGTATACCAAGTAAATGTTGTGCCGCTGCCAGATGCTACATTCACAGCTGGTATCAATGGTTTAATTGTCAATTTCAACCCGAACACTTTAGTTTTGAGTTCGCAATATACATGGCAAATTGATGCGTCCATTGTAAATACGTCGAATACGATTTATTCATTTACAACTTCTGGAACCTATCCCATAACGCTAACTATCGTTGACACGAATATGTGTTCTAGTACATCGACTCAAACATTAGTTTTAACAGTCAATTCCTTGACAGAGAATTATTTGAATAATGTGGTTTTGTATCCCAATCCAGCGAATGATTTCGTGTCAATAGAGAATGGAGCCGGGGGAAACCTAATCGTTCAAGACCATACAGGACGAGTAGTATTAAATGAAAAAATCCAAAGCGAAAATCACCAAGTTGATATTTCCGCTTTGAATTCAGGTCTTTATTTTGTTAAGATTGTGTTTGATGGAGCCGTTAAAAATGCTCGCTTCATCAAGAACTAAATACCCCAATCGTTATCGTGCCATTTTTGACGTGAATTAGGAATGTAAATTCTGTACAGATCAGCATCTTATTAGTAATATTCGTCATCAAACAATATGGAATCTCCAATTAGAATTTCCAGAATTAAATCAATCTCTTGTCCTCTTAATTTGTCACTTTCCGGGTAACTGTAATAGTTGGGAACCACTAATTTGTTGTTTTCAAATATCCATTTAAAGGCAATCTTTTCTGTGCGAGAAACGGCTCTATTGTGCGATGCTGTATTCGCTGACCGAACATTAAACATATGAAACGAACTATCTTTTGATTCACGAATATAAACTGGAAAGCTCCCTTCATACGCAAACGATCGATGCGTGAATTGGCCGCTGGTATTACTATCCAAAGAATGATGTACAAAGGAAATCCGAATCCACCGCCAAAAAGCAATATGAGAAAAATGATTCGAACGATGATTAAGTCTATGTTAAAGCAGGCCGACAATCCAGAACAAACTCCAGCGATAGAGGCACGCCCCATGGCTCGATACAGCTTTTTCTCTTCTACATTAAGGATTTTGGTGGAATTAAAGGGATTCGCAAAAGATTCGCGAAATATTTTCCAAGTAAGGATTATTAGGTTGTTTTTTCCTCTTATAATTGGACGAAAAGGCCTAAGAAAATAAAATAGTTTTAATTGCTAGATTTAAACGAAGGAAACGAATTTAAAAATCGTCGAAGTTTTCGAATAGAAAAATTATCTTTGTTTAACATATGCTTAACATAGAATCGCAACTTGAAACCTTCGATTCCATTTCTCTAACAGAAATGGATGCTGTTCGCTTGATGGACAGAGTGGATACAAAGTTTGCGCTTTCTATCGACGAATTGCCTGATTTATTAGAAAAACTGAAAGATTTATATTCAATTGTCGATATTAATGGGCTTCGAATGCCGACTTATGAGAGTATGTATTTCGACGATGAAAAATTCAGTTTTTTTAATGCTCATCACAATGGACGAGAAGAAAGATTCAAAGTTCGAATTCGGAATTATGTTGAAAGCGGATTGTTTTTTTTAGAGGTAAAGCACCGACAGAAAGGACGAGTGATTAAGAAGAGAATGCGATTGAGCGGGTTTCAAAAAGAATTGTCTCCAGAATCAGAAGAGTTTGTGGATGCAATTGTAAAAGAAAATGGTCAGTTGCACGCCAGCATGATGAATTGTTATCGCCGCATCACTTTGGTAGATTTGAATAGAAAAGAGCGACTAACGATAGATATTGAGCTTAGTTTTTCTTGGGAGGATAAAAGGCAGGAGTATCATAGATTGGTAATTTTGGAGCTGAAACAAAAGCGTTTTGACCGTCATGGCCAGTTCAATCAAATAATGCGAAGTATGGGCAAACGTCCCTATCGATTGAGCAAATATTGTATTGGATCTTTGAGTATTTATAAAGGAAAATTGAAACATAACATGTTCAAAGAGAAGATGTTGAAAATAGAAAAAATTACGTAGCAAAATGGGCGGAAAAGCAATAGAAAATAGTTTAGGATGGGTATTTTTTGATACCGATGTGTATACACTGTTGATGAGACTAGCAATAAATTTGTTCGTTTTGACCGTGGTCATTCGGTATTTGTACTACCCGAAAACCAAGCGCAAAGATTATTTGTTTACCTACTATGTCATTGGTGTAATTACTTTTTTCATCTGTTTTTCTTTGAAGAAACTGGACATTGATACAGGTATGGGACTCGGGTTGTTCGCTATTTTTGGCATCATCCGTTACCGAACCAATACGGTCGAAATCAAGGAGATGACCTATTTGTTTTTGGTGATTGGACTTTCAGTTATTAATTCCTTGGCGAGTAATAATATCTCCTTATTGGAGGTTATTATTGTAAATGGTGTAATGATTCTTTTAACCGCGGGACTTGAGTATTTATGGTTGTTGAAACATGAGACTAGAAAAACTATAGTTTATGAACGCATAGATCTCATCAAACCAGAAAGTTATGATGAAATGATGGCAGATTTAGTAGCACGAACAGGTTTAAATATCAATCGTTTTGAAGTAGGGAAAATCAATTTCCTCCGCGATGTGGCGCAAGTGATGATTTACTATTATGAAAGTGACCAATCCTTTTCTGATTACAGTGCACAGGAAGATTCAAGTAGTTCTTACGACTAATTACAGCCGCAATCAGAAAGATCTAATTCAGACGACCAGAGGGTAATTATTTTACCATCTTTCTTTTTCATCACAAGTGAACGTGATGGCGCAGCAAGTTTTGTATTTACCGGAAACGAATCGGCATACGTGAAGTAAACATTGGACGTCCCTTTTAATTTGGCGAATGTCTTTTGATTCGGATAGTTACTTGGACAATCCATGCAGTCCCCTTTGTATTGGGATTTCAGCCCTTTGTCAATTTCTAGAAAAGAACCAAATTCGAGATCCAGCGATAGTCTTGAACCAAAAAGTATACTGTCCTCATTTTGTGCATCAATCAAATTTAGATCATATTGATAGTATGTCAGGCATTGATCGTCCAGATAACTCAAACCTTGTAACTTACATCGAGATTTTCGAGAAATTGAATAATAGTTGATCGTCGGAGGATTGTCGTTGAATAGTTCCGAAAACTCTTCCGGAAAATTGACCAGAACACTCATACTATCTATACTCTGATATGCGAAGTTTTCTTGCAGGATTTCGTGTTCCTTTGCATTGTCGATAAATTGACCATCTACTTCAATAGGACCAGCTTTGCGTATAATTCCAATTTGATTTTTCTTCAATCGATAAATAGGAAACAAAGGTTCATCAATAGCTAAGTTTAAATCATCATCAATAGTAGCTTCTAATAGATCAAGTAAGTTTTGAATTAATTTTTTGTTGTCTCCTGCAAGTTCTTTGTTTTCAATTAAAATCTCCTTTAAGAGCTCTATTTTTACCACTTTTTCAGGCGCCATATTTGCCCACAAGGTTTCACAATTAACTTCAGTTTTTGAAGGAATAGATTCATTTTTTTTGGATGTATCGGTATCCGAGGTGCAAGAAATGATCGTTGTGAAAAGCAGAGGAAATACTACTAGTAATCTTATTCTCATAAGTGTAAAATTTTACCTTTCTGATTATCAGGATTATAAAATTAAGAAAAGAATTTGACGCAAAAAAACTAAATGATCAAATTGAAAAAAAATCAAGGCATAAAAAAACGGAGGATCTAAATAAGAACCCCCGTTCAATTAAATAGGCTGAAATTAAGCTGTAACGCCTAAAACTTCTTTCATTTTTTGACCAATTTGAGCTGGAGAATCCACAACGTGAATTCCACACTCGCGCATGATGCGTTTTTTCGCTTCAGCGGTGTCATCATCACCACCAACGATTGCGCCTGCGTGACCCATTGTACGGCCTTTTGGAGCTGTTTCACCTGCGATAAATCCAACTACTGGTTTTCTAGAATTCTCTTTGATCCATCGAGCAGCGATTGCTTCAAGATTTCCACCAATTTCACCAATCATAACGATTCCGTCTGTGTCTGGGTCATTCATTAATAATTCAACTGCTTCTTTTGTCGTTGTTCCAATAATTGGATCACCACCAATTCCGATAGCAGTTGTAATTCCTAATCCAGCTTTCACAACTTGATCCGCTGCTTCATATGTCAAAGTTCCTGATTTAGAAACAATTCCAATTTTACCTTTTTCGAAAACGAATCCTGGCATTATGCCCACCTTCGCTTCACCAGCTGTAATCAATCCTGGACAATTTGGTCCAATCAATCTTGTATCCAATCCATTCAAGTACTCTTTTGCTTTCACCATATCTGCAACAGGAATTCCTTCCGTGATACAAACGATTACTTTGATACCAGCAGCGGCTGATTCCATAATAGCGTCGGCTGCAAATGCAGGTGGAACGAAAATAATTGAAACATCAGCTCCTGTTTTTTCTACAGCTTCAGAAACTGTGTTGAACACTGGACGGTCCAGATGTGAAGTACCACCTTTTCCTGGAGTAACACCTCCAACAACGTTGGTTCCGAATTCAATCATTTGACCAGCATGAAAAGTTCCTTCACTTCCAGTGAATCCTTGAACAATTACTTTGGAATCTTTATTAACGAGTACGCTCATTTGGGTTGTATTGTCTGTTTAAAATCGAGCTCAAAAGTAGAGTTTAGGATTGGTTAAGGCAAGTAAAATAGTCAAAAAGTCAAGGCGAAGATTTAAAGGGTCGACATAACCTTGATTTCAAAGAAAAGACAGCTGTTCGGTGGTAAATTTCCGGCTTGTTGTGATCCATAACCCATTTGTGGTGGAGTCGCGATATAAAAAATACTTCCAGCAGGTTGTCCAATCAAGATTTCTTTCCATGCTGGTAGCAAGTTTTTAAGGTTGAATTCGATTGGTGTTGTTTTTTCGTCGAAGACTGTAACATCCATGTTTTTACCCGTGTACATCACCCTAATTTTATCGTTGTATTTGATGATGGATCCTTTTCCTTTGGTTACAATTTTGTAATAAACGCCTGAACTTGTTTTGGTCAATTGTAAGTTTTCTTTTTTCATGAAAACTTGTAATTTTTCATCAAAGGCTTTTTTCTGAGAGTCTGAATATCCAGTGCAAGCGGAAAGGACAAATACCAAAGAAAATAATGCGACAAGAAATTTTAATGATCGGTTCATAATGTTTAGTTTAACTGGATGGAAATAGGAGTAAGAACATATCCTTTTGACAATAACAGATTAATTAGTCCTCTATCTCCTTGCAAATGAGCAGCTCCAACCGCAATGAATAAATTATTTTTGTCGAATTCTTTATCCAATTTAGATACCCATTTTACGTTTCTATTCTCGCTAATTGTGGTATTCATGAAATCAGACATTTCACCTTTAAATTCACCTACTTTCAACAATTCAGGGAGGTTTTGGTCCAAATAAAGATTCTGCATTTTTTCCCATTCTTCTTCATTTGAATCATTTTTACGGACCGTCTGCATAATCAATTCTATCTTGAGTTCATCGGACATCGAATCGAAAAAGCCCATTTGTTCTTCCAAGGTTTCAAATCCTTCTACTGGTATCTTGTTTTCTTTCGCAAGGGCACTTATCGTGAGGTCGTAGCTTTTGGCGGAGGTCAATAGTTTAGCGAAAGCAAGTTGAGAAAAAACGAGCGGTTTGAATTTCCCCATCAATTTCTCAAACTTCGCCGAATCCATTCCAAATTCTGTATTGGTATAGACGTAAACAGAATCTCGCTGCTCTTTCGACAATATATCTGTCATACGACCTTCTTTCATCATCGATAATTCCATTGCTTTCGCTTGATCTTGCATTTCCGCAATTTCAACATACAAAACGTCAGCTTTACTGATTCTTTTCGTCACTTCTTTTGGAAGGACGAATTTATCTTTGTCAATCAAGTGAATCGTTCCAATCAAATACCCGACTTTTTTGCTGTATGGATGTTCGATTTTCCAAAATAGATTGTGTAAATCATTTGGGTCAATATCTTGATTCTGAGCAAATAAACTCGAAAAAAGAAAAGTAAAAAGTAAGGAAAGAATCGACTTCATTTAGTCAGCTATTTTGATTTCTGCCAGAAAATGATCGTCTTCGTCGTACAGTTTGCTGGCGTGAAGTCCCACTTTTTTCGCAGTTTGAAAAAGAGTGTCAAAATCTACATACAGCCAATCGAACCAAGGTCCAACTTCGGATTTGTACTTCATTTTAAAACGAAAATTTCCGTAGTATTCCGTATTTAGATTGACCAACATTGAGCCGTCTTCATCTTCATACAGGTATTTTATATCGGATGAATCACAAATGATTTTTCCGTTGTGATTCAAAAGTGATTTTGCATGAAGCAAGGTTTTCTCAAGGTTTGAAAGGGTTCCAGCAATACCGATTCCATTCATAAGCATCAAAACGGTATCGTATTTTTCATCTTTTACATCGAAGAAATTGATTTGACGAACGGGAATTTCTACGTCTTGCAAATGTTCTACCGCTCCAGGAGAAATTTCGATGCAATGAGCATCCATTTCTAGCTCCTTAATTAAATGAGTCGCATGAGCTCCAGCTCCAGCTCCAACATCGAGTACTTTTCCGTCACATTCTTCCAAGGCCCGTTTTTCTAATTCGGGCATTTCGTCAAATTTGCGGAACAAAACTTCTAAAGGAATAATGTCATCGTCACATATGTCAGAAATTACGATTATATCCCCGGGACGGCGATTTTCTGCGTAGTCTAGTATTCCTTTTCCGATAGGGTCGCCCCATTTTTTACCTTCCATTAAATTTCAAAATCATCTAAACTGCTAAAATCTTCTTCATCGAAGCCATCTTCCATATCATCAAAACCAAAATCATCGTCGTCATCGGAATCATCGTCACCACCAAAAATCACATCCGAAATCGGTTTAGAATTTTCAAGTGGAGCCTCGCCAATTGCCATTAAAACCTCTGGTGAATTAGGCGCATCATCCTGGTATCCAATCAATTCGATTAGAAAAATCCACATGCGTAGAAAATCATAGACTAAAATAAACTTTTGATCCCCGGCAGTAATGAAATCTTTCATTTTGGCAGTTGCCATAACCGTTGGGAGCTCGTCCGCTTTGTCAGACTCGTCATATCTCATGTCCATCCAGCTGATTTCGTGACCTTTATCCCAATATTCATTGGAAACATAAAAAGATGCCATTTCTTGTCCTGTGAAGTTGAATGATTTTTTTATCGTTTCATAAAACGACTCAAACGTATCTTCGGTGCTCACTAGAATATCACGAAAAACTTCTTGGCTTTGTTCACTATCGAGAAGAACTCTAAATTTTAATCCCTTCATTTCAATTGGCCCTTGCTCGGGTATTACAAATTTACAATATTATTCGGCTATTTGCTTGCTGATTCAGACGCTTTTAACCCAATTTTAGTACCTAATTCCAGCATCAAATTGTATGCCGCTTCGTATTCATTTGGAATCTTCCCATCTAAAATAGCCTCTTTTATGTCGGCTTTAATGTTTCCGATGTGCGCACAGGGGCTCAAATCAAAAATCTTCATAATTAATTCGCCACTAATCGGAGGTTGAAAATTGCGAACATGATCCTTCTGTTCGATATCTTTCATTTTCTGAACAACATTGTCAAAATTCTTTTTGAATTTCTTGACTTTCATTTCGTTCTTCGAAGTAATGTCGGCATTACACAAAGTCATCAAAGATTCAATATCATCACCAGCTTCAAAAAGCAGACGTCGCACCGCAGAATCGCTTACATGATCTTGAACCAAAGAGATAGGGCGCAAATGCAAGCGAACCATTTTTTGGACGAATTTCATTTTGTGATCGAGAGGTAGTTTCAATCGTGTAAAAATCTTAGGTGTCATGCGCGCGCCTAGATCTTCATGTCCGTGAAAAGTCCATCCTACTTTTTGATCGAAACGTTTGGTTGGTGCTTTGCCAATGTCGTGCATTATCGCGGCCCATCTCAACCATAAATCGTCCGTATTTTCAGAAATGTTATCGAGAACTTCCAAAGTATGGAAAAAGTTGTCTTTATGGGATTTTCCGTTGATCGTCTCAATGCCTTGAAGGGCAATTAATTCAGGGAAGAACTGATGCAATAAATTGGTAGAGTATGCGAGTTTAAATCCTCTGGAAGGGGCTGGACTTAGAATGATTTTATTCAACTCATCCATGATTCTTTCCATCGAAATAATCTGCAACCTTTCCGAATTTTCTTTAATCGCTTTTAAACTACTCGATTCGATTTTGAAGTCTAATTGCGAAGCAAAACGAATGGCACGCATCATTCTGAGAGGGTCGTCGCTATATGTTTTCTCTGGTTCAAGCGGCGTACGCAGAATTCCTTTCTCTAAATCTTTGATACCATTGAAAGGGTCAATTAGTTCACCAAAATTGTCTTTATGAAGTGAAAGCGCCATTGCATTGATAGTGAAGTCACGACGGTTTTGATCATCTTCCAAGGTGCCATCTTCAACAATAGGTTTTCTAGAATCTCTTTGATAGGATTCTTTGCGCGCCCCAACGAATTCAACTTCTAAATCTTTGTATTTGAATTGCGCAGTTCCGAATTTCTTGAACAGGGAAACTTTCTTCACCCGAAGTTTTTCGCCACACATTTCAGCAAGTTTCAAACCATTTCCTACAACAACGATATCGATGTCTTTGGACGGTCGATCTAAAAGTAGGTCACGCACAAAACCACCAATCACATATGCTTCCAGATTATTTTCTGTCACAATTTGAGAGGCTACCTTAAAAACAGGGTGTTGAAGGTGTTTTTCGTAATTCATTTTCGGATGCAAAGATAGTCAGTTCTTTGGAGGTGACAAAGGGGTTTATTAATTGTTATTTTAGATATTAAATTGTTGAAATACAAACTTTTTGTGAGAAATCCGGACTTAAATTTTCGAGTTTTAGTCCGGATTTAGTGATAGATAATTGACCTACTTCGATAAATTTCTGCTCCATTCGCTCCATGAACCAACATATAGGTTTGGAAGGTCAAAACCAGCGTGACAAATCGCTAATATTGAATTGCAGGCGGTTACCCCTTACCCGCAATGAAGGACCACATCAGTCAATTTCTTATCCGCGAAAGCCGTTTTGTATTTAATTCAGAGTTGATCTACTCGCAAAAAACATCCGTTTTCATCTAAATTTTCTTTGAACGGTATGTTAATAGCACCTGGGATATGTCCCGCAATTTGGTCAATCGGTCCATAATCAACTTTGTATCTTTCTGGTTCGCGAACATCAATTATTAAAAATCGTGAGTTGCCATCATTGTCTTAATTAGATTCATTTCGATAGTAGGTAGAGTCCACGAATCGACTGGATAACTTTCTGTTCTTATTGCTCCTCAATTCCACTTTGGGTTTGGTACCCCTTGCTCAAAGCGACATGCAGCCCGCCGTTTAAAACTACAACTTTTTCATAATTGAGAGACTTCAGCATCCACTAAAATCGAGCAGCGGCATTTACACCGTGATTCTAATCGTAAAAGACCACATGGCTTTGATGGGTGATATCCAATATACTTAATGACTAAGAAAAGTCTTCGAGTGAAGGTAAAGGATGACGTCCACCGAATTTAGGATCTTGAGCTGTATTACTCAATTCGGTATTTGTGTCAACGAATAGTGCTCCTTTTAAATGAGAGGTGTTATAATCGCTTTTTGCTGTTTTGGAATTACTTGCATCGATTAGAATAACATTTTGTGATGTCTGGAGTGCAATTAGCTCTTGTAAAGATATCAAAGGCGAGTAGGTCCTCATTTTCGAATTATTTCAACGGTTCCATCTAAATCAACTTTGATAATTTGCGATGGAATATTCAATTGTTCGTTCACTCTTTCCTTCAAACAGAAATCTACTTTGCTTTTTATATCCTCTGAAATCTCCCCATAATTTTTCCCGAAATTTTCGCCAGAAAGGTTAGCAGAAGTGCTCACCAATGGTTTTCTCATACCGCGTATCAATTTCAGACAGGTGGGGTCGGTGGTAATTCGTATGCCAATGGAACCATCTTCGGCCAGAACGCTCGGAGCTAATTTTCTCGCATTAGGATAAATGATCGTCAACGGTCTCGTGGATAAATCAACTAAATCATAAACTACATCAGCAAAATCGGGAATGTATAACTCAACCATATTGAAGCTATCGGCTAAAAGGACGAAACTTTTGTTTTCAGGTCTTTTTTTGATATCCATTATTTTCTGGCAAGCCTCCTCGTTGGTGGCATCACAGCCAATTCCCCAAATGGTATCAGTTGGGTAGAGGATGGTTCCTCCTGATTTTAGGGTTTCTATGGCATTTTGAATATTGTCGATCATATGAATTATAGTGATATGTGTAGTTAAGAAATTAAGGTTTTGGTTTAAACAATTCTGACAAAGGTTTTCAATTTGCCAATTCGCAAACTGACTAATCAGATAATATTAAAAATCAGAGATTTAAACTTAAATCATACTTCGTTACTAAAATTTAAATACTTGAATTACTCCAACAAATCTGGCCTCCGCTTCGTCGTTCTATCCAACGCCTGTTCCTCGCGCCAAGCGTCAATCTTCTTGAAATCGCCAGAAAGCAAAACTTCAGGAACCTTCCATCCATTAAATTCAGGAGGACGAGTATAAACCGGTGGTGACAATAAATTATCTTGAAAACTATCGGTAAGGGCAGAAGTTTCATCGTTTAAAACTCCAGGAAGCAAGCGAACAACTGAGTCAACCACAACTGCTGCAGCCAATTCACCACCCGATAGAACATACGAACCAATCGATATTTCTTTGGTGATATAATGTTCACGAATCCGTTCATCCACTCCTTTGTAATGTCCGCAAAGAATCATCAGATTTCCTCTCAGCGACAAATCATTACATTCGCCTTGATCTAAAACTTCACCATCAGGAGTCATGTAGATAATTTCATCGTAATCTCGTTCTGCCTTCAATTTGTCAATCAAGGCAGCAATGGGTTCAATGCTCATCACCATTCCAGCGCCACCGCCATATTGATAGTCGTCGACATTTTTATGCTTGTTCGTTGAATAATCGCGGATGTTGTGCATATGAATTTCAACAAGACCTTTTTCTTGTGCTCGTTTCATGATAGAGGCAGAAAAAGGACCTTCGAGTAATTCTGGTAATAAAGTAAGAATGTCTATTCGCATGGGCAAATTTACATGCAAATTATGGATTACTTGTAACCCTTTAGGACAGAAACTCCAGCACCAAATACATTGCTCTCGCCAAAAGGGGAGCCAATACCATCCCATTTTTCCCACTTCTTTAATTCAATATAAGATGGATTTTGTGAGATTTGTTTGGCTTCCAATGAGATTGCTTCGGCTTTAAATCGAGCTGAGATAACCAAAGAAGAATCTCCTCGAGCTTTTTCAATGCGAGCATTAGCAAGGTATTCTTGTTCTTTTTGTTTTTCTTTTGCGGTCTGATTACGTTGTTTTTGTGTTTCCTTGTTGGTAATCTCTCCAGCAATATTCGGAGGAAGATTCACATCGGCAATTTCAACATAATGCAAGGTTATGTAATTTCCTTTAAAATCGTTTTGAAGAATAGATTCTATTTCTCCTTCCAAGGCTTCACGTTTGGAGCTATATACTTGTTCATAGGTGTAGCGACCAATTACATCTTTAATGGCACCTTGCGCTTTGTCGTCTATAAATGTAATGAATTCGGGTCCGTGCTTCAAGTGAAGATTGGCTATTTTTCCGCCAGCCGCAGAATAGTTAACGGCAATTTTTACGTTAATATCCGTACCGTTAATATCCATTACCTCTGACGTATACGATTTCGACTGTTGCCGCGTGTTGTAGGTGATCATTTCATTCCATGGAGCAATTAATATTGTTCCTTCACCATATGTTTTTTCTTTTTCTACTCCACCTCCATAAGGTCGATAAACGAATCCTTCTTCACCTGGATTGATGTCTGTCCATGATCTAAAAAAGAGTACGATAAAGATTAACCCTACTACACCAAGTGCAACATATCTTCTTGTTTTTTTCGGATCTAAGTCTTGAAATTGTTTCTGAAATTTACTCATTATTTATTTTCTTTGTTTTTTTTGCTGATATAATCGATTACCAAATAACTCACGCCTACAACCAGACCTATTGCCATGACTTTAATAAACGGAGGACCTTTTAAGAGATATTTGAACGACACGAATATGACGCCTGTTATTATGATTACACCAAACAATATTCTGTATATATTTTGGGTTTTCTTGTCCATAATTTTAAAGGTAGGGTTTATATCGTGGAGACCCCAACTAATTAAGAAATATTCTGAATTTTCTCCATGGTTTATTTGGATTAGACTTATTCCGTACTTTTATCTTCCTTATAAATAAAATGGAAAATATGCGTATTCTTATTTCAAGTATAATTGTTTTTGGACTTCAAAGTATGGCTCATGGACAATGGGATGGAAATTCAACTCCCACCTATCCAGAGGTCATAAATCAATGCCAAACTTGGGCAAATAGCCACGATGAAATAGAACTATTCCAAATGGGTATGTCGGATTATGGATTACCCATTTATTTATTTGTGATCAATGGTGCCAATGATTCCATTCAAACGATCACAAAAGCAAGGAAATCAACAACTATTCTGGTCAACAATGCCATTCACCCAGGAGAACCAGATGGTGTAAATGCTATGTTGATTTGGACTAAAAACTGGATAGAAAAGGGTAAAAAAACGAAGAATATGCCGGTGATTGCTTTCATTCCTGCCTATAATATCGGAGGAATGATGACACGCTCAGGGACTAGTCGAGCGAATCAAAATGGACCCGAGGAATATGGATTCAGAGGGAACGCTCAAAATTTAGACTTGAACCGAGATTTTATAAAAATGGATTCAAAGAATGCATTTACGTTCACGAAGATTTTCCATGCGCTTAATCCGGATGTGTTTATCGATAATCACGTAACCAATGGTGCGGATTATCAGCATGTTTGCACGCTGATTTCTCCATTAAAAGAGCGTTTGACGCCAAGTATGGAGGATCAAACCAATTGTAAAATGATTCCTAAATTAAAGAAGGGTTTGACTGAACGGAAAATAGATTTGGTACCCTACATCGATTTAAAAAACCAGATTCCGGACAATGGAATTGTCGCATTCAATGATTTGCCGCGTTACGCTATGGGTTATGCTTCTCTATTCAATACCTTTTCATTTACCGTCGAAACCCACATGCTTAAACCTTTTCCAGAGCGAGTTCAAGCTACTTTGGCTTTTTTCGAGGAGATGGTAATGTATTGTTCGACAGAAAGTAAGGCGATTGAAAAAGCGAGAGAAGACGCACTCGATTTCCAAAAGTCTCAGAAGTATCATTATTTCAATTTTAAATTGGACGAATCGAAAGCAGATAGTATCACTTTCAAAGGTTTTGCGGCAAAGTATGAGAAAAGCGAAGTGACAGGTTTGGACCGATTGTATTACGATAGAAATGAACCATGGACGAAGAAAATTCCTTTTTATCAAACGCACATTGCGACGGATTCAGTGGTTTTGCCTAATCAATATCTTGTTTCCGGTCAGGCGCACGATGTAATTGATAGACTTAAGGCAAACAAAATTGGCATGGTAGAAATAACCATAGATGGAACAATAGATGCTTATAAACAAAAGGTGAAAAGTTTCAAAAGTCCCAATTCGCCTTATGAAAATCACTTTTTACACTCAGAGGTAGAAATAGAGTTGGTGAAAGAAAAAGTAAAAGTGAAGGCTGGAGATTATTTAATTCCCGCAGTTCAAACGAATATGTTCTTTTTGCAATCGGTATTGTTTGCTCAAACTGAGGACAGTTATTTTGCTTGGAATTTTTTCGATAGTTACATGGATGAAAAAGAATACTTCTCCCCCTATGTTTTCGAAGATATTGCGGCTGACTTACTAAGAGAGAATCCAGATTTAAAGAAGGAATTGGATGAAAAGCGGAAAAATGATGTCGATTTCGCAAAAAGTCAGTGGGCGCAATTGTATTTTATTTATCAACGCAGCCCGTATTTCGAACCAAACTTTCGCGTTTTACCCGTTTACTTCGTCTATTAGTTTTCGTATTTTTGTGACCAAATTTAGCAAGTAGATGACGTACGATATAGCGATAGTTGGAGGAGGAATTGTAGGAGCAGCGACCTTTTATAAGTTACAGAAGAAATATCCGAGTTTAAATATCGCTCTCTTCGAGAAAGAGAATTTGTTGGCTGACCATCAAACGGGTCATAATTCGGGTGTAATTCATTCAGGATTGTACTATAAACCAGGTTCGCTTAAAGCAAGAAATTGCATCGAAGGCCGACATGAATTGGTTGCCTTTGCGAAAGAACACGGAATTGATCATGATATTTGCGGTAAAATTGTCGTTGCGACAGGTGAGGAAGAGCTTCCTTTCTTGGAAAAAATCTATCAAACCGGATTAGAGAACGAAATTGAAGGATTGCGTAAAATTGGTCCGGAAGAAATCAAAGAAATAGAACCACATTGTGTTGGGATTGCAGGACTGCATGTTCCATGCACAGGTATCATTGATTTCCGCGGTGCGACTGCTAAAATGGTTGAACTTGCTTTAGAGATGAATGCAAACAGTAAATTGTACTTGCAACACGAGGTTTTGGATATAGTGAAAGGCGAAGGACAGTCGACTATCAAAACAACTAAAGGAGATTTTTCTGCAAAGTATTTGGTTTTTTGCGGTGGTCTTCAAGCAGATCGTTTGGCGAAAAAAGACGGTATTAAGTTGAAAGAAAAAGTCGTTGGTTTCCGTGGTGATTACTACGAGTTGACTGAACAAGGACACCACAAGATTAAACACCTTATTTATCCTGTTCCCAATCCTGATTTCCCTTTCTTAGGTGTGCATTTTACGCGCATGACCGATGGTGAAATCGAATGTGGGCCGAATGCAGTATTCACTTTCAAACGTGAAGGATATGGAAAAACGGACTTTTCTTGGAGAGACACTTGGGATGCACTTACCTATAAAGGAACATGGAAGTTGTTTTTTAGCAATGCGCGTTTCGGAATTCAAGAGTACAGAAGAGCTTTTTCGAAGAAATTATTCTTGAAAACCTTGCAACGAATGGTTCCGGATTTAACTATGGATGACCTTAAACCTGGTCGTTCAGGTGTTCGTGCTTTGTTGCTTCAACAAGATGGTGACACGCGTGATGATTTCAAAATTATTCACGAAGGAAATTCTATACATGTATTGAATGCACCTAGTCCAGCGGCAACAGCGTCTTTAGCTATTGGAAATTACATTGCCAAAGAAGTAGAAGAGAAATTCAAATAGTATAAAATTCAATAAGAATTAATTTTAAACTATTTGGTATAATACCCATTGGTATAAAATTTACAAAATGGAACTTTCACCTTTTATACATGGTTTCACAGTAAGTGAATTATCTTTTACTAATCGAGAAGAGGAGGTAAAAAAGCTCAAAAGCAACCTACTTCAAGGGATAAATTCCACCCTAATCTTACCAAACTGTTGGGGTAAATCATCATTGGTCTAAAAAGTTATCGATGAGGTAAACACAAAAGAAAATCGAGATATGCTTTTATTGAACGATTATATCGACAAGTCTGTAAAGGATTTTGAAATGCACGATCCGGCTTTCGAATTATGGTTCAAACGTCAATTTTTTAAAATTCCAATTCATGAGTAAATCAAAGATTAATCCGAGAAATAAATACCAAGGAAAGTACGATATCAAAGCTTTAGTGAAGGCCTGTCCAGAATTGAAATCGTTTATCACCAAAAATGTTTCGGGTGAAGAAACCATCGATTTTGCGCAGCCAGAAGCCGTTCTGCTGTTGAACAAAGGCTTACTAATGACTCAATATGGTTTGGAATCGTATGAACTTCCTGAAGACAATCTTATTCCACCGATTCCAGGTCGAGCTGATTATATCCACTATGCGGCTGATTTGATATCCAGTCGTTCCTTCGGGAAGATTCCGACGGGGCCAAAGGTGAAAGTTCTCGATATCGGGTGTGGCGCAAATTGCATCTATCCGATAATTGGTCACATTGAATATGGTTGGACCTTCGTTGGTTCGGATATTCGTCAAGAGTCTCTGAAAACGGCAGAAGAAATTTGCAAGGGAAATGGTGAATTATTATTGAACATAGAATTTAGGCACCAGCGTCAAGCAAGAAATATTTTCGAAGGAGTAATAATGAAGGCCGAAAAGTTTGATTTGAGTGTCTGCAATCCTCCATTTTACGCCTCACCTGGGGATGCAGCTAAATCCTCGACTCGAAAAATAAAAAATTTGCATGGCGATAAAAGTGACTCTGTTCCAAAACAAAACTTTAGCGGAATCAGCAAGGAATTGTGGTGTGAAGGCGGCGAAAAACGCTTTGTACAAAACATGATTTATGAAAGCGCGAAGGTGAAAGACAATGTGATTTGGTTCACAACGCTGGTATCAAAAGAGTCGAACTTGAAATTGTTTTATGCCTTGCTTGACAAATGCAGAGCTAAAGAGGTAAGAACCATACCAATGGGGCAAGGGAATAAGTCGAGTCGGATTTTGGCGTGGACGTTCACTCCAAAAAGGAAATTTGTGAAAACTAAAAAAGACTAAGTCTTTCTCTTTTTCTTCTTCGCTGCTGGAAATAGAATATTATTCAAAATCAGTCGATACCCTGGCGAATTTGGATGTAAATTTAAATCAGTGGGAGGATCCGAAACTCTATGTTGGTAATCTTCTGGATCGTGTCCACCGTAAAATGTCCATGTACCTTGCCCCATTTCACCGTGAATGTAGCGAGCAGTTCCCAGGGCTTCACTTTCTCCTAAAATCAGTACATTCGGCTTTATAAACTCCTTGTTAAAATCAGTCGTTTGACCATAAAATCCAGCGATAACATCGGTATGACATTGCGTCAACATAGTTGGAACAACATCCCACTTGGCTGAAAAATCGAACAATGTAAAATTATCCGTTTCTTCTCTAAGTTTATGGTGTTTCTCTGTCCCATCTATAGTCGAATACTCGTATACCATTGGGTTTCGCTCCAAAGTAAAGTCCTTGAAAGCAAAAGTATTATCGTACTCGAGTTTGTGTTGACAATTCGGGTCAGATGGATCACCATCGAACATACTTTCGCAAATATCCGTGTTCGCGGCAGCTAGGGCAATATCGAAACTATCTGTTCCGCTGCACATGGTGAACAAGAATCCACCGCCAAAAACAAACTCGCGAATTCTCAAAGCTACAGCCAATTTCAATCCTGAAACTTTCGCAAATCCCAATCGAATGGCACTTTCTTCCGCATCTTTAACTTGTTGCTGATACCAAGGAAACGAACGATAATTTGCATAAAACTTACCGTATTGACCTGTGAAATCTTCGTGGTGTAAGTGCAGCCAATCATATTCTGGCAATACACCATTCACAATAGAAGAATCATAAATCTTATCATATGGAATTTCCGCATAATCCAAAACGAGTGTTACTGCATCATCCCAAGGCATTTTTCCTTCAGGGGTATACACGGCAATCTTCGGTGCTTTTTCCAATTGAACCAATTCCATGTTTACTTCTGGATTTCCGATTTGTCGTTTTATTGCATTGACTTGTCCGTCAGCAACAACCTCGTATTTCACACCACGAATAACCAATTCTTCCTCAATGGTTTGCAAGTGAGGGAAAAGAAAAGATCCGCCTCTGTAATTTAACAACCATTCCATCACCACATTGTTCTCAAGCACCCAAAATGAAACACCATACGCCTTCAAATGGTCGCTTTGTGAGTCGTCCATAGGAACTAAAATTTGTGAGGCATTCGTTTGGAAAGACCAGATTATCAGTGAAAGAAAGAAAAGTAATTTATTTGTCATATTATTTTAAAGTCGTTTTCGCAGTTGTAATAACGCAAAAATCGTGCTTTTCTTTTAAAAAGGATTCTCAATATCGCTGGAAGAGCTAAAATCTTCTCCATCCTTTTCGTTTATCACATTGATTTTACTTGGAACGGTAAATGCATTTGCTGCTGCACTTTCAAGGGCCTTGTTGCTATTCATGGCTGACCCAATTGTAGAGTTTCCGAAATCGGTATCCATGTTGTCCAAGTTCTCAAATCGGGCATATTGACCTATGAATCGAAGTCGAACGGTATCCAAAGAACCATTTCTGTGTTTTGCTACGATGATTTCACCAATTCCTGCATTTGAACCGCCTTCACCATCGTCCATTAACCCATAATACTCTGGTCGATAAATAAAGGAAACGATATCGGCATCTTGCTCAATTGCTCCAGATTCACGAAGGTCGGAAAGTACCGGTCGTTTATCACCACCGCGTTGCTCAACCGATCGACTTAACTGAGACAGAGCAATCATTGGAACGTTCAATTCTTTTGCAATTTCCTTAATGGAACGAGATATTAAGGATATTTCTTGTTCACGATTTCCAGGACCTTTCCCACCACCGGCAGTCATTAACTGTAAGTAATCGATGATGACCATTTGAATGTCGTATTGTAATTTCAAACGACGACATTTCGCCCGTAAATCGAAAATCGAAATTCCAGCTGTATCGTCAATGTATATTGGTGCTTGGGAAAGTTTAGAGATTCGTGTATGTAATTGTTGGAATTCGTGCTCTGCCAAATCACCTTTCCGTAATTTATCGGCAGGCAAGCGACTTTCGCTCGAAATCAAACGTTTTACCAATTGAACAGCTGACATCTCCAAAGAGAAAATGGCCACTCCCATTCCATAATCCACAGCTGTATTACGAGCCATTGATAAAACGAAGGCTGTTTTTCCCATAGCAGGACGAGCAGCAATTACAATCATATCTGATTTTTGCCAACCCGCGGTAATTTTATCTAAATCGATGAATCCGGTTGGAATGCCCGATAATCCATCTTTATTTTGACTCGCTTTTTCAATTTCATCAATCGCTTCACGAACCACATTCTTCATTTCGACGACTTGTTTCCCCATGTTGTTCTCGGAGATCTTAAACAAGTCTTCCTCAGCTTTATTAAGTACTTCAAAAACATCATTGGTGTCTTCGTAGGCCAATTTCTGAATTTCAGTGCTCATGCGAATCAACTCACGTTTGATGTGTTTTTCGCTGATAATACGAGCATGATATTCAATGTGCGCTGCAGAAGCAACTCGAGACGTTAACTGAGAAATATAAACCGCTCCGCCACTAGCTTCCAATAAACCTTCTTTCTTTAGTTGGTTGGTAACAGTAAGAATATCGACAGGTTTTGAAGTCGCAAATAATTCACGAATGGCTGTATAGATGTTTTGGTGTTTCGGGTCGTAAAAACTCTGTGGAGAGAGCAAATCGATGGTATCGGTAACGGCATTTTTCTCTAGCATCAAAGCTCCAAGAACCGCTTGTTCGATGTCAATAGCTTGTGGTGGAAACTTCCCTAATTCGTTCGCCATCGGTCCGGCGTTTTTTAATCGATTAATTGGTTTTCTGTTGTTTTCCACCTTCTTTTCCATATTAAAACAAAGATACGGTATTGAAGCTCCACATTGAATTTTTTTAGAGACTAAAATTCAAAAAAGATATAACGAATCGTTATTAACAATTGTTGAAACAAGTTTACCTTTGGTCCGTGCAAAGAAAGATTATCGAAACAGCTGATGGTTCTAAAACGATTCATATCGAGGATTGGGACGAGCACTATCATTCGATAAATGGAGCGCACCAAGAAGCCATGCATGTTTTTATAGATAAAGTGCGTGAACGAATCGCTGGACGAAACGAAATTACCATACTTGAAATGGGATTCGGAACAGGACTCAATTCCTTTCTTACTTTGCAGTTGGCAAGTGAATTGAATATCAAGGTAAATTACTGTGGATTGGAAGCTTTTCCAGTTAATAGGGAAGAATTAGAAGCATTGAATTACGCTTCTCTTTGGAACGAAGGTAGTCCCTTTTTCGAGAGAATTCATGATTCAGAATGGGGTCGGAAAGTGGACATTCATCCAAATCTTTCTTTAACGAAAATGGCAACCAAATTTGAAGATTGGGAAACTATACCCAATACCTTCGATTTCATTTATTTCGATGCCTTCGGTCCAAGAGTGCAACCTGAATTATGGACAATTCCCATTTTTGAAAAGATGTTTGATTCTGCAAAAGTAGGCGCGTTTTTTTTGACCTATTGTGCCAAAGGGCAGGTGAGGAGAGATCTGGGAGTTGTTGGATTTGAAATGGAAAGATTGCCTGGTCCTCCTGGTAAACGAGAAATGTTATTGGGAAAAAAAACTTTAAGTGACTTTGCATAACATTAAGGCATTAAGCCTGCCTGTCGGCAGAGAGGGTATTGCTTTATTGCCTCTAAAAATGGTCTTAACTTTCTTCATCACGTCATGTTTAACAAAAAAAAGCCGACTCATTCAACTAATTATCGGAAGAATCGGCTTTTGAATAGAAGTTAGATGCTTATTTCGCGTTTACCACTATTTTTTTCACGATAAATGAACCGTTGCTAAATTGAATACGCGATAGGTAAGTTCCAGTAGCTAAACTCGTTATGTTCTGCATTAGGGTTGTCGAACCTTCGTTTAAATCAATGTTGTTAGATAGGACTACATTGCCCGTTAAATCGATAATACTTACCATTGCTGCTTCGTTGTTCTTAACGTTGCTTATGCGAATTGTCAAAACATCTGTTGTAGGTACTGGGTATAATTCAACTGTAATTGCATCACCCATTTCACCTTCGATTTCTTCTAAATTGGCCACATCATCGAATAATGTGTTTAACGTCGTATTTGTTTCAATCGGCGCGTTGTAATCGAAATAGATATTTGCTTTGTTTGTAAACTCTGTTCCTTGGGGGTTCGATGCTTTTCTGCTGATCGTGTAATTGATCAATCCTGAACTCAAAGCATCACCATACTGACTTTTCCAAGGCAAGTTGATATTTTCAAATTTGAAAGTAACAAGACCAGTTTCGCTTACTGCTGTTGTATACGAATAATCTGAATAACCAGGTTTAAGTGTCGTCCAATCCAAATCCGCATCCAATTGATCTGTAACGGCAATATTCTGCGCAAAATAAGATCCTTCGTTTTGAAAATGAATGGTGTAGTCCAAATCCATCACAGTGCTTGGAATTAAGCCCTCAGGTCCATCACCTTTTGGAGTTACTTCTTTGTAATTCGGGTCATAAGATCCAATTACATACGTTTGATACGTATTCACGTTATTCCACGGCGTGTAATCCAATAACCAGCTCGTAGCGATTGGCGCCATATCAGCAACCGAATCATAGAAATTAACGGCTGTACCCAACGGAATATTAGTTGGCGTGATGTAATTCAAAAGCATCATGTTAGAAGCATTTGGATTAAGCGAAGGGAATCCCGATTGCACGCTGTAATGATTAGGTTCAGAAACACTGTTCAATTGAACAAAGCTAGGTAAAGTTGAACTTAAAAATGGAATTTGGCCATCGTGTTTGTACCCTATTTGAATTCCACCTTCTGTAACTGTGCCCATATTCTTCACCACGACTTTTTGTTGGTAATTGTTGCCAGGAATTGGTGGTAAATTGGAATTCATGGTCACTAATTTGATGTCATGAATAATGATCACATTATTAGCAAAATCAACCACTGTGTTGTTTCCAGCTCCTGCCACGACGCTAACCGTTGTGCTCGTGCTTTGACAAGGTGTTAAAGGGTAATATGCATTTACTTGTTCGGTAATAGTGTACGTTCCTGTTGGAACCTGGAAACTATAGAATCCATTCACATCTGTATATGTATAACCATATCCAGAGCAATGCATCATTATGTTTTCAACCCCGTTTTCTCCGGTGTTTAAAATGCAATCTGAATTTACGTCAACGTAAACTGTACCCGAAATGGTGCTATAACAACTTGTACTCGTTTGTGCATTGGCAATCTGAAAGTGCTTTGATTTGCTACAACCATTAGCATCTGTTACACTTAAATAGTAATTCCCCATACCTAAACCAGTAACATTTGGTGTGCTCGTGCCGCCCGTGTATAAGTAGGTAAATGGTGCGGTTCCGCCTATTACTGTTGAATTGGCCGCGCCGTCTGTATTGAAGACACAAGATACAGAGGTTGTTGCAACTGAAACACTCACTGGAGAGAAACTAGTTACATTGGCACTTTTCGAAACCGTACAGCCTAATGCATCTGAAATTAGACAAGTATAATTCCCTAACGGAACACCCGTTATCTGATTAGTCGTAGCGCCATTGCTCCATGAATAGTTGAAAGGAGGATTTGAACCACTCACAATGGCTGTTGCTGTCCCTGTTGTATTCGGACAAACAACAGCTGTGCCTTGAGCGTTTGCGGTGATTGTGCTAATTGGATTTATAATAGCCGAACCTGTTCGTTCACAGCCAACTGCATCAGTTACTGTAAAAGAATAACTTCCCGGAGCAACATTAGAAAGTGTAACTCCTGTTGCTTGCGGACTTGTATTCCAAACAATTGTATAAGGCGCTGTTCCTCCAGTCGGCGTTACTGTAGCAATTCCAGTTGGCGCTGTACATTGACTAGCTGTTGATGTATAAGTAACAGTGATGGGTGTGTTAGTATTGATAAAGGCATTTCCTTGACCTATACAACCATTTGCGTCTGTCGCGATCACGATATAAGAATTTGGACCCGTTAATCCTGTTGCAGTATTAACCGTCTGACCATTACTCCAAGTATAAGTATATGGATTCACTCCTCCTGAAGCGAAGGCACTTGCACTACCATCGGACTGAATACATGTTGCATTTGTAATAGTTGTATTTACAGAAATGAAAGGGTTTTGTTGAATATATGCTCCAGCATAATTCGATTCACATCCTTGAGCATCCGTAATCGTTACCGGATAGTAACCTTGACTCAAACCACTTATAGTTGCTGAGGTTGCGCCATTAATCCAAAGGAAAGTGTATGGTGCAACACCTCCTGATGGAAAAACAGTTGCAGTACCGTTTGTACAATTTGCTTGTGTTGTGCTGACCGTTCCTAAGACATTAGAAAGTTGCGTTACGTTTGCAGCTGAATCGGATATCTGCAAAACACAACCAGTAGTTTGATCTGTGATTATTGCTGTGTAATCACCAACGGGAACTGAAACATTATTTCCTGCGTATGAGATTAAAGTTTGGGAATTTGTCCAGCTAAATGTGAAAGGCCCGGTAGTTCCGCCGCTTTGGGTCGCTGTAAGTATACCAGTTGTAACAGGACAGAGTGGGTTGGTACCACTTGTCGTAAAGGAAAATGCTGGGGTATATGAATTTTGAGCGTATGCGTTTTGTCCAGCGCTCGCAGCAAAACAATAGATATAACCAGAATTATCCATGGCAAAATTGGTCAATTGATCTGTTGCCGAATTAACATTTGAATGAACAATTGGGTTTCCACTGGTCCCAATATAATAGGTATACGTAATTGGAAGCGACATACCTGTCGTGGTGACCGTGTATATGCCGTCATTGTTGCACGGAGCTTGGGTAATAACTCCGGTTGCCGTTTGACTTAAGCCGAGTTGCCCAAAGCAAACCAGAAGCAGAATTGAAAGGATAAATTGTTTCATAATTGTTTGTTTTAAGTGGTTTGTAATTTAAGAAACGAAAAGTTTTGATTAAAAGGGGGGGCTAATTAAAATCTGGGCATGTTTTTTCTTAAGAATTGTTGGTTTATAAAATTAGACAAGAACTTAATACAAGCGTGTCATTTGCCTATTATATAGATTTTACAACATTTCTTTGAAGGCGAGAATGGCAAAATCGCAAAGTCCTGCATAGCGACTTGTGTGTAAAGTAAAGTATTTGTTTTATTCGTAAATTCGCATTCATTGAAGCAAACAGCGTGCAAGAAACAAACGAAGAAAACATTCTCCAAATCCATCAAGAGCAAAAACTCTTTTTTACGACAAACCAAACAAAGGATGTTCAGTTTCGATTAAAACAATTGCGTCTTTTTCTTACTGTGGTTCAAAAATATTCAAAAGATATAGAAGAGGCTCTTTGGTCTGACCTAAGAAAGTCTCCTGAAGAAGCATTTCTCACGGAAATTAGTATTGTGATTGGAGAATTGAAAAATCACATCAAAAACTTAGAGCATTGGGCAACCCCTCAAAAGGTGAAAACACCTTTTCATTTGATGCCGGCAACGAGCAAGATTTACACTGAACCATTGGGTGTATCGTTGATTATTACTCCTTGGAATTACCCTTTTCAATTGACGATAAACGCCCTTGTTGGCGCTATTTCATCCGGCTGTTGCGCTATTTTAAAGCCATCTCCTGACGCCCCGGCTACGGCAAAAATCATGGAGAAAATGGTGAACGAATGTTTCGACTCCAACTACATCGCTTTGGTGCAAGGTGGACGAGAAACGAATACCATTTTACTTCAACAGCGGTTCGACATCATATTCTTCACGGGAAGCACGAAAGTCGGAAAAGTTGTGATGAAGGCAGCGGCTGAGAATTTAACACCCGTTATTTTAGAATTGGGAGGAAAGAGTCCTTGTATTGTCGATAGTAATGCGAACATTAAACGCGCGGCTAAACGGATCGTTTGGGGAAAGCTCATCAATGCAGGTCAGACTTGTATTGCGCCTGATTATCTCTTAGTTCAAGAAAAAGTGAAAGACGAATTAATCGCTCAAATGAAAGTGCAAATTCTAAGTATGTATGGTGATGATCCGCAAAAAAGTCGTTTTTACCCGCGGATAATAAACGCTGCTGCATTTCAGCGATTGGTAGGTTTATTGAAGAAAGGAAATGTTTTAATTGGAGGCGAAACCGATGAAAAAGAAAAGTTTATTGCACCGACGATTATCGATGGTCTTTCTTTCGATGATGAAATCATGCAAGGCGAGATATTCGGTCCAATTTTACCCGTTTTCACCTTTAAAACAATGGATGAACCTTTAGATTATATCAATTCGAATGAAAAACCCTTGGCGTTTTATTACTTCGGCAATAGCAAATCGGCGAAAGAAGTTATACATAAATCTACTTCAGGTGGAGGTTGTATTAACGATACCATCATGCACATTGCCAATCATCATCTTCCTTTTGGAGGAGTGGGAAATAGCGGAATGGGCGGATATCACGGACAAGCTAGTTTCATGGCTTTCAGCAACCAACGATCGATTGTTCGCTCAGCAACTTGGATGGATATACCATTTAAATATGTACCGTTCAAATGGTTCAAGTGGGTGCGAAGAATTTTGTAAATACGATGAACTTCGCACATTAAAGACGGAGATTCATAGAACTTAGAAAATTTATTGTCCGAAAGTTTAGCGTACCAAATCTATCTCCAATATGAAAAAAGAACTCTACCTTTTATAATTAATATTTTTCGTTTCATTCGGAGTTGAAATTGGCGACGCGATAGTAATTACTGATATGAATGGAAGAATAGTACACCAATCTACGACAAATTAAGGGGAGCGCCCAGATTTCAATAAAGAACTCAGGGGTATATTTTGTTGTGGTTCAAAATAATGAAAAGGTTTTCCAACAAAAATTGTTAGTTTGATAAGTCTGAAGTAGTGTTATTTTTTAAAAAAATTGTGGCCGATGTGAATTAGTGCTAGACTAAATAAATATTGGTCTTAAAACCCTTGCCAGTAAAAAATAAATCCCTATATTTGCACCGTTAAAATCACACGATGTGATAGCGACTACATAAGAATCATTAAAATAATATTGGCATGTATTTAGCTCCAGAAAAAAAAGCAGAGATCTTCGCAAAGCACGGAGGATCAGAAACCAACACCGGTTCGGCAGAAGGTCAGATCGCATTATTTACTTATAGAATTACGCACTTGACTGAGCACTTGAAGAAGAATCGTAAAGATTATGGAACGCAACGCGCTCTTCAATTATTAGTAGGTAAAAGAAGAAGTTTCTTAGACTATTTGAAGAAAAAAGATATCACAAGATATCGTGCAATTGTTAAAGAATTAGGACTTCGTCGTTAATCTTTGGCACAAAATATTCAAACAAAAGGGGGCATTCGAAAGTATTCGACTGTCCTTTTTTTTTGATAAAAAAACAAAACGTACACTTCGATTCCGCTCAGTGTGCGTTTAAAAGAATACCAGCGCTGACTGGGCGGAGTCGAATGCAGGCGCAAATAAATTAGTAAATTATATATATGAACATAGGAATAAAAAAGTCCATCACCATCGGAGGAAAAGAAATCTCCGTTGAAACTGGTAAGCTAGCGAAGCAAGCTGACGGTTCAGTGGTGTTACGAATGGGCGACACAATGATGCTTGCAACAGTGGTTGCGGCAACAGAAGCAAGAGAAGGAGTAGATTTCCTTCCTTTAACAGTAGACTACCGTGAGAAATATGCGGCAGCTGGAAGAATCCCAGGTGGATTTTTCAGAAGAGAAGCACGTCCGTCTGAAGGAGAAATCTTGATGATGAGAATCGTGGATCGCGCAATGCGTCCATTGTTTCCAGACGATTACCATGCAGAGGTACAATTGATGGTTCAATTGTTATCGTATGACGGTATTCACCACCCAGACACTTTGATTGGTTTCGCTGCATCATCTGCAGTAGCTGTTTCAGACATCCCGTTCAACGGACCAATGTCGGAAGTAAAAGTTGGACGAGTAGATGGAAAATTGATCTTGAACCCAACGGTTGAAGAATTGAAAAGCTCTGATTTGGATATCATCGTTGCAGGTACTGCGAAGGATGTGAACATGGTAGAGGGAGAAATGAAAGAGATTTCAGAAGAAGAGATGGTGGAAGTCATCAAATTCGCTCACGAAGCTATTATTGAACAGTGTAAATTTCAAATGGAATTAGCGAAGGAAGTTCCTAACGCTTTCCCGAAAAGAGAATACAATCACGAAACACATGACTTAGAGCTTAAAGCGAAAGTTATGACAGAGTGTTTTGATAAATGTAAAGCCGTTGCTCGTCAAGGTAATGCAAATAAAGCGTTGCGTTCTGAGTTATTCGGAGCAGTGAAAGAAGAATTTTCAGCTCAATATTCGGAAGAAGAATTAGAAGAGAAAAAAGGATTCATTTCAATTTACTTTAAGGAGGCAATGAAAAAAGCCGTTCGTGACGTAATGTTGAATGAGCAAGTTCGTTTGGATGGTCGTCGTTTTGATGAGGTTCGTCCAATTTGGTCTGAAGTTGATTATTTACCAATGGTTCACGGTTCTGCCGTATTTACTAGAGGTGAAACTCAAGCATTGATGACATTGACTTTAGGTGGTAAAATGGATGAGCAAATGATTGACGATGTAACCCACAAAGGTTATGAGAAATTCATGTTGCACTACAATTTCCCTCCATTCTCAACAGGTGAGGCACGTCCTTTAAGAGGAACTTCTCGTCGTGAGATTGGTCATGGTAACTTGGCAATGAGAGCATTGAAAGGAATGCTTCCTGATGACAACGCATACACAGTTCGTTTGGTTTCAGAGATTTTAGAATCGAATGGTTCGTCTTCAATGGCGACAGTTTGTTCTGGAACGATGGCCTTGATGGACGGAGGTATCCAAATCAAAGCGCCAGTTTCTGGTATCGCGATGGGATTGGTTGCTGAAGGTGATAAATTTGCTGTATTGTCTGATATCTTAGGAGATGAAGATCACTTGGGAGATATGGACTTTAAAGTATGTGGAACTGCAAAAGGAATCACAGCTTGTCAAATGGATATCAAAGTAGACGGTTTATCCTACGAAGTATTGACGAAAGCTTTGATGCAAGCGAAAGAAGGACGTATGCATATCTTAGGTGAGATGATGAAAACGATTTCTGAGGTGAATCCACAATTGAAACCGCAGACTCCACGTATCGAAGCGTTCACAGTGCCGAACGATATGATTGGTGCAATCATCGGACCTGGAGGAAAAATCATCCAAGGTATTCAGAAAGAAACGAACACTACCGTTACAATTGAAGAATTGGAAACAGGTGAAGGACGCGTACAAATCATGTCGAACAATGCGGACGATATGGCAGCGGCAATGAAAATTGCAAGAAGCATCGCTTTCCCACCAGAAGTGGAAGAAGGTGCTGAATACGAAGGGAAAATCAAATCGATCCAAGCATATGGTTGTTTCGTAGAGATCCTTCCTGGAGTTGATGGATTAATTCATATTTCCGAGTTCTCATGGGACAGAGTAGAGAAAATGGAAGACGTTTGTAAAGAAGGTGACGTAGTGAAATTCAAAGTAGTTTCTCGTGACCCGAAAACGAAAAAATGGAAACTGTCAAGAAGAATATTGCTTCCAAAACCGGAAAAGAAAGAAGCCGAAGCATAAGCTGAGGTTCAATCAAAATATAAACGCTCTATCGAAAGGTAGGGCGTTTTTTTTGGATTATATTTTGAGAATACAGAACCCACTATCAAAGTCTAATGAAGGCCCACTATTTATTTGAGATGTTGCACAAAGGTTGCACAAAAAAAACCAAACAGCTATTTATTAACTGTTTGGCTTCTTAAAAAGTGCCCACGACTGGATTCGAACCAGCACACCCGAAGGCACACGCCCCTCAAGCGTGCACGTCTACCAATTTCGCCACGTGGGCGGAAAATTGTAGTTCAAAGATATAATTTTCTTATCAATTGGCACATTCGTAATTCGTAATTTATCCATTTGTAATTGACTAATCTTCATACCGTACATCTCCCATAAAATTCACCTTCTGCATGTAGCCAACTTCAATAGCGAAATGACCAAACTCTTCAGAAACGATTCCTGTTATTTTATAAATTCCTTTCCCATTAAAGCGGTAACGATTGGCAGATTCTGGGAAGTGAACAGAGTCTAAAATTTGACCTTCGATGTCGATGAAATTCCCGAAAAACATATAATCACCCTGAACGGTCTTCGATTGCTTCAATGCAACAAGATAGCCATAGCATGTTACGTGTGTTCCGGTTTTTTGAGGAATATCGATGGATAGCGTATGGTTTGGTAGTGCTTTTGGTAGTAGGTCAAACGGATTGCAAAGTGGAAATCCCAGCAATTCCATCTGTTCAAATGCGCGTTCCAATTCGCTGTCATTTAGCTTCGGTAAGTTGTATTTCTTCCGTTCCAAAGGGAAAAGTTCGGGTTCAGGTTCCTTATCCTTGGTTTTGTTGTGGTACAAGTGCGCCTTCCACAACAAGCTTTTTCTATCCTCGGGCAAGTCGCGCAAAGCATCCACACGAATGATGAGTAGCAGCTGTTCCAAAGGAATGTAGCAGCGACTTGTCAAGTTTTCAAAAGAACTGTATTTGCCATTCAAATCCCTTTCGTTGTAGATTTTATTTAGAATCTTGCTCTCCGTACTCTGCACGAGATTAAAGCCCAGAATCAGTCGTTTTCCGATGATGGTACACTCGTATTCACCTTCGTTTATGTTAGGTGATTCTATTGTTGCGCCTAGCATTCGTGCTTCGTGTACGTAGATTTCTGTTCGATAATATCCACCAAAATTATTGATTGTCGCCACCATATATTCTAACGGATAGTGCGCTTTCAAGTACAAACTCTGATAACTTTCTACGGCATATGAAGCGGAGTGACCTTTCGAAAAAGCGTAACCCGCAAAGCTTTCAATTTGTCGCCAAACCTCTTTCGCCAATTCCTCAGGATGACCTTTCGCGAAACAGTTTTTGAAATATGTTTCTTCCACCTTGGTGAATTCTGCTCGCGAACGGAACTTGCCCGACATACCTCTTCGGAGCACATCCGCTTCGCCTAAATCCAAGCCAGCAAAGTAATGCGCCACTTTGATCACGTCTTCTTGGTAAACCATTACGCCGTAAGTATCGGGCATAATTTCCATCATCACAGGATGAGCGTTCTTCCTCTTTTCGGGGAAACGGTGCCGCAAAATATACTCGCGCATCATACCTGAGTGAGAAACGCCGGGACGAATAATCGAACTGGCCGCGACTAAAGTCAAGTAATCATCGACCTGCAATTTCTGCAACAACATCCGCATAGCTGGCGATTCCACGTAGAAACAACCGAGTGCTTGGGCGTTGCGAAGAATGTGTTTGATTTTCTCATCTTGTTTGAAATGCGCCAAATCGTGAATGTCATGCGCGGGATTATCGGGTTGGTTATATTCAACAATCTGTAAGCAATCGTGAATTTTCGCCAATCCCCGCTGACTGAGCACATCAAACTTGAAAAGTCCCACATCTTCCGCTTCCAGCATCGAAAATTGGGTCGTCGGATATCCTTTTGGCGGTAAAAAAGTGGCAGAATACCACGTAATCGGTTTTTCGCTAATCACGATTCCACCCGCATGTACACTAAGATGGGAGGGAAGTCCTTCGATTTGTTTGGCGTATTTCAAAACGAGGATCGAAAGGTTGTCGAGTTTCGTTACATCAAATCGACTCTTGCTCAGAACATCAATTTCCGATTTCGGTAAACCAAAGACTTTGCCCAATTCGCGCACCGTTGCCTTGTATTGAAAGGTGTTGTACGTGCACAGCAAAGCTGCATTTGGGTAACGATTGAAAAGGTATTGCGTCACATCTTCGCGGTCTTTCCAAGAGAAATCAATATCGAAATCGGGCGGATTTTTCCGGTACAAATTGATGAAACGTTCGAAATACAAGTCTAATTCCAGAGGGTCAACATCTGTTATCCGTAGTAAATACGCTACTATACTGTTGGCGCCGCTTCCTCTCCCCACGTAGAAATAATCCTTTGATCGGGCGTAGGAGGTGAAATCCCACGTGATGAGAAAATACGAGAGATAATCCTTTTGCGCGATAATATCGATTTCCTTTTTCACCCGATCAAGAACAAAATCTGTCACGTCAGCGTAACGGTATGCCAAGCCTTCGTAAGTCAATTGTGTCAGCAATTCTAAGTCTTCTTTCTTGCTTCCTGTGTAGGTATTCAGATTCTGCGGTTCGGCTTCTTCGCCAAAATCGAAGTGCAAACGACAGTTCTTAAGCAGTTTTTCCGTTTGCTCCAAAAGCGGGGAGAAGTCGCCCAGTTTCGCAAGCAGTTCACTTTTCGTCAAAAACAAATCCTCGGGCGAACCTTGCTCTTCTACTGGTAATCGAGAAAGCAGACAATTGTTGTCCACCGCCCGAAGCAAACGATGCGTATTAAAATCCCTTTTGTTCCGAAATGTCATCGTGTGCAGGAGAAGCATCTTTTTATCTAGGCCGGTTTTGTTTTCCCATGTCAATCGATTCAAATCTGACAAGACAATTCCGATAAATTCATTCTCTTTCAAGCGCTTCGGTTCCTTTCCCCAGGGATAGATTACAAAGCAATTTCCAAAGTGCGGCGCCTGCTCAGGAAAGTCCTTTTTACCATGTATGTGCTCTGATAGAAAACCATTCAGTTCATGAAATCCACGGTTGTTTTTCGTCAACACCACGAAACATCGATCTACACCATTTCGCACATCCGACCCAACAACTGATTTTTTATTTTCTTTTTGATTTTCAAGACAATAAGATAGTCCAGCTGTAGTAGAATTAATATCGATTATCGCCACATCCTCGTGCCCAGAAACCATCGCCCATTGGACAATTTCTTCTGGTGATAGAAGACCGTATTTTAGACTAAAGATTGAATTTGCAAGCAATGTTTTGGTTTGTATTTTGTTTCAATTTTCGCCTCAGTTACATTCTCGTTTTTCACCTCCCTCGGTCCCTCCTCAAAGGAGGAAGGTGTCTCGCCGAGTTTTTAATTTTGAATAAGACGCCTTTACTGTCGAAGGGCGATTTAACTCCTCCGATTAGCTAACAACGGCGGCGGCTCCCCTGAAAACGGATTCCACCTCCCAATTGTCCTTGCTTCCATGCCCACCGCACGAAGAACGGCTCGGTCTCCATAGCGAATGCGCATTTTATCCATGGCTTGGTAGAGTTCGAAGAAGTTCGCTTTGTCGTCGAAGAGACTCATTTGGTGATGCCCGTTGACCAAATCACTGTAGCGCACGCCAATTAAGCGCACAAGCAAACGACGGTTGTACAGGCGCTCGAACAATTCAGCGACGAGCGGAATCAAATCGTGGTCTGCAGAAGAGTAAGGAAGGCGTCTTTGCAGGGTTTGCGTTTGAAAATCGGAGTAGCGGACTTTGACCGTCACACAGGCGCAAACTTTCTTTCCACGTCGGAGTTGAAAAGCGAGATTTTCCGCCATGGCTGAGAGAATTCCCTTGAGTTTCAAAATGTCTATTGTATCGTGATCGAAGGTGCGTTCTGTCGAAATCGACTTACGTTCGCTGTGCTGAATGACAGGTGTATTGTCGATTCCTTGTGCTTTTCGCCAAATTCCGCTCCCGTTTTTTCCAAAAGCACTTTGCATCATATCTATGGGCATGTTTTGAATAGTGTGGATTTTCTTGATGCCCAGATTCCGCAGGTTTTGGTAAGTTTTTAGTCCAACCATAGGAATTTTTCGCACCGAAAGTGGACCCAAAAATGGTTTCTCTTCACCGTAATCGATTTTGATTTGATTGTTTGGTTTCGCTTCGCCCGTGGCAATTTTCGATACCGTTTTGTTCTCCGAAAGTCCAAAGGAAATAGGTAACCCCGTTTCTTTCATGATGCGTTGACGAAGCTCCGAAGCGTATTGCAGACAACCGTAAAACTCGTCCATTCCCGTTAAATCGATGTAAAATTCGTCCACCGAAGATTTTTCGTAGAGTGGCGCATCTTCTTTGATGATGTTGGTTACCATGGTCGAATATTTCATGTACGTCGCCGAGTTTCCTTTGATGATAATCGCTTCGGGACAACGCTCTCGCGCCATTTTCATCGGCATGGCAGAGTGAACGCCAAATGCACGCGCTTCGTAACTGCAAGCAGCCACAACGCCACGGTCGCTCGTTCCGCCTATCATGATCGGTTTGCCGTTTAAACGACTGTCCAGTAGGCGTTCGCAGGAGACGAAAAATGTATCCAAATCCATGTGAACTATTGATCTGTCTTTTCCCATATTTTCAAACTTTTTGGCACATATTTTTCCCGTTTTGCTAAAAATTGCTTCTTACCAATTGATTTTACTGCCCGAAGTGAAAAAGGGGAATCTCTTTTCGGTTTATCGAAAGCACGAAAAAAGTTGCTTTATTCTCCTGTTCCACAAAATTAATTATATTTGATGAATAAATAATCAAAATAATGACGAATAAATAATCATTTTACAAGATTAGGTACGCAGAACGTAAAGGATGTAAGTTGTCAATGAATAATTGATAATTAATAATGAAAACCAACAGTTATGAATTATAGCGATTATATAAAAGTAGATCCAGCCATTCGATTTGGGCGACCATGTCTGAAAGGAACTCACATTGCGGTGTACGAAATTTTGGCTTTGAAGTCGAATGGGGCAACGAACGAACAAATTATTAGCGATTATCCAGATTTGGATAAGAATGCTATTGATGCATGTTTGGCTTTTGCGATGGAGCATATACCGAAATTGAGCGCGTAATGCAGATTGTTAATTATCAACCCTAAATCGTGAAAAAGTCGTGATAACTTTCCCGCAAACCGCCTCAAAATCAAGTTATATTTGTTTGTTCCGAACTAGGACAGACTAAACATGGCAGAAAATCAATATACAGAAGACAATATTCGCTCCCTCGATTGGAAGGAACATATTCGTCTGCGACCAGGAATGTACATCGGAAAACTCGGTGATGGCGCGGCGGCAGACGATGGAATCTATATTCTGATCAAAGAAGTTGTCGACAACAGTATCGATGAGTTCGTCATGGGTAACGGAAAGAAAGTCGAAATTAAAATTACCGATGGAAAAGTAACTGTTCGTGACTATGGACGTGGAATTCCGCTTGGGAAAGTCGTCGAAGTTGTTTCGAAAATGAATACTGGAGGTAAATACGACTCCAAAGCCTTTAAAAAATCAGTTGGATTGAATGGAGTAGGTACCAAGGCTGTGAACGCATTAGCGAGTCACTTCATGGTTTATGCTGTTCGTGATGGCGAAAAGAAAGGCGCTACATTTTCTAGAGGAGAATTAGTAGAAGAAACCAAAAATGAAAAAACTGATGAACTGAACGGCACCTACGTTGAGTTTATTCCCGATATAGCAATATTTAAAAAACACGTTTTCAAGACAGCCTACGTCGATAAAATGATTTGGAATTATTGCTACCTAAATCGGGGCTTATCCATTCATTACAACGGACAAAAATTTCAGTCGAAAGATGGACTGAAAGACCTATTGGAAAACAACATGGATGGCGATCCGCTTTACCCAATTATTCACATCGAAGACGAAGATATTGAGGTGGCTTTTACGCATGGTCGAACATACGGAGAGGACTATTATTCCTTTGTAAACGGTCAGCACACTACTCAAGGTGGAACACATCATAGTGCTTTCCGTGAGTCAGTTGCGAAAGTGATCAAGGATTTTTACGGCAAAAATTATGAGGCTTCAGATATCCGTCAATCCATCGTTGCTGCGGTTGCTGTAAAAGTGATTGAACCGGTTTTCGAATCGCAAACAAAAACGAAATTAGGTTCACAAGAAATTGAACCAGGCGGAAAGTCCATGCGGGCATTCATCAATGATTTCTTGAAGGATAAATTAGACAATTACTTACACAAAAATCCGAAAGTTGCCGAAACGATTGAGAAGAAAATCAAGCAATCGGAGCGTGAGCGAAAAGAGCTTTCTGGAATCCGTAAGATTGCAAGAGATAGAGCAAAGAAATCAAATTTGCACAACAAGAAACTACGTGATTGTCGCACGCATTTGACGGATTTAAAGGATGATAAGGCAGAAGAAACAACTTTGTTTATCACCGAGGGAGATTCGGCAAGTGGATCAATTACCAAATCCAGAGATGTCAACACACAGGCCGTTTTCTCATTGAAAGGTAAGCCGCTGAATAGTTATGGTTTAACCAAGAAAATCGTGTATGAAAACGAAGAATTCAATCTAATTCAAGCCGCTTTAGACATTGAAGATGACATGGATAATCTGCGTTACAACAAAATCGTAATCGCAACCGATGCCGATGTCGATGGAATGCACATTCGTATGCTCTTGTTGACTTTCTTCTTGCAATTCTTCCCGGATTTGGTGAAGAGAAATCATGTATATGTCTTGCAAACGCCGCTCTTCAGAGTAAGAAATAAGCAGAAAACGATTTATTGTTACTCGGACGAAGAACGCAGAAATGCCATAGATGCATTGGGTAAAAACCCAGAGATAACACGATTCAAAGGATTGGGAGAGATTTCACCTGACGAATTCAAGCATTTCATTGGTAAAGACATTCGTTTAGAGCCAGTTATGCTGACAAAAGACGCGTCGATAGATGAGATTTTGTCGTACTACATGGGGAAAAATACTCCAGCTCGTCAAGAATTTATCATTGACAACTTGCGGGTTGAAGGCGATATTGTAGACGAAGAAGAATCAGAAATTATAGAAAAAGCTTCTTAGAGAATGGCGGAAGAGGAAAAAGATGAAAACTTGGACAACAACGAGGAGCAGAATAACGAAGAGAATGAAAATTCTTCGGAAGATAGTTCTCTTGGCGATCGTCCAATAGATGATAAAATCGTTCCACTGAGCGGTTTGTATGAGAATTGGTTCTTGGATTATGCTTCGTACGTAATTCTGGAAAGAGCCGTTCCCGGTTTGTATGACGGATTAAAACCCGTTCAACGGCGTATACTTCATTCCATGAAAGAAATGGATGATGGGCGTTACAACAAAGTGGCCAATATCATCGGGAATACCATGAAGTTTCACCCGCACGGTGATGCCTCAATTGGAGATGCCTTGGTGCAACTCGGTCAGAAAGAATTACTGATCGACATGCAAGGAAACTGGGGAAACACACTGACAGGTGATGGTGCAGCTGCCCCACGTTACATCGAAGCGCGACTTTCAAAATTCGCAAATCATGTTGTTTTTAACCCGAAAACCACCAATTGGTTGTCCTCGTATGATGGACGAAACAAAGAACCGGAAAACTTACCGATGAAATTTCCGTTGCTTTTGGCGCAAGGTGCTGAAGGTATTGCGGTTGGATTGGCGTGTAAGTTTTTACCGCATAATTTTATTGAATTAATTGAACAGTCGATCAACCATTTACGTGGAAAGAAGGTTGAATTAATACCCGATTTCTTGACCGGAGGAATGGCCGATGTTTCCAACTATAACGATGGTTTGCGAGGAGGAAAGGTTCGAATTCGGGCGAGAATTAAAAAAGAAGACAATAAAACACTGATTATCAACGAAATTCCATTTGGAACAACGACAGGTTCATTGATTGAAAGTATAATCAAAGCCAACGACAAAGGGAAGATCAAGGTTAAAAAAATAGAAGACAATACCGCAGCAGAAGTTGAGATTAAAATTCAATTGGCTCCGGGAGTTTCGCCCGATAAAATGATTGATGCGCTTTATGCGTTCACAGATTGTGAGGTGTCATACTCGCCGAATAGTTCGATAATCGACGGTGACACGCCTCGTTTTATGGGGGTTTCGAAGATTTTGAAGTCCAATACGGATTCAACAGTTTATCTTCTGAAACGAGAATTGGAAATCCGTTTGGATGAATTGGAACGTCAGTGGCATTTCTCGACTTTGGAGAAAATCTTCATTCAAGAAGAAATGTACATCGATTTCAAGTTGTATTCTGATCGTGAAACTTTGTACAGATACTTATACGAGAAGTTCAAGCCTTTCAAAAAGAAATTGATTCGTGAGATTACGAATGAAGATTTGATGAAGTTG